>Ga0160427_10000322_pt1 | contig 30423 bp, 39 predicted proteins | sample SolpanmetagenomL_FD_108194 | JGI IMG/M metagenome (GOLD analysis project Ga0160427, IMG submission 108194) | Solar panel surface microbial communities from Lawrence Berkeley National Laboratory, California, USA - L | ecosystem: Engineered > Built environment > Solar panel > Unclassified ...
AAGCAGAACACCAAGAGCAAAAAAATGGACATCCAGGTCCTGCGCGCCGAAGTCCTCGGCAATCTCGAACTCGGTGAACCCGATAAGGCGGGCAATCGCCTGCCGGTCAGCGGCACGAACGCCGCCACCATCGGCGGCAACCTGGTCAGCGACGTCACCGTCAGCAGCGTCAAGGTGAGCGGCGTGGACACCGCCGTAGCGAACTTCCGCGTGGCGCTCAACGAGACCTTCAAGAACCGCGCGGGCGAAACCAAAACCCAGGTCACGTACCTCGATGTCGTCGCCTGGCGCGACCTGGCCGAAGGCGTCGCTGACCTCAAGAAGGGCGCGGCGGTCATCGTCGAAGGCGCGGTGCGCTACGAGAGCCGCCCGAACCCCAAGGTCCCCGGCACCTGGTACGAAAACATGCGCTTCGAAGCTGCCAGCGTGCAGCACGTGGTCAAACCCACCGCCCTCCAGAGCTGAGAAGCGGGGCTCCCTTCGGGGAGCGTCCTCTCTGCGCTCGGCGCACCCGCCCTTCAGGAGCACGCATGAAGAAGTAAGCCCGTCTCGACAATTGAACAAAGCTCCCTTCGGGGGGCTTTTTTTTGCGCCAGGTGCGCACGGAACCGCACCCTCACGGCGCTTCACCCCGAAGGGGCGCGCGGCAGCACAACGCCCAGGCGGCACACGCCATGACCTGGGCGCAGGAGACGGACATGAGAAAAGACGAGATCTGGATTGCGACCGTGCCGAACGACGACAGCGAAACCCCCACCAGCGACGCGTACCAGGCGCACGAAGCGGCCGGCGACATTCTCCATGTCGTGAGCGATCCTGAGGCCACGTTCATCCTGACGCGCACGGAGACGGCGGCCCGCACGGCGAGTGAGCAGGCCGAAGCACACAGCGGGCCGGTCGTCATCTCCGTGCGCCGGGGCTTGGTGTGGACGGCGGATCCCGGTGACGACGATGACCTGACGGAGTTGCAGTACCTGGAGACCCGCATGGCGGTGCACGCCATCACCCCGGTGTGCGTCTTCACGTTCCTCGACGACGCCCCACCCACCCAGTCCACCTGACAAGCGCGGCTCCCTTCGGGGAGCTTTTTTGATGCCGCAGTCGCAGGCGCGCGGCAGGACGGCACAACAGCAAACCCCGCGTTCACCGCCCAGACCACCGGGCGGCACCGGGAGGGCAGCCAGGGTCAGCACGTGCCGGCCCACAGCGCTTCTCGCCTTCTTCCAAAGGAGCCCCGGATGTCCACCGATATCTTCCCGCAAGTGCAGCGCCGCGCCCAGGGCAGCTGGAACAACGTCACCCTGCCCGAGCCGGCCGACAAGGTCCTCAACGAACGCAATTACGAGGTGTTCAGCGTCCTGGCCGACGTTCGCAACCACTACGGTGTGCCGCCCATCTGCCCGCCGAAAGGCCCGCCACCCGAGCGGGTCGGCAGCAGCCCCGCGCCGGACGACGTCTTCCACAGCGAGACGTGGTTGACCCTGGCGGAACTCCAGGCCTACGACTGGACCGGCGGCCCCATCTGGAACGGCCTCGTCAAGCCGTTCCGCGCCGAGCCCTACCCGCTGCACGAGGTGACCGCCCGGTTCCGCGAGACGATCCTGCCGGCCCTGGCGGCGCTGGGCGATCCGGACGACGTCCGGGTGCAGATGATCTTCGACAGTTGAACGCCAACAGGGAAGCCAGGCGGCGCACCAGCAGGCCGCTTGGCTTCCCTGTTCCATCTGAATCGTTGCCCCAAAGGAGCGTGCCATGCCCACCTCAGACACGAACAACACCGCCCCGGGTCACGGGCCAGCCCTGCCCATCGCCATTGGCGATGTTCACGGCCGCCTGGACCTGCTCGACGATCTCCTCACGCAGGTGCCGGGACGGCCGTTGATCTTCCTGGGAGACCTCACCGACCGCGGCCCTGACAGCCCCGGGGTGATGCGCCGGGTGCGCGCGCTGGTCGAGGAGGGCCGCGCCCAGGTGTGCCTGGGAAACCATGACCTGATGCTCTATGAGCACGTCCTGTACGGCAGAAGGCGCGGGCGGGGCGGCTGGACGGGTCAGGGCGGCACGCCGGAGCAGTGGGAGACGCCGCAGGCCCTGCTCGACGACGCCCGGTGGATTCAGGCCAACCACCAGCACTCGGTGACGCTCGGCGAGGTGCTGTTCGCGCACGCCATGCGTCCCGACCCGAACCGGGCAGACGTCCACCTGTGGGGCCGGCCAGACACCGACGCCATGGCGCCCCTGCCGCCCGGCGTGCGCGTCAGCGTTCACGGTCACACCCCCATGAAGTCTGCGCAGCGCGGCACGTACCGGGACGGCTCCGTCGCCTGGTTCATCGACACCGGGGCGGTCTACACCGGCTGCCTGAGCGCCCTGGACTGCTCAGGCTGGCAGGTCATCACGGCCTCCAGGCCCAGCTGAAGGCAACCGCCAGGGCAGGAAAGAACGGCATCACCGCACACCGCGCTTTCACCGCCCAGACCGCCGGGCGGCCAGCAGGACATCAGCAAGGGTCAGCACCACCCAGCCCGCACCGGAGACACCGGGGCGCCGGGCACAGACCCACAGGAGCATCAAGTGAATGCATTGAACAGAGTCACCCTGACCGGCAGCATCATCCGTACGCCCACCCTGATTCGCAACGGCAGCTTCGACGTGCTGCTCGGCACCATCGGCGTCAAGAGCACCGTCAACGGCCGACCCACGACCAGCTACGTCCCCTTCAGAATCCTCGGCAAGGCGGCGACGGCGCTCGAAGGCCGCCTGACAGCCGAAACGACGGTGAGCTTCCAGGGCGTGGCCAAGCAGAACGCCAAGACCAAAAAGACCGACATTCAGGTCCTGCGTGCCGAGATCCTCGGGAATCTCGAGCTCGGTGCGCCGGACAAGGCCGGCAACCGCCTGCCCGTGAACGGCACGAACACCGCGACGATCGGCGGAAACCTGGTCAGTGACATCAGCGTCGGGACCGTGAAGGTCGCCGGCGTCGACACCAGCGTGGCGAAATTCCGGGTGGCCCTGAACGAGCGCTTCAAGACCCAGGACGGGCAGACCAAAACCAGGGTCATGTACCTGAATGTCGTCGCCTGGCGCGAACTGGCCGAGTCACTCAGCGGCTTCAAGAAGGGTGAGGGCGTCATCGTCGAAGGGGCCGTGCTCTACCAGACCCGCCCGAACGACCAGGTGCCCGGCAGCTGGCACGAGAGCATGCGCTTCCAGGCCACCGGCGTGCAGCGCGTCGTCAAGCCCATCAGCGCCTGAGCTGAGGAAAGAGGCTCCCTTCGGGGAGCTTTTTTTCTGCGCCGCACAACGGCACAACAGCACAACAACACAACGGCAAACCACATTCACCGCCCACACAGCCGGGCGGCAAGCCGGAAGTCATGCAGGTCAGCAAGTCACCCAGCACCGGAGAAACCGGCAGCGGGACGCAGACCTCAGGAGCAAATCATGAACGGGATCAACAGCGTTAATCTGACCGGCAGCATCGTCCGCAACCCCAAACTCATCAACAACGGCGGCCTGGACGTCCTGCTGGGCACCGTCGGGATGGACACCGTCGTCGCCGGGCGCAAGCAGGTCGATTACCTGCCCTTCACCATCATCGGCCAGGCCGCCGTGGCCATGCACGCTCGACTGACCGCCGGGACCGCCGTGAGTCTCCAGGGCGTCATCGAACAGCGCGAGTGGACCGCTGAGGGCAGCAAGAAGTCCAAGACGCAGCTCAAGGCCCTGCGCGCCGAAGTCATCCTCGATGACAGCGCCCGGATCGTCGACAGCGCCGGCGGTCAGCGCCTGCAAGAGGGCCGCAACGTGGCGTCCGTCGGTGGGAATCTCACGGACGACGTGGTCGTGCGCGAAGTGCAGGTCGGCGGTCAGCCCACCCTGGTGGCCGATTTCCGCATCGGCATCAACAAGAAGTTCACGGACCGCAAGGGCACGGCGAAAGAGGCCGTCACGTACACCAACGTGAGTGCCTGGGGCGAGCTGGCCGAGCAGCTGCGCGGCCTGAAGAAGGGTGACGCGGTCGTTGTGGACGGCAGCGTGCGTCACAGCAGCACCGAGAAGAACGGCGTGCGGTACGACGAGATGAAGGTCGTGGCGAGCAGCGTGCAGCAGATCGTCAAGCCCAGCCAAAGCGCCGCGGTGGCAGCGCCGGCGGTCGTGGCCGCTGCGCCGGCGCCCGTGAGTGCCGCGCCGGCAGCCGTGGCGGCAGCGCCCGTCACCGCCCTGGCCCCGGTGGCCGTCACCGTAGAGGAGCTGCCCTACGACAGCGAGGAAGACGAGGAACTCCCCTTCTGAGCCCTGACGCCACCAGCCTCCCGCAAGGGGGGCTTTTTTGCGTGCCGGTCCGGGGCGTGCACGGCAACCACCCGAGCGGCTTCTAGACTGAAGGCATGCTTGAACTTCTTAACAGCGTCAGTGCCGGGCATGATCAGGTCTGGCTTCAGACCCTTGGCGGCGAACCGTTCACCTTGCAGCTCAGCAGCGACCAGGCCGCACAGCTGGCCTGCCTCCTGAGTGGCCATCACGGGCAGCATCAGGCGGCCCAGATCGACCTCGGCGAACACCAGGCTCCCCTTCAGATCACCTGGGGTGAGCAGGTGGACGTGCGGCTCGGGGCGATCGAGCTGATGCAGTTCCCGAACACCCCGGTTCACGCTGCATTCATCGCCCAGGCGCTCAGCGCCCCGGTCCGCCGGCCCGCGCGGGGCGTGCGGCACTGGAATGGCCGCAGCGTCATCCGGCTGAGCGGCGATCATCACCTGCAAACCAGCGCGCCTGCCGCGAACCTGCGCACCCTGATCCTGAGTCCGGAGCTTCGTGAGTACTGGATTCCAGGTGTGCTGCGCGGCGAGCACGGCGGGGTGGTCCTGGCGGTGCAGAGTGTCGGCACTGGCCCGCGCGGGGAGATCTTCCTGACGGCCGCCGACTTGCCGTTCTTGCAGGAAGACTGGTAACGCCCGCCGGGAGCGGCAGATCGGCAAAAAGAGGGAAACGTGTGTGGGGATGGCCGGAAGACACACGTTTCCCTCTTCGGGAGGTCATGGAAATGGATGACGACGAAATTTTGATGAGAGCTGCGGAGATTTTGACCCAGCGAAAAAGAGCGAGCGAAGAAATCAGGGCCGCAGAAGTGAAGCGGTTATTCAAGCGCTACGCTCAGCACCGCGCTCAGGAAGATCATCATCTCGGCAAACCCAAAAAACTTCTGCCACTTGAGGCCCTGCTGCTGGTCGCCCTGGAGCGAAACAAATACGTGGTTTGCATTGAGAAGGGGGAATCGAGGTGGCATGGCGATGCCGAATGCAAATTCCACCTCAGAGGGACAGCAATGGCGCTCTCCGCCGACTCCCGGTTGGATCTGCTGTGGGCCTTGTGGGCGAGCGTGAGTGACCAGGTCATCGATGATGGTCACGGCAGCGTGACCATCATCCCAACCGTCTTGCTTGAAGAGGAACATTTCCGTGGAAGCATTGTTCAGCGAGACATTCGTGCCTTGAACCGTGAAGTCCGGGCGCAAAACAAAGCCGAAGACCGCCTTCAAGCGGCCGGTGACTGAGCTGCAGGCGGCTGATGCACCCCCGGCAACCCGTCATGAACAGACCTTCACCCCGCAAAACGGGGACTGCCGGGCAGCAAGGCCAGGGAACGAAAGAAAAACTGGTCTACCGCCGCACGTCCAGGCCTGAACCGCCCCGCGCCCGCTTCAAAGGAGACACCCATGCCCACGTCATTGATGGTCACCGCCCGGCACCGCACCCCGCAGCACGTCACCTTCGAATTCTCTGACGGCCAGGTCATCACGGCGCGGCCCGCGCGGGAAGGCCCGCAGTCGCAGTCGGTGCCGTGCGAGTTCGGCACGGTCTACACCGAGCACCTGAGCGCCGAGCAGTTGCGCGCTATCGACACCCTCAACCAGGACCTCCTGCAGGCCTGACCACCAAAGGGCGAAGCGTGCCAAGCACGCTTCGCCCTTTTTGCTGTGGGGCCGGGCCCGCTTCAGCGCAAGCAGCACACGCCCGGCAACGCCGGCACCGGCCACCAGGTCAGCAGCGCCAGCGGCCGATCCGCCGGACGGGCCCGCAGCTGATCGTGCAGGGCGCAGCTGAGCTGTGCCCAGGGCCGCAGCAAGACCAGCACGTCCGTCTCGGCCCAGGCGATCTCGCTTCGGTCACCATCCGACCGGACCTGCACGTTCGCGCCTTCGGCGTTCAGGGCCGTGAGCAGCGACGCGCCCGCCGAGGGGTGCGGACCGCCGTGCAGCCCGGTGAGCAGCACCCGCGCTCCCCGCACCGGACGGCACTGACGAATGCGCCGCAGCGCCAGTGCCGTGCGCGCGGCGTTGCTGCGCCGCGCGGCGTCCACCACCGGCAGCGGCGCGCCGCTTCGCTCGGCGAACACCACCAGCGCCCGGCTGTCTTTCGGCAGGCACGCGCCGCCCCAGCCGGGCGTGACGGCCCAGCCCTGACCCAGCCGCACGTCGGCGCTGAGCACCTCGGCGAGCTGCCCGGCGTCGGCACCCGTCTGGGCGGCCAGCGCCGCGAAGTCGTTCATCAAGCTATAGTGCACACTCAAGGCCGCGTTCGCCGCGAGCTTCGAGAGTTCCGCGGTGACCAGCGACGTGCGGACCGTCGGGGTGTCCGGGAACACCCGGGTCAGCGCGTCGATCAGCGGCGGGTCGACGTGCGGATCATCCGACCCCAGCAGCAGCCGCGACGGGCGAAGCGTGTCGGCCCAGGCGTGCTCAGCACGTAGGAATTCCGGCCACACGCCCACCGGCCAGCCGCTCGGGAGGCGCTCGGCGACGCGGCGTGCCGTTCCCGGCATCAGGGTGCTGCGCAGCCACAAGGCGCAGCCGGTCGGCGCGTCTTGAGCCTTCATCAGCGGCTCCACGGCCGCGAACACCTGGGTCATGTCGAGCGTGCCGCTCTCGGCGGCCGGGGTCGGCACGCACACCAGTACCCGGTGGGGGCGTGCGGGCAGGTGAGAAGCGAAGTGAAGCTGCTGACGGTCCACCGCCCGGGTGAGTTGAGCGGCGAGGTCCGCATCGACCGCCCAGCGCCCGACCTGCAGGGCCTCCAGGCGCTCCGGGCAGCGCTCGATCACCAGTACCCGCTCGTCCGGGAACAAGGTGAGCAGCAGCCCGGCGCTGCTCAGGCCCACGCAGCCGCCACCGATGACAACCGTCACCGCAGCGCTCCCAGCGCCGGGGCTTGCCTCAGGAGCGCCTGGTGGCGCTGACGCGACCCGAGCGCCCAGGGGCGGCTGAGGACCGCCACGACCGGCCAGTCGGCCTGCCCGGAGACCGCCGTGAACGCCAGCCCGTCCGGGTACGCCATTCGCCAGCGCGCCAGCTCAGCGCCGGAGCGCACCACCTGCACGCTGCGTCCCACCACGGCCTGGGCCTGCGCGGCCAGGCGGTTCTCATCGAGGGTGCCGCCGAGTTGCAGCGCCGCGCGCTTCGGCCAGGCCAGGGAGCGGACCATCAAGGCGGCCTGCACGTCCACGTTCGGCTCACTGCGGCGCACGCTCGCCAGCGGGAAGGCCACCAGGGTCAGCGCCGCGAGCCCCGCCAGTGACCACCGCCAGCCGCGCGGGTGCAGCGGCGCCGCGCCCCACCCGCAAAGCAAGCACAGCGCCGCGAGCAGCGGAAAGTCGTAGCGCACCAGGCCCACGTCATTGCCGAGCATCACCGACAAGGTCAGCGGCACGAAGAACAGCGTCAGCCGCCACTGATCGAGGTCAACGGAACGCGCCCACCACGACCGCGCGCCCAGCACCGTCAGCGCCGACCACAACCCGTCGACCCCCAGGCGCAGCAGCGTGTCGGTGGCGGCCGGACGCGCCGAGGCTTCCGGCGGTGGGGCCCAGCCGCCCAGCCCGTTGATCACCAGGGTGCGCGCGAGTCGCCCGGCGCGGCCCTCCCGGGCGGCGGGCTGCAAGACACTCCCGCCCCACACTGCGGTGTGGCCGTGCAGTTGGGTCCTCGCGCCGGTCCACAGGCCGCTGAGGCTCTCCTGCCAGAGTTGCCAGCCCGCCCAGGCCGCCACGACCGGCAGCAGCCCGCTGAGGGTCCGCCTGGCGTGCGAGCGGAAGCCGGGCAGCAGGGCGAGCAGCATTGGCAGGTACGGCAGCCGCGCACCGAGCAGCAGCGCAAACACCGCGCCGCTGGCCCGAAACGATCCGCGCAGCAGCAAAAACAGCGCCGTGAGGCCCAGCAGCATGCCGAGCGGATCGCTGCCGGTCTCGACGCCCTCATTCCAGCCGAGTGGGCACAGCGTCCACAAGGCCCCGGCGATCACGGCCGCGCGCAGGGGGCGCTTCGAGAAGCGGGCGGCAATGGCCATCAGCGGGGCGGTGGCCAGCGCGGTGCTCAGGGCGCTGATGAGTTGCAGCGACCCCAGGGCGTCCAAAGGCGGGCGCAGCATCCGCACGGCGCGCGCCAGCATGATCAGCACCGGGTAGCCCGGCCACTGCGGCGTGTCGGCGGCCACACTGAAATGCGTGACGCCCGCGGCGTACAGCGCCGCGTCGATGTTCTCGTAGACGCCGCCGCGCACCCCCAGGTGCGTCAGGGCGGCGATCAGGGTCAGCGCTGAGACCAGCACTTCGAGCCGCCGGTACGTCCACAAGCAGCGAATCAAGGTGCCGCCCTGACGGCGCACGTACCGCGGGAGCGTGGTGATCAGCCGCGAGGGGCGCTCGGTGCGGCGGGCCGGCGCGCTGAGGCGCGTCAGCCGCAACTGACGGGCGCGCAGCTGCATCAAGGTCTCTACCGTGTAGGTGTACGTGCCGTACACCGTCAGGGCCTGGGCGCGCGGCCCGTACACCCGGTAGCCGCTGACCGGGTCGCGCACCCAGGTGCCGCTCAGGGCGCTGACCATCAGCGCGCCCAGTCGGTGCAGGAGGCGCTCGAACAGCGGGCGGTGCGTGAGGTGACCGAGGCGCTCGATGAGGGTCACGTCCGCTTCACCCGTCAGGACCGCCCGCACCGCTTCTTCCAGACCGGCCGGGTCGTACTGCCCGTCGGCGTCCATCACGACCACACATTCGGAGATCGGCAGGCAGTGGCGCAGGCCGTCACGGAACGTCGCGGCCAGTCCCCGGTGCGCGAAGCGCAGCACCTGCGCGCCGTGCTGCTCGGCGAGCGGCGCGCTGTCGTCGCTGCTGCCGTCGTCAGCAACGACCACCTGCACGTCCCGCCCAGCCAGAGAAGTCGGCAGTTCCCGCAGCATGCCCGGGAGACTGGCCGATTCGTTCCAGCACGGCACCAGAATCACCACCGGGAATCGGTTCTCAGTCACGGCCCGTCACCCTGGATGGGGAATGTCGTGAATTGCGCTTGCCAGCGAAGAAAAAATCATGTGAGGTCATGCCTTGTAGTATCGCACCACCCGACCGGCGGCAACAATAAAGGCATGTGGAACCATTCCCGAAGACGTTGCTTTTTTCTCCTGGCGGGTCTGCTGCTGCCACTGCCGGCCGTCCTCGGGCACGCCCGTACCCAGGCGGCCAACACCCTGGCCCTCAACTGCGCGCTCGACGCCCGGCAATTCGAGCTTCAGTCGCTGCACCGACATGCGCCGTACAGCACCCGGCTCGGGACGCTCGCCAGTTGCCGTGACCTCACCACCCCTCCCACCACACATCAGATTCTCACTGAAGTCATCTCGGCGCTGGGGCGTGTGGTGCTGCACGCTCCCAGCCAGGCGCTGGAAGTCGGCGACGCACAGGCCCTCGGGCGACCCGGGTCGCCCCCCGCCGGCTGGCACGGGCAGGTCCGCGCCGGCGGGTACCACTTCACCATCCGGCATGCCAGCGGCGACGCCGTGTACACCGTGACCGAGCAGGGCGCGCGCGTCGGCGACGAGCTCATCGCCGACCGGCCCACCAGCAGCGTCTTGCAACGCGCCCTGCTCACCGCCAACGAACCGAACGGCTGGCTGCATGCCCCCGCCCCCATGACCCTTTCGCAGTGCGTGGCGTACCTGCAGTCCTTCCCGACCGCCCAGGCGGGGTTCTACCTCGAGCGGCCCGGGGGCTTTACCCCGAATCCCTTCACGACCGGGCCGCACGACGACCCCATGACGTACCACCTGCGGTACGCCCTGATCGACATGAGCAGCGGCGTGGTCCTCAGCAACGTCTTGCATGACGACCAGGTGGACCCGGACCTCATCCCGCCAGCGCCGCCAGCGCCCTGGAATGGCAACACCACCTTCGACAGCTTCACCCTGGGCAAGAGTGATTACCCTTTCGACGCGCAAGACCAGAGTCTGACGTTGCGCAGCGCCCACAAGCTGCTGTTCGGCATGCAGTTCCCGGCTCCCTCGGGCGGCAACACCGCGCGCTACGGCGCGAACTCGGGGATTGATCCGAACACCGACGTTTACACCAGCAGCGTCGATCTGACCACGAGTTACTACAGCCGGTTTTCGAGGATGTACAACGTCTTCAGGCAGTACCAGCAGTACGAAACCACCATCAACCCGAGCGGCACGGCGAACAGCAAACTCCCCTTCGATCAACTGCTCATCATCAGCAGCGAATTCGAGCTGTATCAGGACGTCCAGCGCAGCCAGTCCAGTTCGCCCACGCCTGGACTGGAGGCAACCGCGAGCACCCAGCCGGGCTGCTCGGTGCGCTTCGACGCGCCGGTGGTGCCGCCGAGCGGCGGTGGGGGCGGCAATCCGTACGGCAATCCGTACGGCCCGCCGCCCGAGCCGGACCCGAAGGTGCTCAAGGAGCAGGCCGAATGCGCCAGCGCCAGTTGCGTCAACGCCGCGTACAGCACCGCGGACCTCAACTTGCCGCCCTGCGCGGTCGTCGGGTACCGCGTGACGGCCAGCAATGTCGGCACGGCCACCATCGAAACGACCAACCTGACGGACCGCTGGCCGGAGCACCTGGATTTCCTGGGCGGCGCGGCACTCAAGCGTCCGGCACCGGCCAGCATGCTGTGGCAGGTCGATCAGGGCCCCATCCTCTCCAGCCCGCCGCGCAGCCTGCTGGTCGGTCAGACCCTGCGCGTCTTCGCGGACGTCGACGCCAGCGGCAACCTGACCCCAGGCGACGTCCTGATGCCGGGTGAGCAGCTCGAGCTGCTGCTGCGCGGGCGCATTCACGCCGATCTGTGCCCACCAGCGCCGTAACCACACCAACAGCATTCACCCACCTGGTGGGTGAGGGAAGCATGACATGACCACGACACTGAAACTGCCGACCCGACCCACCCTCCTCACCAGCCCGGTCTTCCACGCCGAGATGCTGTGCGTCGTGATCGGCCTGACCTGGGGCATCAGCTTCCTGATGAACAAACCACTGATGGGCGTGATGACCCCGGCGGCCCTGGCCTTCTTGCGCTTCGGGCTGGCCTCGCTGGTCATCCTGGCCCTCACCGGGCGCAGCATTACCGCCGCGCAGTGGCGCGCGGTCATCAAACCCGGACTGATCACCGGCAGTCTGCTGGGGATGTGCTACCTGATGCTCAACCTCGGGCTGGCCCACACCAACTCCGGGAAGGCAGCGCTCTTGATCGGCAGCAACGCCGTGATGATCCCGCTGTTCGGCTACCTCTTCTTGCGTGAGCGCGTCAGCCCGGTCGTCACCGCCTGCCTGGGCGTCACCTTCGTCGGCCTGGGGCTGCTGTCCGGCGCGACCAACCTCTACATCGCGCCGGCTGACCTGGCGCTGCTGGCCTCCGCAGCCTTCTTCTCCCTTCAGGTGGTGTACTCCGGCCGGTACGGCCGTCAGCTCTCACCCTATCCGCTCACCATCGTCCAGATGGCCACGGCGGCGGGTGTGAACTTGATCGCCATGCTGCTGACCCCCGGTAAGCTCGACTTCAGTGCCCTGGTCACCAGCCCGGTGCTGCTGCTCTCGTTGCTGACACTGGCCATTCCCGCCACGGCCCTGACGTACCTCGGGCAACTCAAGGTGCAAAAGACCGTCTCATCGAGCCGCGTGGGCATGATCTTCCTGATTGACCCGGTCGCCACGGCGCTGGCCGACAAGCTGGTGTTCAACAACAACCTCACTCACGTTCAGCTCATCGGCGCGGCGTTGCTGATGTCCGGACTGATTCTGGCCGGGGTCGTGCCGGGCCTGCTGAGCCGCAAGCGCAGCCAGAAGGCGGCCAGCGTGCCTCAGGACACCAGCAGTGCCCAGCCCAGGGTGCCCTTCGCGGATTTCAGCGGCGGCTTCGTCGGGATGACCGGTGCGCCGCTGCTCAGTTACCACGTGCCGGTGCTCGGCCCGGACGCCGCCCAGAGGCCGCTGCCTGCCGGGCAGCTGATCATCGAGGAGGACGAGCACGGCCATGAGCTGCACGGCAGTTTTGCCCTGGGGGCCGTGCCCGCTTGAGGGCCGTTCACCTGCCCGCCGGGCAGGGTCGGGGAGCGGCATGTACGCCAGAATCGAACGTCACGACAAGACCGCCATCCTTCGCCAGAACGCTCACAGTATTCTCATCATCATTGAAGAGGAGCCGGCCCCGCACAGCGCCGCGGCCATGCGGCAGATCAGCCGCGACCCCCGCCTGCAGCTGCAGCTGCTCACCGGCCGCTCGCCCCGCCTGCGGCCCACCGAGACGCTGCGCCGCGTCGTCCCGGACGCCGAAACGGCCCTGGAACTGCTGCGCAGCTGGCGGCTGAGCGCGCACGAAACCGCGCAGGTGCGCGCCTGCGCGCCGAAGACGCCCGCCCTGAACAGCACCCCGCAAGAGAAATTCACCCCCTGAAGGGGGCAAGCGGACGGGTATGCAACCCAACCGAGCCCACATCAGCGACCAGCAGCTTCAAGTCATCACCCGTCAGCGCGCCGTCAAGCGCAGCCAGCGCGTCAACCCGCCCAGCCTGCTCAGCCGCGCCCTGGCGCTGCTGCGCCGCACCGTCCAGGCCTGAGAAACGCCCCGCCATCACGGTGGGGCTTTTTTTTTCTTCACCGGGCAGCCATGCTAAGGAGGTGAACACCACCTTGCAGCTCGAGCATGGCCCATCCACCATCACCCGTCAAGGCGCCACCTTCACCCTGAGCCGCCCACAGCACCCTGCAACGCCTGGCTGCGCGGCCAGCATCCTGCGCACCCTCGACCGTGACCACCGCGGCTGGGACGCCGAAACCGGCGTTCGGCGCTCACTCATCGCCTGGATGAAAAACGCCGCGCCGCAGGAGTCGTCCTGACTCGCTGCGGCGCGGCACGGGAACGATGCTCAGTTCAAGTCGTTCCCATCAACACTCACGATTTTCATAATCTTGGGCTGGAACATCTCGTCGTAACTCATCATCAGCACACGCGACTTGAGGCGCTCACCACTGGCGGTAAACCCGACCGCCCCGGTGATGGTGGGGCAGCTGGCCTTGTCCACCGCGAAGCACGCGGACAAATTGACGTGCTGCACCGCCTGACTCACCGACGCGCGGGTCACGGCCTTCCCAGCCGCCGCGAGCGACTTCATCGCCTCGATCAGCACCATGGCCGCGTCGTACGAGTACGCCGAGACACCGTTGGGCTGCTCGGAACCGTACGCCGCACGGTACGCCTGGACGAAATCCAGGTAATTCGAAAACGAGTTCACCGGACCGTACACCGTGGTGTAGAGCACGCCCGGCGCATTGGCCCCCATCCGCTTGAGGAAACTCGGGGTATCGAGCCCGTCGCCGCCCATGAACACCGCCTTGACGCCCGCCGCGCGCAAACTCCCCAGCAGCGACGCGCCCTTGTCGTCACTGCCGCCGAAGTAAATGAATTTCGCGCCGCTGGCCTTGATGCGCTCCACCAGAGAGGCGTTGTCGCCGCTGATCGACACGCCCGCGTAACTCAAGACCTTCACGTTGCGGGTCTTGAGATCCGCCATCACCCCTTTGGTCAGGCCGTTGCCGTAGGCGGTATTGTCCGACACGACGTACACGCCGCCGGCATGCAGCACCTCCTGGAAGTACTGCCCGGCCGCCAGCGCCTGGGCGTGGTCCGGCGCGACCGTGCGGGTGAAATTCTTCCAGCCGTGGCGGGTCAGCGCGTCATTCGTCGACGACGACGAGATGACCGCCAGGTCCTGCGGGGCAAACGCTGCGCCCAGCACGTTCGACACGCTGGAGTTGATGGCCCCCACCACACCCACGATGGAAGCATCCGCCAGGATCGTCTTCGCCAGTTTGCTGCCCACATCCGCCGAGGCCTGGTCATCGAAGAATTTGAGCTTCACGTTCAGCCCCAGCTTGCTCAGCTCCGCGGCATGCGCCTTGAAGGCCAGTTCGGTGCCGCGCTTGAGTTCCGTGCCGAGTGGGGCCTGCGAGCCGCTCAGGGGACTGACGGTGGCCACCGTGTACGTGGCGGCCAGTGCGCCGGGTACGGCCAGGGCCAGCGAGAAGGCGAGGGAGAGGGTCAGTCGTCGGGTCCGAGATGGGTTCAAAGTCATGCCTTCCATCATACGGACGCGGTTGACGTTTTCCTTACAGGACGCACAAAAGTCCACGCACCCCCCCCATTACCACGAAAACCTCACACGCCCGCCGGGCGCCTTCAGGAGAACCGATGACTGCCTTCATGACGCCCACCACCACCGCCGATCCCCTGATGAATGTCATGCGCGTCGTCACCGAGTATCAGCAGCGCACCAACGCCCGCCGCCACAGCTTCCAGCCGCCGCAGGCCCCCATCTTCATCAACGGCGTGCAGCTGAGCGGCCAAGGACAGCTGAAATTCAGCCTCCAGCAAGAAGAGCGCCAGGAAGTCTTTTGCACCGACGGCCAGCACATCGCCGGACGCGGCGGGCTGTTCACGGTGAATGACGACAGCGAAATCGCGCGCCTGTTCGCCACGGTGCGCCGCACCACCCCCGTCACCGAGAGCCTGCTGAACTTACGCGAACGCCTCCTCGAACGCGGCTTTACCCTCGAAGCCGCCCCGGAACACGCCTACACCGCCAGCTTCATCCTGAGGCCCCTGATGGCCCGGCACCCCGGCGGCGCGGTGCTGTGGCTGGCGGTGTACACCGAGAATCAAGACAACGCCGACTGCTACAGCATCTGCGGCGCGCCCGGCTGGCTCGCCTGCTACGAAAACCCCGCCGGCAAAGACGCCCTCGACGAGCTCGCTCGCCCCGAAGGTCCGCTCAACGAAAGCCTGACCCCCAATGTGTACTTCGTGAGCGGCGAGGCGCTCGACGCGCTGATCCATGCCCTCGACGGCCGGTGCGCCCTGAGCGCCGCGCTGCCGCACACCGTCCCGCCGGACTTCTTCAAGCGCAGCCACGAGTTTCGCCACGAACCCTGGAGCGTCTCACGCCGCAGCCTGCTCGAACGCCGCGCAAGACGCCCGCACGTCCGGCTCGGCAGCGACCTGTCCTTTTGAACGTCCCTGAACGCCCCCTTCCAGGAGCCCCCATGATGCAGCCACCCCACACCCCCCCACACGGTCACGCCTGATGCTCTCCGTTCACCGCCGCCGCCGGGCGCTCTCCCTCATTCAGCAACTCGGCGCGCCCCACCCGCCCGGCGGCAAAGTGGCCGCCAAACTCACCGCCCTGGCGCAGCTCGTCACCTACGCCGACGAGGAGCGGGAACTCGAGCGCTACACCCAGCTGGCCGAGGACGTCGCGCGCATCCTCAACTAACAACACCGAACACCGCCTCTCACCGCGCCGCGGCGCGGCCAACCGGGAGGCATGAGAAACCAGCAGCAGTACGACGACGGCCAGAGCGCACTCGCCCGCCAGATCAAGGAGAGCCTGCTGCACATGAAATACGAAGCGCAGGGCCTGAGCTGGAAGGCCGCCAAGCAGCGCGCCGCCGAGGACATGGCGCAGCAAGACCTCGCCCAGCAGATCCACGACCAGACCATCATGCAGCAAAGACGCGCCCAGCACGCCCAGAACTGAGCCCCACCCAGGAGAAGCCCCATGATCATCAGTGCCCTGAGCAGCGTCACCGCCGCCTTCGGATTCACCCACATTCAGGGCTACCGGGAAAGCGCCCGGCCCACCGTCAGCGTCACCCACCAACAAGCCCAGGACATCGCGGCCGCCATCACGAACGAAACCGCCCTGAGCGTCACGCCACTGTGCGGCGGGACGCTCCAGGTCCGCCACGACCCCGGCCGACGCGGCGGCAACCGCTTCACCGAAACGGCCCTAGCGTGGTTGTCCGCCAGCGGCCGTCAGGTCGACCTGATCAGCATCGAGCGCTACGGCAACCACACCGAGCTGCTCGCCAAGAGCTTCAAGCAAAGCGACACTGGACTTCACGAACGCCGGATGCGGCCCTGGCAACACAGCGGCACGATGCTGAGCGCCGGGATCCACCGGCTGCACCTGACCAGCGATCACGACACGCTGCTGGAGATGCTCAGCCGCGCCGACGACACGCGGCTGTGGACCCCCCACCGGATCGGCGTGGACCTGCTGGACATGAACGGCCCCGGCGGCGGCATCAGTTGCTGGGCCGTCGACATCGCTTACAGCCACATCGGACGGCCCGAAGACACCGGACACCTGCTGCTCACCCGCGGCGACGTCGAGACCCTCGTCGTCCCGCAGACCCTCGAACGCCGCCGCCCCGCCCAGTACGCCTGAGCCCCCACCCCACCCGGAGGAACGCCCCATGCCCCGCATCCTGCCTCTGATCACCGTGCTGCTGTGGCACGCCGCCGAATTCACCGAACGCCACCTCGCTCAACCCACCGACCCACAACTGGTCCTGGAGCACCAGGCCATAAGCGGCCTGCGCGTCTCACGCGCGCGTGATGAGCTCGCCTTTCCACCAGGGCAGCTGCGCACGTGGGTGCGAAACACGCTCGATCACCTGTGGTTCCAAAGCAGCCGCGCCGAACGCGCCCGGTCTGCTCAAGAATCCCAGGTTGCGGCCCTGGGACAGGCCGCTCAGCAGAGATGGGAACGAACGTCCGCGTCCGTGCGTATCACACGGCAATGACCGCGTTGCTGACCCCCGATCAGACCATCACGTTGATGAACAAAGGGCAGCTTCAGGCCGCCGAACACGCGGCCCGCGCCGCCACTCTGGCGCACCCGGACAGCGCGAAAGCGTGGCTGCTGCTCGCTCGCGTCGAAGCCCGTCAGGGCCAGTGGAGCAGCGCCCAGCAGCATTTGAAGCGCGCTCAGGCGTTGCCGGCCTGGAACGCCCAGCACCTGCAGGTGCCGCTCCTGGGGCCGCAGGCGCTCGATCAGTTGATGCACCAGCAGCCAGCGGCCGCTCTGGGCGCGCTGGCGGACGTGCTGCTGGTCAAGCCTGGAAATGCCAAGGCGCTGTACCTGAAAGCCGTCACCGCCGACCATCTGGGGCAGCTCAGCAACGCCAGGGCGGCCCTTTCGCAGGCGCGCGCGGCCGATCCGGAATTGAGCTTCGCCGACGCTGGAGCGTTGCAGGCCCTGGAACATCACCTGAACGCCAAGACGCCACCCGCCGCAACGGTTCGCCACGCTGACCGGCCTGCAGCGCCGCAGGGGACTGTGGGAACGCCTGACACGTCCTTCAGCGGCATCACCTTCCAGAACGATCCCGTGCCGACGGACCTGTCCACGTCAATGCTCCTCTTGCCGGTGATCCTCTTCTTTGGATTTGTGGCGTTGCTGGGCGGCGTGATTTTCTTCGTGCTGCGCAACCACAACCGGCGCGGTCAACGGGAAAAAGCCCTGTACCTCACCTGGGTGATGCAGGAAGACAGAGGCCTGATCGATCAGTTGACCTTGCTGGACCTGGAAAGCCAGCGCCTGTCTGGGGCGGAGCAGGCCGCCAAGCGCGCTGAAGCACAGAACCTCCGGGCGGTGCAGGCGTTGATGTGGGCGAATGTCGATCCGGTCGGCCGGGGAGAAATGACCTGCGAGCAGGCTCAGCGTCAGGTGCGCGGCCAGCCGCCGGTTCCTCCTCTGCCCGCTCCGCCGCAGCGCAGCGGTGGATGGAGCCCGCCGTACCCAGCGCATGGACCGGTGGTCACCAACATCGTCATGCCTCACACGACCATCATCAATGAGTTGTCTGCGGGCGGACCACGTGACCTGCGGCCGCAGGGTCAGGGCAGCTTCACGCCTGAGACCAGCACTTGGGACACGCCGCCCGTGGAGATCAGACCCAGTTTCACGCCTGACACCACCAGCTGGGATTCGGGTGACACGACATCCAGCTCAGATTCAGGCAGCGGCAGCGATGCTTCCAACAGCTCTTCTGGAGGCGGAGATTCCTGGTAATCCATCGGGAGCACCGCCAAGTGCCCTGGCCGATCACCGACGAGTGGCTGCGGGCCCACCGGGGCGACCGCCGCTTGTGAGCCGCAGCCGCCGAGCCGCCGGTGCCCGGGAAGGAACCCCAGAACCGTGACGGCACCTCCAGCAGACATTCAGGTGTACTTCGATTACAGCGGCGGACACGACCAATGCGAAGGCTGGGGCGCGGTCATCGACCATCCAGGCGAAGCGCTGCTCACCCTCGGCGGGCAGATGCCCTGCGGGCAGGGGGAGATCGGGGCACTGAGGTGCACCCTCGGGAAACTCGCGGCGCTGGGCATCCGAAGCGCCCAGCTCTACACCGACCACGTGGACCTGAATCGAGACTGCAGCCTGACGCTCCCGGACGGCATGGTGCTGCTGCACATCTCCCGCAACGACCCGAAACACAAACGCGCCCACCACCAAGCGCAGCTCAGCCGGAGCATGCCCGCCCTGCCGCCCACCCTGTCCGCGCCGCCCAATCGGGTCAACCAGACCGCCCTCGAAAAAGATGACCTCATCGCCGTCTTTGAGCACGCACGGATGAACACGCCTCACCAGGCCGACATTCGCCGTTCACCGAGCGAAACTGATCAGGACGACCTCATGGCCATCTTGGAGCGCGCGCGGATCAACACGCCCCGCCAGCACAAGATCCGCCGTCCACTGAGCGACGTTCAGCCACCGCACCCACGAAACGCCAGTCAACCCAAACCCCCGCAACAGCACCCAGACCCACTCGCCTCCCCTGACCCCGTGCTCAGCACAGACCCAGACACGCTGACTGAACAAATCAGTATTCAACAGCCCCGCAGTGTCGGCACGGCTGCGCCAGCCGCACCCAGGGCCGCCAAGGTGTCACAGGGACGCCACAGGCCGCTCAACATGACCTGGAAAACGCAGCACCCCTGCGGAAAGACGGCCGCCCGCCACACCCTGAAACTGTGGAACACCAAAAAGCGGCAGCAGACCTACGTCATTCCGAAAGGCGGCTGCCCCAACGAAACCCACCTGCGGGTGCTACTCAAACGGCTCAACATTCCCAAGCCCCTTCATGCGGAACTGCTGCTCGAACTCACCGCGCAACTCCGGCGGTGGGAGCAGCAGCGACCGAGCAAGCGAAGAATGTTCACCACCCGTCCCGCCTGAATCCCAGAACGAGGCCGCAACAAGCCGGGCCGCCGGAATTCACCGGCACGGCCATCTGGACCCACCCGAACGACAGCTGTTTCACCCGCACGGGCACCGGGTGAGGAGGAAGGCATGACGCACCTCGAAGACCGCCGCAGCGCCCAGCACAAACCCGCCCTGCCCGTCACCTCGCATTATACGGCCAAGGATCAGCGCAAGTGGGACCGCTGCAACAAGATGATCGGCCAGGGCAGTCCGCGCAGTTCCACCCACCGCTACGCCCAGGCGCTCGGCCGCCTCGCCAACAGTGGGCGCTACCAGGCCGGCGACGTGGTGTTCATCAGTGCCGAAGGCGCGCGCGGCGGACGCCTCAGCCCCGACTGGACGGAAATCAACCGGGCCATCCTCGCGGGCGTGCAGTTCGTCACCGACACGCAAATCGACCGCCTGCGCAGCTACAACCTCGGGGAGCGCGAGGTCGCCGGGTACCTGCAAAAGCAGGGCTACCGCGACGACAACAGCGGCCTGTGGACAAAAACGCAAGAGTCAAAAGCGTAATCGAAAACAGCCGTCACCGGCCCCCAACCACGGGGCCGGGCGAAAGGAACGCATGGAACAGTCCTCCACACCGCAGCGCTACACCCTGCTTCACGTTCATCAACCCACCTTCCAGGTGGACCCGGCCGCGCCGGTCCAGTACGCCGGCACGGTCGACGCCCGCAGCCCCTCCGAGGCCTTCAAGCTCAGTCAGGGCGGGATGAACCGGCACTGGAAGACTCGGAGTACCTCGGTGGGTGACATGATTGTCACGCCCAGTGGTGAATTGCTGCTGGTCGACCACATCGGCTTTTGCGCCGTCAACACCCCGAGGAGCGCGCCGCATGCCGAACTGGCAGGGCATTGAGCGGCCGATCCGCCGACTCGAGGACCATCAGGTCTTCGTGTTCGGCAGCAACCGCGGCCTGAACAACCCGCAGGGACGTCGCCACACTGAGGACGGCGGCTTCCACGGCACCGGCGCGGCCAGCCTGGCCTGGCGCGGCACCCTGGGCGCAGCGCACCGCACCCACCCGGAGCACTGGTCCAACGACCCGGCCTTCCTGCGCGCCCTGAACGCGCCCAGAGGCCACCCGGACCGCACGGGCCGCTGGGCGCAGCTGCGGGTGTGCCGCGGCCCCATGCAGGGGAGAGAGGGCAAGAGTTACGCGGTGTACACCGTCACCGCGCCCGGCCAGCGCCGCAGCATTCCGCTGGACGTCATCGGGACCCAGCTCGCTGAGCTGTGCACCTTCGCCGCGGCGCGCTCCCACCTCGAATTCCTTGTCACCCCGCTCGGCGAGGGGTACGCCGGGTACAGCCAGGCCGAGATGGACGCCGCCTGGCCCACCGGGGACCTCCCCGGGAACCTGCGCTTCGTGCGCTGGAAGGCCTGAACAACAGCACACAACTCTTCACCCCCGCGTGCGGGGGCACAGCGCGCAGCATCCCCCAGCTTCACCACAGGAGAGTCATGGCCATGAAACGCAGTGCATAGCGCGCCCACCTGAGCTGATCTTCACTCACCGCCCTCTCTCCCTCAGCTTCTGACAACCCAACACCCCGGCACCCCTGCATTCCGCCCGTGCGCGGTGCATGTGCTTCAGGCATCAGCCCTGCCTTCGCCTCCGGCGGCCCCCACGGGCCCCGGGGGCTTTTTTTATTTCCCAGGCGCTACCCTGAGACGCGCCCACCCTCTCCCCTGCGCTTCAAAAAGGCCACCCACATGACCCATGCCCACCCGACCGAGCCCGCCGATCCCGAAGCACACCTCGACCAGGAAGAAGCCGCCATCGAAGCGGCGCTGCGGCCGCTGATGACGCTGCCGCGCGCTTTTGCGCGGCGACAGGCCGAAGACCTGCTCGTCAAACACCACCGCTTCCCGCGCCGTCAGGCCCAGGAGTACGCCCACATCTACCTGAACGCAGCATCAAGATGAAGGTCCAGGCGTCTGGGACTGACAGAATTTAGCAAGACAAGTTGCTTATTCTTCATGGGTGCTTCTTCACCGACCTTCACATCCCCTTCATCCAGACACCATCAAGCGACGATCCCACCCCTGCAGCCTCGTGGCAAGCGGCGAAACAACGACCCCTCCGCCCTCAAGTCAACCTGGCCCGGTGCGCCTCAGCCAGCCCCCTCCCCCGTCCGTCAGGAGTTGACCATCCATGCATCCAGCCCTGAGTTCCCAGCTTCTCGCGGCCTACGGACCGGATGCCCAGCAGGTCAGCGTCCACCTGAACGGCCCCGCGCACCCACGCGCCCCTTACCTGATCACCCTGCGCGTCCTGAACGCCGCCGGCACCACCCTGACCCCATCCCTCGGCTTTTTGAGTGCCGTGGCCATGCGGCTGCATCTGCAGCCCCTGAGCGTCACGGACAGGCAGGTGATGCTCCAGATTCACGCTTCACAACCCTACGCACCGGCCCTGGCGAACACCCCGGACCTGCACGGCGCGCTGCTGGCGCTCATGTTCCAGCTGCCCGCCCCCCTCACCACCCTCGCCGCCAGAACCGATGGCTGGCTGACCCTCCAACTCGCCCCCACTCTGGGCGGTGATCAGCGTCCGGCGCGGCCCCCTCACGTCCGCCGCGCCGCGCCCATCCACCCCCCGGGCACCACCGCACCACATTGACCCCTCTCGGGGAGCCGCGGGGCGACATGCGAGACCAACACGTTGAAGTGGCCAACGTCAGGACCGTCCGCGCCGCGCCCAACACGACCTTGATCTACGTCGGACGCGGGCGGGCACCGGAAGGCATGGAACACGCGCAGCTGGGCAACCCCTTCCGGGTTGGCCCGGCATTCGCGCAGGGTGAAGCCGCCGCGGCGTACCTGCCGCACCTGCGCGCGCAGTGCCGCGCCCGGACAGGCGCGTACCACACCATCCTCAACCTGGCCCGCCGCGCGGCAAGCGGTGAGCACCTGATGATCTGCTGCTGGTGCCACCCCCAACCGTGCCACGCCGAACACATCCGCGCCGCCGTCCTCGGCTACGCCCACACCTTCACCTGAATCCAACGTTCCGCTGCGCTCCCACTGGGCGCAGCGGAACGTTCACTTCCACCAAGGAGTCCTTGCATGCCCAGCACCCTGACCCTCTCTGCAGCGCAGATGGCCGCCCTGATCACCAGCCGCCTGCCCGGCGATCACCCGAGCCTCAACACGGTCATCATTCCCGCCAATCTGGCCAGCGAAACCGAGTACAGCCTGGTCGGCACCCAACTGCGCCGCGTGGTGGGCAGCAGCTACAGCCGCATGCCCGGACGACGGCCCTACAGCGAAGGTCAGGTGCTCTACATCCGCGAGCCGCTCACCACCCACGGCCGCGAACCGGTCGCCGAGCTGCTCATCGACGCCTGGAAGAACCAGCAGGAGATGCTGCTGCCCGCGTCGAGCCTCTCGACCCGCAGTGAGACCCGCGCGGCCATCCAGGTCAGCAGCGTGACCCTGAAGCGCCTCGGCGCGCTGAGCGCCGAGGACGCCCTGGACGCCGGCGTCCGGAAGAACGGCGAGCACTTCACCGCGCAGGCCACCGCCATCAACTTCCACCCCGGCCCGCTCGAGGCGCTCAAGGACGCCTGGACCATCGAGCACCCCGACCAGCCCTGGAATGACCGCATCTGGGTGTGGCTCATCGGCCTGCATCAACTCAGTATCCTGACCGCCCACAACGACCCGAAGGTGCTCAACGCCCAGGCGGATCAGGCCGACGCCCTCGCCGAGCAGGCCCGCGAGGTGATGCAGACGCACCACAACCACGCGCGCGCGCTCAGGCAAGAAGCGCAACTCACCGAAGACCTCAGCGCCTACCGCCGCCTCGCGCCGCAGGGCCCCGGGCAGGACTGAGCTTCACCGCGCGTGGCGCGGACCGGAAGGGCACCCCAGGAGGTCCGCCGTGCCCATTCACACCCACCCCGAACCGGACATCATCAGCATCCACGACGACGAAGGTGAACTGATCGCCTTCGTGATCGCCGGGCAGATCTGGTGGCCGGAAGACGCCGCGCTCCTCGACCCGGCGCTGCTGCGCCTCGCCTCCCCCCCCCAGTACCCACCCGGCCCTGCCCTGCGCGGGCAGTTGCACGGATCAATCACCAGCCCATAGGATACGGTCATGCCACAAGCCGCACTCTCACACGACCAGCAACGCGTCCTGGCCCGGTTACTGCGGGCGCAGGACGGCATCATGCACGGCCGTTCCCCCGACGACGTCGACCAGCCGCTGCCACGCAGCACTGACCCTCACCTGCGCGAAGCAGAACGTGCCCTGCAAGACGGGCAGCTCCAGGACATCAGCGTGATGGGCCTGATCATGGCCATCACCGCCGGACGGCAGCTGATGGCGCACTTCAAACAACACCAACCCGCGCTGACCAAACGCCTGCAACCCGTGTTCGAACCGCTCGAAGCGTACTTCGAGACAGCCGACCTTCACTTTCAGGGCAAAGCCATGATCGCATGAGCACCACTCCCAGGGAGAATCACATGTTCAGCTGCACTGCCCGTACCCGCTTGATCCTACCGCTCATGCTCATGACCAGCCTGGCCCTCACCGGGAACGTCAGTGCACTCGCCGCTCAGCACGACCTCAGCGCGCAGGTGCGCATCGACCAGGCAGAAACCAAACGGCTCCAGATCCAAAATGACCGCATCCTCAGCGCGCAGCAAGACGCGCAGGAAACCAAGCGGATGCTGGTGGAAAACCAGCGCATCGTGGCCGCGCAGGCCGCCTACACCGCCGGCCTGAAGGCCCTTGACACGCAGCAAGACGCGCAGGAAACCAAGCGGATGCTGGTTGAGAACCAGCGCATCGTGGCTGCGCAGGCCACCTACCGAACCACCCTGCGGATCGTTCAGGCGCAGGCCGGGTACCAGGAAACCCAGCGGTTTCAGGTGCAAAACGACCGTCTGCTTCAGGCGCAGGCCAACGACCAGGAAACCCAGCGGTTTCAGGTGCAAAATGACCGTCTGCTTCAGGGGCGCTGAGGCGCGACGTTGACCTGAAGGCCCCCCCGCTGCGCTCATCAAGAGCACATCATGTTCAAATCGGCACCAGGCGACGCCGTCCCCAGCGCCTGACCAGCGCCCACGCCGCGCACCAGGGCCACCCGAGGGCACACCGCGCAGCAACGGCATCTCACCCCCTTGGGGTGGCCGGTCAGTATGTCAACCTCAGCATCCAGCCTCACGGTCCAGGACCCCACCGCGCCCCGCCAGGTCATGGATGCCGAAGCCCTCCTGGGCCTCCTGCCGCCGAGCGTTCACGAAGGCGTCGAGGGGGCCCTGCGGCGTTTCACCACCGAGCAGCGCCTGGTGATCGAGCGCGTCATCACCACCAAACGCAACCTGCTGCTCGAAGCCACCGCCGGCAGCGGCAAGAGCACGGTGCTGCGGACCATCGCGCAGGTCCTCGCCGCGACCATGGAAAGCAGCGTCATCCGGGTGTTTGCCTTCAACAGCTCGATCGCCGCCGAGCTGCGCGGCATCATGCCGCAGGCCGTGCAGACCAGCACCCTGCACGCCTACGGACGCAAGCTCCTCGAGCAGCACTCCCCCCGGGCGCTGGAGATGAACCGCTTCAAGCGCATCAACATCATCAAGGCGCTGGCCAAGGAGCAAAACCTCAAGGGCCCCGGGCTGGTCAAGCACCTCTCGCGCCTCACCGAGCTCTCCCTGATGCACCTGAAGATCAAGGAAGCCGAACTGCGCGACCTGGCCGAGCAAGACGAGATGGACCTGCCCGCCGAGCTGGCCCTCGAGCCGCTCATCCAGGCGGTGCACGCCCGGGCGCTGGAGCTGTACGAAACCCGCGGCATGATCGACTACTCCGACATGCTGTACCTGCCGATCAAGAAAGGCTACGGACGCGGCGGCATCGATGTTCAGCTGCTCGATGAGGCCCAGGACTTTAGCACTTTGCAGCACCGCGTCATCCGCCATTACGCCGGTGAGCGCGGCCGCGTCATCTTCGTCGGCGACAGTGACCAGTCGATCTACGGATTTTCGGGCGCGGACAAGCAGGGCCTTCTTCGCGCCGAGGAGAGCTTCAACGCCGAGCGCCTGAACCTGACCGTGACGTTCCGCTGCCCGCGCAGCCACGTCGCGCTGGCGCAGCGCTACAGCAGCAAAATCCAGGCCGCGGCGCACGCCAAGGACGGCGAGGTGCTGCACGTCCCCGAAAATGAGCTGGCAGGGATGCTGCGCGGCGGCGACCTCGTCATCTCGCGCACCAACGCGCCGATCATCACGCTGGCGCTGCAACTCACCCAGCAGCACAAGCAAGTCGAGGTCCTGGGCCTCAACCTCAGCGAGGAGATTGGCAAGCTGATCACCCGCGCGTTCCCCGTACCGTTCGATGAGGACGACATCGAAGGCCGGCTGATGGCGCTGCATTACGTCCTGACCGAGCAGCACTACCAGCAGGGCCTGAGCCGCAAGGCGCTGCGCAAAGCGGCCAGCAGCGACGCGGACATGCTCAGCACCGTCGCGGCCCTGGCGACCACCACCTGCTTGCGGCACGGCGGGTACGTCACTGCCGAGCAGGTCACGGCGCTGCTCGGGGAACTCAACCCCAGCGGGCACGGCCAGGCCATCAAGCTGTGCACCATCCACAAATCCAAGGGCCTGGAGGCCGAGCGCGTCGCCATCCTGCGCCCGCACGAACTCGACGAGGGGCGCGGCGATGAAGACGAGGCGCGCAGCGTGGCGTTCGTCGCCTACACCCGGGCCAAGGGCACCCTGATCCTGACGGGCCGGGTGGAAGAGGCCGCCCTGGAGGAGAGTGACGTGTTCAGCCACCCGAAGGCCAGCTAATATAACGGGGGCCAAACACCACTCACCTGCTGACGCAGGTCTGCCGAGGAGCATATGTTCAAATGGATGAAACGAAAATCAGCCGCCGGGGACGAAGCGTCCCTCGCGCCCCTCCAGGGCAGCCTTCAGCCGCTTGAAGACGCGCCCGAGCAACCCAGCGAGGTCAAGCGATCCGGGGCGACTTCAGCGCGCCCACCCATGAAGCCCGCGCACATCCCGGTGTTGGGCGTCGCCGAGCACCTGGGCGGCGCGGTCCTCACCCCACCCACCCCCACCGTCGTGCCGGCCCCCCAGGTCATTCCGGCACCGGTCGCCGCGCCGCTCCCGGCTCCGGCCTCCGCCAGGAAGAGCACGGCAGACCAGAGCGTCATCAACCCGGCCGGGCAGGCGGTGGTGCTCCCGGCGCAGCGAACCGCACCCGCCGCCGCCGTTCCTGTGGTTGCCGCCGCCACTACCGTGCTCTCACCCGTGCGTCTGGCCGAGCAGCCCGCGCAAGACCAGCGCGTGGGTGTGCGGGTGCAGGGCGGCGTGGACGTCAGTGTCCAGCCGTTCCCCAGCACCGACACCAACCGCAAGCCCGATTACCGCCACCAGACCAAGGACAGCGGCGTGCATTACCACACCCAGGTCTGGTACGGCCCCACCTTCCCCGCCCAGATCGAATCTGCAGCGGCCATCCCCGCGCAGCCCGAACTGGCCGCGCCCGCTCCCGCGCAGACCCCAGCCCCCACCGCCTTTGACTTCCCGGAAGAAGGCGTCAGCGAAGCGCAGAGCGACGAGGCCCTCCGGGAAGTGCTCGCCCAGCAGACCCTCAGCGGCATCAAGGACGCCCAGCGCATGGCCCGGCAGCAGGAAAAGGACAGGGAAAGCTGACCCAGATACGCTCACACTCGCCTCACTGAATACACACCAGCAGCACACACAACAGCACCACCGGGACGCGGCCCCATAACCGCCCCCAAAGGACCCCACCATGAACAGAATCCTCCTGATGGCCAGCCTCGCCCAGACCCCCGAACTCACCGCCACCCCATCCGGCGTTCCCATCTGGAGCGCCACCCTGGCCGGCGAGCGCACCGTCACCGCCAAGGACGGCAGCCTCAAACAAATTCCCTTCTACGTCCAGGTCCAGCGCCTCGGCGACTTCGCCGAAGCCCTCGCAGCGCGCGGCTGGGTCGGCGGGGACGTGGTCATCCTCGAAGGCCAGCTCGACTACAGCCAATGGGAAAACGAGAGCGGCAAGCAGAACATGATCCGCGCCAAACTCACCGGCACGGCCCGCCAGGTGGACGGCGACTTCGAGCTCGTCACCGACGCCGCAGGCGGCACCCGGCTCAAAGGCGGGCGCAACGAAGTCAGCTTGATCGGCAACCTCAGTGCCGATGCGGAACTCAAGCACACCGACAGCGGCGACGCGGTCGTGGACCTGAGACTGGCCGTCAACGAAACCTGGAAGGACAAGGCCGGCAACGCCAAGGAAAAAGTCCACTGGGTGACCGTGACCGTCTGGCGCGAACTCGCCGAGCAGTGCCAGGGCTTCAAGAAAGGCGACCCGGTCCTGATCGAAGGCGCACTCATCGACGCGCCCTGGACCGACAAGGACGGCAACAAGCGCCGCCAGCAGAAAGTCGAAGCCAGCTTCGTCGCCAGACTCAAGAAAGGCGCGGGCACGGGCGCACCCACCCGCGAGCTCGTCGGCGCAGCCGCCGCGCCCCGCAGCCAGGCCAGCAGCACCGCCGCGCCGGAAACCGACCTGCCCTTCTGAACCCGCCCCCCTAGGAGGTGACCGCACCAGGTCACCCCCTTTTCTCATCTGCACAGGGGAGCACCGTGAACGACACCCAGCCGACCGACGCCCATCAACTCGCCCGCCTCGCCGAGATGCTGATCTGGTATGACCGCCCGGTCTGCTTCATCCTGCGCGACAACCACGCCGCCCCGCACCTGTGCAGCCTGGTGCTGGAAGACGGCGGCACCGACACCTACACGGCCCTTCCGATCACCGAAGCGCAAGTCGACGCCCTGAAGCAGCGCACCACCACCCACCTGCGCTGCTGGATGACCTCACGCGGGCCGGTCTGGATCATCCGGGACGCGGACGGCCCCGCCAAAACGACCCTGGACCTGGTCTCCAAGAAGAACATCGATCCGGCCTGGTGGCCCAGCGAGACCACCATGGTTCAACCGGCGTGAGTGGCCCGGAAGTGCTCTTCGTCGAGCGGGCCAGCTACCGAGACGGTGACGTCGCGCTGGTCGGTCACGTCGGGAATGACGGCCTGCGGATCGGCATGCACGCCCTCGAGCCGTGGTACGCCACGGGCGTCCTCTTGAAACCCGACCACCCAGCCTACCGCGCGGGCCTGGCCTTCCTGGCGGCCCTCGCCGGGAGCGAGCCGCCAGGCAACTGAACACGCTGCTGAGGCAACGAAGCCAAGCCCACCGACCCCACCGGAGAGTCATCGTGACCGACCTCGACACCCATCAGCTCGCCCGACTCGCCCTAGAAGCCGCGCCGCACCTCTCGGTGCTCCTGAAGGCCGCTGCGGCCCTGCGCGACCGGGAAGTGACGGAGCAACTGGCCTACGCCGCCAGCGCGCCCGAAAAGATGAAAGCCAAGGTTTACCAGCTGGTGTACGCCGCACTCGAAGAACAGTACGGCCTCGAAGCGGACTTCTGGGCCGCCCTGGCTGCCGAGCAGCACAACGCACGCCCTCAGTCACCCGCCACCATGCGCAAAGTCTCAGCCAGGGCGGCGTCAGCGTTCCGCAATCGCACGCGCACCGACAAGCCAGAAGCGAAGCAGCAGGAGAAAACGCCCGAGGCGATCGCGCGCTTCGTGTGCGACCTCAGAGCTTGCAGGCCGCTGATCCGGTCTTCAACCATCCCCAGAGCCGAGCTCGCTCAGGTCCTCGAAGAACTCGGCGTAAACATCACCCTGAGCACCTTGTACAGAGTCTCGGCAGACACGTCCATCAAGAACGCACAACACGGCCGGCTGGTCATGTCCCAGGAGCGACTCACCACCCTCCGGGCCGCCCTGGAGCAGCTCACAACCAAGGACGCACCGACCAACGCTCCCGGCCCCGCAGCCGCACCAGAACCGGTGCAGACACCTCAGGAACCGGTGGGACAGCACACCGAACGCCTTGAAGCTGCGTTCCCTGATCACAAGAAAAAAACACCCGCGCAAATCGCGCAAATCGTGTCCGACCTGAAGGCCTGCCAACCGCTGATCCAGTCTTCAACCGTCCCCAGAGCCGAACTCGCTCAGGTCCTCGGGGAACTCGGCGTGAAGGTCAACGGCTCCTTCCTGGGCGGGGTTGCGGGCGGCAGTGTCATCAGACTCGCACAGCGCGGCAAGATGCTGATCGGCCAAAACCGACTCACCGACCTCCGCGCCGCCCTGGAGCGGCTCTCGGCTGAGAACGCCCAGACTCAACAGCCTCTCCTCGCCATCGGGTCGCAACCCATCACGACGGAAACGGTACGGCAGCCCCCAAGGTCAAAGAAGAAAACGCCCGAGGAAACCTTACGATTCGTCGCGGACCTGGAAGCCTGCCAGGCACTGATCAAGACGTTGAGCGTTCCCAGAACCGAGCTCGCCCTGCAACTCCAGAAACTCGGCGTCAGCGTCATCCCGTCGGCCCTGAGCGGCATCGCGGGCGGCAGTTCCATCCAGCTGGCCAAACGCGGCCAGGCCATGTTCACACAGCGCCGCCTCACGGACCTCCGGACCGCTCTCGAGCAGCTCGCCAGTGCGAACACACCGTCTCCCCTCCCCGAACCCGGCTTGCCGCCTCAGCCACCCGCCGAAACACGCCCGGCGCCCCACCACCCCAAAACGCACAACGCCTGAAGCCTCAACCCAACCATTCAGGTGCAGACCAGCGACATGGCCACGTCGCTCAACATTCACTTCGGGGCGGCCCTGCACCGCCTCGTCAAAAGGCCTTTGAACAGGAAAACCATGAACAGCTTCAAGAAACATTTCGTCAACGTCATCACCCAGCATTCAGTACCGGACATCTTGGATTGGGAGGCGTCTCAGAGAGGCTTGAACCGAGTTTAGGCATCTGGTCGCTGTGTGAGAGGGCAACGGGCAGTTCTCCTGAGTTGTGATTGACCTCCACGCCAGCTGCCTTGAACCAACCACGCTGTGCCACCTCTTGAAAGAGCGCTTTCCGTCTCTGCGTATCGACACCCTGCAGCGCGTCGCGGACG
>Ga0160427_10000323_pt1 | contig 30293 bp, 30 predicted proteins | sample SolpanmetagenomL_FD_108194 | JGI IMG/M metagenome (GOLD analysis project Ga0160427, IMG submission 108194) | Solar panel surface microbial communities from Lawrence Berkeley National Laboratory, California, USA - L | ecosystem: Engineered > Built environment > Solar panel > Unclassified ...
AACTTCCCCCTAGTACTGCCCATCATGGCGATGAAACTGCATGAGTTCAAGTTCGAACTCCCCGAAGAGCTGATTGCCAGTCACCCTGCCCGCCACCGCGACGAATCGCGCCTGATGGTGGTAAACCGCGCCACCGGCCAGATTGAGCACAAGATGTTCAAGGACATTCTGGACTACTTCGTGGAGGGTGATGTTTTCGTCTTCAACGATACTAAAGTATTTCCGGCCCGCATGTATGGGCAAAAAGAGCGTACCGGCGCGCAGATTGAAGTTTTCCTGCTGCGCGAGCTGAATAAGGAAGGTCGCCTGTGGGACGTGCTGGTAGACCCGGCCCGCAAAATCCGGGTGGGCAACAAGCTGTATTTTGGCGATTCCGACATCGTGGCCGAGGTAATCGACAACACCACGTCGCGCGGGCGCACCATCAAGTTCTTGTTTGACGGCACCGACGAAGAATTTCGCAAGGCGCTTTACGAGCTGGGCGAAACGCCCGTGCCCAAGGAAGTGCTGAAGCGCGAAACCGAGCCCGCCGACAAAGAGCGCTACCAGACGATTTTTGCCGAGAATATCGGCGCCGTGGCCGCGCCGAGCGCCGGCCTGCACTTCTCGCGCGAAGTGATGAAGCGCATGGAAATCAAGGGCGTGGAGAAAGCCTACGTGACCCTGCACGTGGGCCTGGGCACCTACCGCAACGTGGATGTGGAAGACCTGACCAAGCACAAGATGGACTCGGAGCAGTTTTTCGTGAGCCCCGAGGCTGTGAAAGTGGTCAATAAGGCAATGGATGCCAAGCGGCAGGTGTGCGCCATTGGCACTACCACCATGCGCGCCCTTGACGCCTCGGTGTCGGCCAACAGCCGCATCAAGGTGACGTCGGGCTGGAACGACAAGTTTATCTACCCGCCCTACGACTTCAAGATTGCCAACTCGCTGCTCACCAACTTCCACCTGCCCGAAAGCACGCTCGTCATGATGGCGTCAGCCTTCGCCGGCTACAAGCTGCTGATGGAAGCCTACCAGGAAGCCATCAAGGAGAAGTACCGCTTTTTCGCCTTTGGCGACGCGATGCTGATTCTGTAAGCCACTACGTTTAACCGTCTGTCATTGCGAGCGTAACGAAGTGGAGCGCGGCAATCGCACCGGAACGAACCCAGAACGAAAGGCGCGGGTATCGTTCTGGTGCGATTGCCGCGCTCCACTTCGTTACGCTCGCAATGACAGACGTTTTTAATTCCGCCCTTTCGTCCGCTAGCCCGCCGGTGCCCCGCTACGCCATCATCGTGGCCGGGGGCAGCGGCCTGCGCATGGGTACCGACCGGCCCAAGCAGTTTCTGCTGCTGCGCGGCGAGCCGGTGCTGCTGCACACGTTGCGGCGCTTTGCCGAGCCGGCGCTGGGCGTGGCCCAACTCGTAGTGGTGCTGCCCTTCGACCAGCTCGCCTTCTGGCAAAAGCTGGCGGCCGAGTACGGCGTGGCTATTCCGCACACGCTCGTGGCGGGCGGGGCTACCCGCTGGGCCTCGGTGAAGGCCGGCTTGGCCGCGCTGCCCGCCGAGGCGCCCACCGGGGCGCTGGTGGCCGTGCACGATGGCGTGCGGCCCCTCATTGCGCAGGCAGTGATTGAGGCAGCTTATCGGGCGGCGGCCACCCACGGCGCCGCCGCTGCCGCCGTGCCGCCCAAAGACTCGGTGCGGCTGCTGGGCGCGGCCGGCTCGTCGCCGCTCGACCGGCGCCGCCTGCGCCTCATGCAAACGCCCCAGACCTTCGACCTAGCGCTGCTGCGCCGCGCCTACCGCCTGCCCGAGCTGCCCACCTTCACCGACGACGCCAGCGTGGTCGATGACCTGCACCCCGTGCACCTGGTGGAAGGCGACTACCGCAACCTCAAAATCACGACGCCCGAAGACCTGCTCTTGGCCGAGGCCCTCCTGGGCCACTGATTAGCACGGGGTGTAGCAGATTTCACGGATTTTGTGGACGGCGCTGCTAGTGGGCCATGCGTTGTTTTTGAGAACGTACTACACGAAAAGGGCCACTCAAACGAGTGGCCCTTTTCGTTAAATAAAAAGTATAACTAGCAAGTGGGAAGGGTAGGCGATAAGGGCAGAGGCGACGGGAGAGAGCCACCCACAAAAGCTGTGAAAGTCGCTAAAACCCGTGCTAATCAGTGGGCTATTTGAGGTAGATGGTGTGGGTGCGGCCGTTGACCGTAACGGAGGCAATATTATCGCAGGCGGCGGTGCCGGTGGGGTCGTAGTTGATGAGCATGGCTTTCTCCTTAGAGTTGGTCAGCTCGATAGTGCCAGCCACGAAATGCCGGGCGCAGCCAGCAGCAAACTTCTTGATGAGCGGCTGCTGGATAGTGGCCGTGTAAGTAACCTGGCGGCGATTGGTACCCGTGAGGCCCCCGGTAATGCTGTAGGCATCGTCGAGGATGGTGGGCGTGCCGAAGCCCGCCGTGCGCGTGTAGCGGCGCTGCGACGTCCAGGAAGTGGTGCCGCCATTGTTGGCGAAGATGATGCTGGCGTTCTGCACGCTCAGGTCAAACGAGCCGCCGCCGAGGCTGGTGAGCACGCGCGTGCCAAGGTGCTGGTTGTCGTTGACGAAGTAATTGGTGCGGTTAATGGTAACCACCGCGCCCGCCTGCCGGTAGGGACCGCTAAACACGGCCGTGAGCTTGCCCCGGCGGTAGCGGCCATCGGGGCAGAGGCAGTTGGTGGGGCCAAAATCGAGGGTAAGCGTGCGGGTAGCCGCGTCGTAGGTGCGGGTGAGGCAGCCAGCAGCCAGGCCTTTCAGTTCGGTGGCATCGGCCACAGTGGGGCTGGCCGAGCTGGTGGCATCTTGCGGGGCGGCGGCCTCCACGAGGTCGGCAGTACTGGCATTTTCCTCATCGCCCTGGCCCTGGTCCTCGGCCGAGGTTACGTCATCGGCCACAGCATCGGCCCGGTGGCAGCTGGCAGTGAGTAGCAGGCCGCTGGCCAGGGTGGCGTAGGCCAGGGTGCGAAGCGTAGTAAGGGAGTGCATAGCAGTGAGCGTGAAAGGTGGGGAAAAAGGCATTGTACTGGCTAAGAGGCCCAACCGCCCCTGAGGTTTAACGCCCCACCAAAAAAAAGCAGCTGCCTGAACAGCAGCCAACCTGCGTCAGTTGGCAGTCAGGCCGTTAGAAGCGGCTCGGCTTGGCAGGCAAAACCTTGAGCTAATTCCTTCGTAATCAGCTTACTTTCTCCCAAACCTTTTCCCCAAGACTATGCTTCGCTCCACTTTGCCCCTGCTAGGGGCCTGCCTGCTTGCCCTCAGCTCTTGCAGCAGCACCAGCAACGACACGGCCAGCAACACGGCAGCTACTGGCGCTACTACCGACGCGGCGGCCACGTCGGCCACTACCGACAGCAGCTCGACGGCCCCCGCACCGGCAGCAGCTGGCGACAATACCTCAACGGCTGCTGCACCGGGCAGCACCGGCAAGGCCGACCCCAACGGCCCCACCGCCCCCCACGCCAACGACGCCGAGTTTATGATGTCGGCCGCGCACTCGGACCAGAATGAGATTCAGCTTAGCAAAATGGCACTGGCCAAAGGCGTAACGGGCATGGCCAAAACCTTTGCCAACCAGATGATTGCCGACCACACCAAGAGTACCGCCAACCTGAAGCCCATTGCGGCCAAAGCCGGCGTGACCCTGCCCACAGACATGGATGCCAACCACAAGGCCATGGCCCCGGCGCTGGAAAAGCTGTCGGGTAAAGCCTTTGAGGATAAGTACATCAACCAGATGGTGGCCGACCACCAGATGACGGCCAACACGATGGCTGCCCACAAGCAGATGACCAAAGATGCGGCCTTGCAGGGCTTTATCACCAATACGCTGCCCGTGGTAGAAAGCCACCTGTCGATGGCTACTCAGGGAGCCAACATGAAAATGTAAGTTGCCAAGCTATACGGATAAGCAGTTTCGCTACGGCAAGCGGCTTACACGCCAAAAAGCCTCCGCGTCTCACCGACGCGGAGGCTTTTTTGTGGGCGGCGGGTAGCCGGGCCGGCTTACTTGGCCGCTACGGCCGCGCCAGCTTCGTTGAGGCGGATACTCATGTGCGAAGCGTGGTAGCGCACCTCACCGTCCTGGATGAGCAGCAACTGCGGCGACTGGTGCTGCACGCCAAACTCCTCAGCTATCTGGCCCGAGAGGGGGCGAAAGCGCAGCAAATCGAGGTAATACAGCGACGTGTCGGCGGGCAGCGAGGCATCGGGCCACTGGCGCTCTACCTTGGCCTTGGCGGCCGCGCTGATGGAGCAGGTAGTGCTGTGCTTGAAAATAAGAACCGGGTGCTCGTGCGATTCCTGCACGATAGCGCGCAGCTGCTCGGGCTGGGTGAGCGGAAGCCAGGGAGTGGACATAAGGCAAATAGAAATGAAAGTCAAAAACTTAACGAACCGGCCGGCGGCCGGCCAGCGGCGCCAGGTCCTTTAACCCCGGACCTAGGGCTTGGGTTCGCGGGCCGCGCGCGGGCGGCGGTGGGCCGCCAGCTTGGGGGCGGTGATGCGCGGCCGGCCATCGCGGCCGAAGCGCGGCTCGTGGGCTACCCGCGCCACCCGCTCGGCGCCGGAACGCTGCGCGGGGTCGAGGTGACTGTCTTTGTAGGGCACCTCGGCGTGCTCGGCCTCGCGCCGGGCGGCGCGCTCGGCCGCCCGCTGGCGGGCCGGCGTGGTGGGCACTATCTGGGCCGGGGCCGGGGTAGCCAGCAATACTAGACTGGCAAGCACGAAGCAAAGCATGGGCAGCGTGGGTGGGAAAGGGTGGAGCGGAAAGGGAGGCCTACTGGCCGGTATCGGGCAGCGGCTGGGTGGGGTCGGGCCGGGGCACGGGTGCCTTGCCTTTGCCGGCCTTCTTCTTGGTTTTGGCGGGCTTGGGGGCAGGCTCGGGCTCGGGTTGCGAAGGGTCGGGCTGGGGCAGCACGACCTTTTTGCCCTTGCTTTTGCTCTTGGCGGGCGTGGGGTCGGGGGGAGCGGTGGGCGTAGCGGTGGGGGGGCCAGGGTCGGGGCCCAGGTCCAGGGCCGGGTCGAGGGGCACTTTTTCGGGGCGGGCGTCGCTGCCTTTGCCCTTGCCTTTCCCTTTATCGGTGTGGCCTTTTTTGCGCAGCTTCCGGCTTTCGCGGCTGGCTTCGCGTGGGGTGAGGGGGCGCGTGTCGTACTGGTGCAGCCGGCGGCGCTTGGCTTCCTTGCGCTCGAAGATGCTTCGGCGCAGCAGGCCCTCTTTGTCGTAGGTAACCTTGGTGCCATCGGGCAACTCGCTGTACGACATCGTTTTCTTCTTCTCATCGCCGCCCCCGGCTCCCGACGGCGCGCCGGGCTCACCGCCGGCCGCGCCGTCTGTTTTGTCGGTGCTGACTTCGGCCGGCTTGAGGGTGGTGCCCTTGTGGCGCGCCTTTTCGGCGGCGCGCACCTTGGCCTTGTCCACGGCGCTCATCTTGGGTGTGGGCAGGCGGTGGGGGTGCAGCGCGTGCTCGTACATGGCGCAGCCGCTCAGCAGCCACAGCAGCGGGAGCACCAGGGTAGCCCGTGGGGGCAGCTTCTTTAAGAACTTCACAGCAAGGAATATGGAGCCGGACTATACGCAAGATACGGGCCACGGGGCCGGGCGCGGCTAATAGTCGCGCAGGGCACGCAGCTGCTCGCGCAGCCGCTGCTGGGGCAGGAAGTCGGCCTCCAACTGGGGCGCAAACGGCACGGCCGTATCGAGCGAGGCCACGCGGCGCACGGGCGCATCGAGGCTGGCGAAGCAGTTTTCGGCAATCCAGGCCGCGATTTCGCCGCCCAGGCCACCCGTCAGGGTGTCTTCGTGCAGGATGAGCACGCGGCCGGTTTTGCGTACCGAGCGGCCCACGGCCTCGTGGTCCCAGGGCAGCAACGTGCGCAGGTCCAGGATGTCGGCCTGCACGCCCAGCTCCTGGCAGGCGGCCAGCGCCCAGTGCACCCCCAGGCCGTAGGTAATAATGCTCACCTCGTGGCCTTCCTGGGCCAGCGCGGCCTGCCCGATAGGCGTAGTGTAGTAGGCCTCGGGCACCGGCCCGCTCAGCGAGCGATACAGCAGCTTGTGCTCGAAGTACAGCACCGGGTTGGGGTCTTCGAAGGCGGCGCAAAGCAGGCCCTTGGCGTCGTGCGGGTTGCTGGGGTACACCACTTTCAGGCCCGGCACGTGCGTAAACCACGCCTCGGTGCTCTGGCTGTGGAAGGGGCCGGCGGCGGTGCCAGCGCCGGTGGGCAGGCGCACCACCACGTCGGCATTCTGGCCCCAGCGGTAGTGGCTCTTGGCCAGGTTGTTTACTATCTGGTTGAAGCCGCAGGTGACGAAGTCGGCAAACTGCATCTCGACCATCGCCTTCTTGCCCCGGATGCTCAGGCCCAGCCCTGCCCCCACAATGGCCGACTCGCAGAGCGGCGTGTTGCGCACGCGCCCCTTGCCAAACTCGGCCACGAAGCCCTCGGTAATCTTAAACACGCCGCCGTACTCGGCAATGTCCTGCCCCATCAGCACCAGCTCGGGGTAGCGCACCATGCTCTGCCGCAGGCCCTGCGAGATGGCGTCGATGAAGCGCAGGTCTTTGGTGCTTGGGCCAGCCCCATCAGCCTGCTTGCTCCTTGCTAATTCCTCCTTGCTCCTTGCCGAAGGCGCGTACATATCGGCCAGCTCCTGCGCAGCGTTGGCCACGGGTGCGGGGGCGGCTTCGCTTTCCTGCCAGCCCTGCTCGATTTCTGCCTTAAGGCTTTCGCGGGTTTGGGTGCGGGCCGTTTCGCTGAGGATGCCTTCGGCCAGCAGCCACTTTTCGTAGTTCTCGACTGGGTCTTTGGTAGCCCACTCCTGCATCAGCTCGGCGGGCACGTACTTGGTGCCGCTGGCTTCTTCGTGGCCGCGCATGCGGAAGGTGAGGGCCTCTACCAGCACGGGGCGGGGGTTTTGGCGCAGGTCTTCGGCCAGAGTGCGGATTTTGTCATACACTTCGAGCACGTTGTTGCCATCCACCTGCACGGCCTCCATGCCGTAGGCGGGGCCCTTATCGACGAAGGATTTGAAGCGGAACTGCTCGTTGCTGGGCGTGCTCAGGCCGTAGCCGTTGTTTTCGATGAGGAAGATGACCGGCAGCTGCCACACGGCTGCCACGTTGAGGGCCTCGTGAAAATCGCCCTCGCTGGCCCCGCCATCGCCCGAGTAGGTGAGCGTGACGCGGGGCTGCTTATCCAGCACATCGGCCAGGGCAATGCCGTCGGCCACGGCCAGCTGCGGGCCGAGGTGCGAAATCATGCCCACGATGTGGTGCTCGTTGGTGCCGAAGTGAAACGAGCGGTCGCGGCCCTTGGTGTAGCCCGTGGCCTTGCCCTGCCACTGCGCAAAGAGCCGCCCCAGCGGCACCCCGCGCCCCGTAAACACGCCCAGGTTGCGGTGCAGCGGCAAAATGTATTCATCGGCGTTCAGCGCCAGCGTGCTGCCCACCGAGATGGCCTCTTGCCCGATGCCCGAAAACCACTTCGTTATCTTGCCCTGGCGCAGCAGGATGAGCATTTTTTCCTCAATCATCCGGGGCTTCAGCAGCTCGCGGTACAGGCGCAGCAGCAGGTCGTTGGGGTAGGCTTGGCGGTCGAAGGTCATGGGTGGAGCGGAGGAGGATGCGGGGCAAATGTAGGAAAGCAGCGGGCGGACACGGGTAGTGGGCGCCCCGTAGGTGGGGCCGGTAGCGGCGCTAGCTGCTTTCTTTGTTTACTCGTACGCCAGTATCTCAGAGTGGTCCCGGCCAGCTATTCTCCATTTTTACAGCATACCCATGAAAAAACAAGTACGCTTTATCTTCAGCCACCAGAGCCTGCTGCTGCTAGGCCTAGTCGGAGTGGTGCCCGCTGCGCGGGCCCAGTCAAGCTTTGGCAATCCAACGCTGTATGCGGTTGGCAGCACTAGTCCCTTAGGATTAGCGCTGGGCGATGTAAACGGCGATGGCCGGCTCGACATCGTGACAGCCAACCAGGATGGTAATAACGTGAGCGTGCTGCTGGGCCAAGCCACGCCCGTGGGCAGCTTTGCGCCAGCCAGCACGTACACCACCGGCCCCAATACCCGGCCGACCGGCATTGCGCTAGGCGATGTGAATGGTGATGGCCGGCTCGACATCGTGACCGGCAACCAGCAGGCCGGCACTGTGGGCGTGCTGCTGGGCTTGCCCGCAGCCCCGGGCAGCTTTGCCGCACCTACTGTGTACTCCAGCGGGGGCAGCACACCTAATATCTTGGCTCTGGGCGACTTAAATGGCGACGGACGACTTGACATTGCGGTGGGTAACACGGGCGCCGGCAACGTGGGCGTCCTGCTCAACTCGCCCACTACGCCTGGCACCTTCCCTCAGACGCTGACTTATGCCAGTGGCGGAATCAACACCGTAGGCATCGCCATTGGCGACCTTAATGCTGATGGACGCCCCGATATCGTGACGGGCAACCAAACCGGCCTGGTGGGTGTGCTGCTGGCTACGGCAGCTGGGCCGGGAGCCTTTGCGCCAGCCATTACATACGCCAGCGGCGGCACGGGCACCGTGGGGGTGACGCTGGGCGATGCCGATGGCGATGGCCGCGTAGACATTATTGCTGCCAATGTTACGAGTGCCAACGTGAGCATCTTGCTGGGCACCACAGGCTCCTTTGCCCCACCCGTGACCTATGCCAGCGGCGGCAGCGGCCCTAATTTTACGGTTTTGGCAGATATCAACGGCGATAGCCGGCCCGACATCGTGACGGGCAACGAAAACGACGGCACCCTCGGGGTGCTGACGGGCGTGGCTAGCGCCCCCGGCACCTTTGCCCCCGTGGCTACTTACCCTACTGGAGGCACCGGCCCCATCAGCCTGGCACTGGCCGACCTCAACAACGATGGCCGGCGTGACGTGGTAGTAGCCAACCACAATAGCGGTACGGTTGCCACGCTGCTGAATACCTACCTAATCCTGGCCAGCAGCGCAGCGCAGGCCGATGCGACTACTGCACTGTATCCCAATCCGGCCCAAGGTGCCTTTACAGTCCTGCTGCCGGCCATAGCGGGCGCCACCACCGTGCAGGCCGACCTCTTGAATCCACTGGGCCAGATAGTGCGCCGTCAGCAGGTCAGCCTAGCGGGTAATAGCACGCACCTGACGTTTGAAACGGTGGGGCTCGCGGCCGGCGTGTACACCGTGCGCCTGCAAGCCGGCCCAACCGGCTTGGTGCGCCGCGTAACCGTTCAATAACTGCCCGCGCTTTTCCATCCCTCGCGAACTGCTGCCCGCTCACCGGCCAGTTGAACGGGCAGCTTTTTGTTTGTTCCGCGCAGTGATAACCAGCACACCTTTTCGGGGGCGGCACTGTTAAGTTTGCTATCCCGGCCCGCCGTATGGGCCGCCCTCCCCCGCTATGATTCACTTTCAGGAATTTACCCTCCCCAACGGCCTGCGCTGCCTCGTACATGAGGACTTTACTACGCCGCTCGCCGTGCTTAACATCCTGTACGACGTGGGCTCACGCGATGAGAGCCCCGACCGCACGGGCTTCGCCCACTTGTTTGAGCACCTCATGTTCAGCGGCTCGGTCAACATCCCGAGCTACGACGAGCCCTTGCAAAAGGTGGGTGGCGAAAACAACGCATTCACCTCGCAGGATATCACCAACTACTACCTCTCGCTGCCGGCCGCCAACATCGAAACCGGCTTCTGGCTCGAAAGCGACCGCATGCTGGACCTGGCTTTCTCCGAAACCGGCCTCGACGTGCAGCGCAAAGTGGTAGTTGAGGAGTTTAAGCAGAGCTACCTCAACCAGCCCTACGGCGATGTGTGGCTCAAGCTCAAGCCCCTGGCTTACCAAACGCACCCTTACCAGTGGAATACCATTGGCAAGGAAATCAGCCACATCGAAGAAGCCCAGATGGCCGATGTACGGGCCTTTTTCCGCCAGCACTACGCCCCCCAGAATGCCATTTTGGTAGTGGCCGGCGCCGTGGCCTTTGAGGAAGTAAAGCGCCTGGCCGAGAAGTGGTTTGGGCCCATCGCCGGCGGCGAGCGGCACCCCCGCCAGCTGCCCCAGGAGCCCGCCCAGACCGAGGCACGCCACGCCACTACCACCGCGCCCGTGCCGCTGAGCGCCCTGTATAAGGCTTACCACATGCCCGCCCGCCTCGACCCGCGCTACCACGCCATCGACCTGCTTGGCGACCTGCTCGGCCGGGGCAAGTCGAGCCGCCTGCACCAGCGCTTGGTGAAGGACTTACAGCTATTCAACAATGTGTCGGCGTCCGTCACCGGCGCCCTCGACCCCGGCCTGCTCGTGGTGAGCGGCAAGCTCAACGCCGGCGTGGCCCTCGAAGAAGCTGACCGCGCCGTGGAGGCCGTGGTGGCCGAGTTGCTGGCCGCCGACGTGCCTGCCGACGAGCTGCAAAAAGTAAAAAACCAAGCCGAAGCGGGCTTGGTCTTTGGCGAAATCGAACTGCTCAACCGCGCCCTGGCCCTGGCCATCGGCAAGCTGCTCGGCAATGCCAATCTCGTCAACGAGGAGCCCGCCCAGCTGCAAGCCGTGACGCCCACCGATGTGCGCGCCGCTGCCGAACTCGTGCTGCGCCCCGAAAATTGCAGCACCCTCTATTACCAGGCCGCCGAGTAGCTCCCGGCAGCTTTTAATAACAAAGAGGCCCGCCGAAAGCAGTTTCGGCGGGCCTCTTTGATTACTTCGGCGTGCCGAGGGTAGTGCCGGTGCGGCTCGACTGCTTGGGCGCCGGGCCGTCGTAAGAGGGCGTGTTTTTCCCGTTGTCCTTCACGTTTATCGGCTCGCCGGGCGCGGCATAGCCATTGTCGCCTTTGCCATTGTTGTTGGTGCCGCGCAGCGGGTCGGCGGCGCGGGCAGCGGGTGAGGTGTTGGGCACCATGCGCGGCGCGGGCTTGTGGGCCATTTTAGCCTTGGGCGTGGTTTGGGCGAAGGCCACCGGGGCAGTGCCCGGCAGGGCTAGCAGCACGGCCCCGAGCAGGGGCAGGCAGCGGGTGCGAAGAGAATGCATGCAGGCTGATTGAGAAGGCAGTAGAAAGAGCCGAACGGGCCGCGCCCGGCCCGCCTTCTACGCAAAACGGCCACGAAAGGCTAGCTTTCGTGGCCGCTGCGGCAGCAGAAAAAAGAAGAGAAAAGCCGAACGGTTAGCGGCCAGTGGGCAGGGTGGTGCTGGCCATTTCCGGGTGCAGCGAGCGGCCGTGGTAGTCGGTCGTTACGCCGTGGCCCACTTGGTTGATGGGCATGCCGGGCGCCACCGACAAGTTGGTGGTGGGGCGGTGCTGGCCGTTGCCCACATCCTGGGCCGACGACACCGTTTCGTCGCCCCAGCCGCTCCAGCTGGTAGCGGCCGGCGTTTGGGCCGAGGCTACGGCTGCGGCGGCCTTGGCAGCTTCTGCTTTAGCGGCAGCCTCCGCTACTTCGGCGGCGCGGCGCTCGCGGGCCGTGAGGGCCCGGGGGCGGGCTACCGGGTGGGCATAGCCGCCGGCTACGGGCTTGGCTGCCGCTGGCGCAGCGGGGGTAGTTTGAGCTGACGCCGCTTCGGTAGCGAAGAAGGCGAAACCTAGCAGCGGGAGGAGGAAACGGCGTAGCATGGTGAAAAGGAAAGAGGAGTGAATGGATTGGAAAGGTGAAAGGGTATTTGCAAAGGCGGTGCCAGCTTTGGCGAAAGCAGCCCGTTGGCCGCCGCATTTTATTTTCCCTATCAGCTTAATCAACTGATTTACTGAAAATTTATTTTTAAGCACCCCTGAAAAAGGCTGGCGTTTTTCGGTGGCTTGCCGCTGGCCGTACCTTTGTGAGTACCATGCAGGAATCTATTTTGAGCTTGGCCGCCGAGGTGGCCGCCGCCGACGTCAGCACTGCCGCCGCCCTCGACCAGTTTCGCCTTCTCTATCTCGGCCGCAAGGGCCGCCTGGCCGACCTCTTCGACCAACTCAAAACCGTGCCCGCCGACGAGCGCCGCGCCATCGGCCAGCAGCTCAACGGCCTCAAGCAGCAGGCCCAGGCCCGCTTCGACGAGGCCCAGGCCACCCTGGAAGAGGCCAGCGCCAATCAGCCCGCCGACGCGGGCTTCGACTACACGCTGCCCGCCGTGCCGCACGCGCTGGGCACCCGCCACCCGCTGAGCCTTGTGCGCGAGCAGATGCTGCGCATCTTTTCGCGCATCGGCTTTGCCGTGGCCGAAGGTCCGGAGATTGAGGACGACTGGCACAACTTCACGGCCCTCAACTTTCCCGAAAACCACCCGGCCCGCGACATGCAGGACACGTTTTTCGTGCCCGCCGTGGAGGGCGACGGCCAGCCCAGCCTGCTGCGCACCCACACCAGCACCGTGCAGGTGCGCGTGATGGAGAACGAGCCGCTGCCTATCCGCCGCGTGATGCCGGGCCGGGTATACCGCAACGAGGCGATTTCGGCGCGGGCGCACATGCTGTTTCACCAGGTAGAGGGCCTCTACATTGATGAGAACGTGAGCTTTGCCGACCTCAAGCAAACGATTTATTACTTTGTGCGTGAGCTGTTTGGCGAGGATATCAACATCCGCTTCCGGCCCAGCTACTTCCCCTTCACCGAGCCCAGCGCCGAGATTGACATTACCTGCCTCATCTGCAAGGGCGCGGGCTGCAACATCTGCAAGGGCAGCGGCTGGGTCGAAATCGGCGGCTGCGGCATGGTAGACCCCAACGTGCTCGAAAACTGCGGCATCGACTCCGAAAAATACTCAGGCTACGCCTGGGGCATGGGCATCGAGCGCATCACGATGCTCAAGTATCAGGTGAAAGACCTGCGCCTGTTCACCGAAAACGACGTGCGCTTCCTGCGCCAGTTCGAGGCCCTGTAGCCCCGCCAGAAACCCGGAGCGGCTACTCCGTGTTGCCCAGCCCCGCCATCGTGCGAAGCTTTTGCTTCGGGCGCGAGCCGACGGCGCCAAACAATCCCAGGCGACCCTGCTCGCGGTGCTCACGCCCGCAGCAGTTCGGCGCCACAGCCGGCCGTCCACAAAACCCGTGTAATCCGCTAAAATCCGTGTAATCCGTGATTTATGAAAGTTAGAACTCTTAAACAAAACAAAGTCAACGTTATAACGCTGGGCTGCTCCAAGAACCTCGTGGATAGCGAGGTGCTCATGGGCCAGCTCAAGGCCAACGACTTCCTGGTGACCCACGAGGCGAAGAAGTCGGATGCCAACATCGTCATTATCAATACCTGCGGCTTTATCGACAATGCCAAGCAGGAGAGCATCGACACCATTCTGCGCTACGCGGATGAAAAAGAAGCCGGCAAGCTCGAAAAGCTCTACGTGACGGGCTGCCTCTCGCAGCGCTACAAAGACGAGCTAGAGGAGGAAATTCCGCAGGTTGATGCGTTTTTTGGCACCCTGGAATTGCCCCAGATGCTGAAAGTGCTGGAGGCCGACTACAAAAAAGAGCTGGTGGGCGAGCGCCTGCTGACCACGCCCAAGCACTACGCCTACTTCAAAATCGCCGAAGGCTGCAACCGCCCGTGCTCGTTTTGCGCCATCCCACTGATGCGCGGCAAGCACGTAGACCGGCCGATGGAAGACCTCGTAACCGAGGCCAAGCGCCTGGTAGGCATGGGCACCAAGGAGCTGATTCTCATTGCCCAGGACCTGACCTACTATGGCCTGCAAGCCTACGGCGAGCGCAAGCTACCCGAGCTGCTAGAGCGCCTGAGCGACGTGGCTGGCGTGGAGTGGCTGCGCCTGCAATACGCCTACCCGTCCCAGTTTCCGCTGGCGGCGCTGGATGTGATGCGCGAGCGCGACAACATCTGCCGCTACCTGGATATGCCGTTGCAGCACATTTCGGATAACATGCTGAAATCCATGCGCCGGGGCATCACCGGGCGCCGCACCAAGGAGTTGGTGCGCGAAATTCGCGACCGCGTGCCGGGCATTGCGCTGCGCACCACGCTCATCGCGGGCCACCCCGGCGAAACGGAGGCCGACTTCGAGGAGCTGTGCGAGTTTGTGCAGGAGTCGAAGTTTGAGCGCCTGGGCATCTTCACCTACTCGCACGAGGAAAACACGCACTCGCACACGCTGGTGGACGACGTGCCGGCCGAAGTGAAACAGGAGCGCGCCGACCGCATCATGGAGATTCAGCAGCAGATATCGCTGGACTACAACGAGTCGCGCGTGGGGCAGACGTACAAAGTGCTCTTCGACCGGCTCGAAGGCGGCTACTACGTGGGCCGCACCGAGTTTGACTCGCCCGAGGTAGACAACGAGGTGTTGGTGCTGGCTACCAACGACCTGCATATCCCGCAGGGTAGCTTCGCCAACGTGCACATCACGGGGGCTAGCGACTTTGATTTGTACGGCGAGGTAGTACGCTAGTCCCTTACACTACTATCATTTACCCCAGTAGGGGCGGCTTCTCGCAGGGGCCGCCCCTAACTTTTTGGACCGCGCCGGGTTTTGCCCTGAATTTCGCGCTCACTTTTCCCCGCGCTCATGGCTGCTGCCGATTGTATTACCCTGCCCTACGCGGCCACTGGCGCGTTTTCGGGCCTGCTGACTGACTATATCGCCGGCGCACCGGCCCTGGCACCCTTCTACCACCGCCGGCCCGAGCTAGTCGCCTTCCAGGCGCAGATTGATGAGAAGCAGACCAGCTACTCGCCCGAAGCCCGCCAGCGCCTCGTGGCCGACCTGCGCGCCCAGTACGCCGAGCTAGGCGGCGAGGTGCCGCCCGCCGTGGCCGCCAACCTCGATTTGCTGGCCCGCGACACCACCTTCACCATTACCACGGGGCACCAGCTCAACCTGCTCACCGGGCCGCTGTACTTCGTGTTTAAGATAGTATCGGCCATCAAGCTGAGCCAAGAGCTGAAGGCCGCCTACCCCCAGTACGATTTCGTGCCCGTGTACTGGCTAGCCACGGAGGACCACGACTTTGCTGAAATCAACAGCTTCCCACTTTTCGGCAAAACCTATAGCTGGGCCGGGCCGGGCGGCGAAGCCGGCCTGGGTGGCCCCGTGGGCCGGCTAGCCCTCACCGGCCTCGAAGAGGAGCTGCTGAGCCAGCTACCTCCCGAAGTGCCCGCCGCCTTTCGCGACGCCTACACCGGCAGCCACAACTTGAGCGAAGCCACGCGCCGGCTAGCCACCGGCCTGTTTGGTAAGTATGGCTTGGTGTGCCTCGATGCTGACCGGCCCGCGCTGAAGCAGGCCATGAAGCCGCTGCTGGAGAAGGAGATAAAGGAGCAGTTTTCCAACCAGGCGGTGCAGGCCACCAACGGCCGCCTCACGGCCGCCGGCTACAAGCCGCAGGTGTATTCGCGCCCGCTCAACCTGTTTTTCCTCACCGACACTGGCAAGCGTGAGCGTCTGGAACCCGACGCCGCGCCCGGTGCCGACTGCACCCAGGTAACGGTGCGCGGCACCACCCGCTGCCACTCGCAGGCCGAGCTGCTGGCCCTGGCCGCTGCTGAGCCCGAGCGCTTTAGCCCCAATGTGGTGCTGCGCCCGGTGTACCAGGAAATCCTGCTGCCCAACCTCGCCTACATCGGCGGCGGGGCCGAGGTGGCCTATTGGTTTCAGCTCAAAGACGTGTTTGACGCGCTAGGGGTGCCCTACCCCATGGTGCTGCCCCGCAACTCGGCCCTGTACCTGAGCCGCGCCAACGCCGGCAAGCTAGCCAAGCTGGGCCTGAGCACCCTGGATATTTTCAAGCCCCTCGCCGAGCTGAAAAAGCAGGTCGGCGCGCAGTTGGGCCAAGAAGAAATCAGCCTCGCCGCGCAGCAGCAGGCGCTGGCCGCCGCCTTCGAGCAGGTGCAGGCCCTGGCCCAGCGCCTCGACCCCACGCTAGTAAAATCGGTAGCCGCCGAAGCCCAGAAAGCCGCCGGCAGCCTGGCCGGCCTCGAAAAGCGCCTCAGCAAAGCCGCCGAGGCCAAGCATGAAACCGCCTATGCCCAGCTTACCGCACTCAAGGACAAGCTGTTCCCTAGCGGCGGCTTGCAGGAGCGCACGGATAACGTGCTCAGCATTTTGATTAATAACCCCGGCTTTATCGAGCAGCTGCTAGCCTGCTTCGAGCCGCTGGCGCTGGAGTTTGTGGTGGTGCAAGAGGGGTAATTGTGCGCCTCCGACCAGTTCGAACTGCGCGAATTCCTTATCCTGGTCAATACAACCGCCTACCGCCACTCCGCATCTACCCGAGCCCAACGCCGCCCCGGCGCTGGGCTCTTTCTTTGTGGCCATGCTTCGCTCTTTGCTGCTCGCTTTTTTTTCGGTTTGGCTGGCTGGGGCTGCCCAGGCCCAGGCCATTGGTGGGCGCGTGACGGACGCCCGGACGGGGCAGCCGCTGCCCTTTGTGAATATCGGGGTGGTGGGCAAGGCGCTGGGCACGGTCAGCAACGAGCAAGGGCAATACGGGCTGGCCTTTCAGGAAAGGCTGGCCAATGATACCGTGCGGATATCGTACCTGGGCTACCAGCCCCGGCTGCTCACGCTGCGGCAGCTGCAAAGCCAGCCCGACCTGACGCTCAGCCCGGCGGCCGTGGCGCTGGCCGAGGTGCGCGTGCAAGCCAAGAGCCGCGCCTGGCGCGCCCGTACCCTGGGCTACGCCGGCAGCTCGGAAAGCACGACGCTGCACCTGGATGCCAAATCGCTGGGCGCCGAAACTGGCACCATTATTTACCTCAAGCACCAGCCCACCAGGATATTGCAAGCCAACTTCAACGTGGCCCGCAACCAAGTGGGCACCGTGACGCTGCGCATTAACCTTTACCGCCTCGATGCCAAAGGCCGCCCCACCAATGAGAAGCTGTTGCGCCGCGAGGTGGTGGTGCGCACCGCCGTGGCGCACGGCCCCCTCACGGTAGACCTGGCGCCCGATAACCTGCTGCTCAGCGAAGATTTCTTCCTGTCCCTGGAATGGGTGGGCGGAGCCGATGCCGACGCCTTGCACCAGGGCCTAGCCTTTTCGGCAGGCATCGGCTACGCCGATAACGATATTTACTACCGCACTACCAGCCAGGCGAGCTGGGAGCGGCTTTCGGCCGGCGCAGTGCTGGCGGGCATGCAACCCAAGCTCAGCTTTTACATCACGGCCCAGGATTAACTTGCTGTCTATTCATGACTTATCATTTCACCACCTTGCTTGCACTGCTTGCTGGCGGCGCTCAGCTGGCGCGGGCCCAGGCCAGCTACGTGGGCACGGTGGGCAGCGCGCCCGTGGAGCTGGCCCTGAACGACACGGCGGCAGGGCAGGCGGAGGGCGTGTATTTCTACGCTAAAATCGGCACGCCCATCGGCCTAGGGGGGCAGCTTAGGGGCGGCGTGCTCACCCTTACGGAAAAGGATGCGCGGGGCCGGCCGGCTGCCACGCTTATAATTCCGGCCTTTGGGGCGGGGGCCAGCCGGCTGGTGGGTACCTGGCGCAGCCTAGCCACTGGCAAAAGCCTGCCGGTAGTGCTCGACGCTACCAATGGCCGCGAGCTTTTACAAGCTGTCGCGCTGAAAGACAGGTATTTTAAGCTATTGACTAACAGCCAGCTAAGTGGTGGCTATCGCCAGGTGGTAGCGGTAAAGGTATTGGCCAAGAAAACCAACCAACTGGTGCAACAAATGGTGGTAGACTGCCAGTCGCAGGGCGTGCACAGCGTGGAGGTGGGTGACTATAACTTCGATGGCCTACCCGATTTTTCGGTTTTCGAGCGCAGCTACGCGGGGCCGAATACGTCGAGCCTGTACTTCTTGTACGACCCGGCTAGGCGGCAATTTGTGGACAGCGGCTTTGCTGGTACCTCGCTGGAATTTGACGCCAAAACGAAGCGCATTTTCGAGCGCAACTCGTGCTGCGCCGGTACCTCCGTGACGTCGGCCGAGTACAAGGTAGTGCGCAATAAAATGGTACTGCTCAAGCACTACTGCTTTCTCTGGGACGAGAAAAAGAAGGAAATGGTGGAGCGCCCCTACAGTGCCTGCCAATAAGTACGCCGTGCAACTATCCTCCAAATCGGCGCTACGCCGCGCCGCGCTGGCCCGCCGCCAAGCCCTGACCCTGGCCGAAGTAGCCCAGCGCAGCGCGCAGCTGAGCGCGCACTTATTTGCCCACTTCCCGGTGGCTAGCTGGGAATGGCTGCACGTTTTTTTGCCGCTGGCCCGCAAAAATGAGCCCGATACCGGGCCGATAATTCAGCGCATCTGGGCCAAGAAGCTGCCGGTGCGCCTGGCCGCGCCCGTAGTGCAGCCCGATGCCATCTCCCTGAAGCACTATGAGTTGACCCCCACCACCCCGCTACTAGCCAGCCGCTGGGGCATCCCGGAGCCAGTGGCCGACGCGGCCACGGAGGTAGCGCCCGCGCAGCTCGCGGCCGTGCTGGTGCCACTGCTGGCCTGCGACCGGCAGGGCCAGCGCGTGGGCTACGGGGGAGGGTTTTATGACCGGTTTTTAGCTGAATGCCAGCCGGGTACGCTCTTCATCGGGCTTTCTCTGCTGAATGACGAGCCGGTGCCGGCCCTGGCCGATGTGCTGCCCACCGATGTGCCGCTGCACGCCTGCCTCACCCCGGGCGGAATGTGGAATTTTCGCTAGCCCAGCATCAGGTAGGTAGCCGCTGCCCGTGGTAGTGCCGCCGCGGGGCGGCGCAGCGCAGGGGCCTTCATCTTACCCTTTTTCCGCATGGCTGCCATCCAACCCTCCGCCCCCAAAGCCGGCCAGAAACCGCGCGCCCGCAAGCACACCTTCCGCCTCGACATGACGCCGATGGTGGACCTGGCCTTTTTGCTGCTCACGTTTTTTATGCTCACCACCACCTTTGCCAAGCCCCGCGTGATGCAGCTCACGATGCCGGTGAAGGACCGCGATAACGTGACGGAAGTAGGGCGCTCGCACGCCATGACCATCCTGCTGGGCCAGGCGCACAAGGTATATTATTACTTTGGCCTGCACGCGCCCGCCGACCCCAGCGTGCCGGTGCCCACGCTGCACACTACGGATTTTGGACCGCACGGCATTCGGCAGGTGCTGCTGGCGCGGGGTCGGCAGCAACCCGCGCCGGTGGTGCTCATTGCCGCTGGCCCCCGCGCCAAGTACAGCGACATGGTAGACATTCTGGACGAGATGAACATCACCGACCAAAAGAAATACGCCATCGTTCCGCTTTCGGCCGCCGACGGCCGGCTGCTGCCGGCTAGCGACCAGCCGTAGGCTTCCTGAGCAGTTCGACGCGCTCGATGCGGGCCTGGCCCCAGGGCGCAATACTAACGCGCACGCGCACGGCGGGGCTGGTTTTGCCCAGGCGCAGGGGGCTGTCGCCGGGCACGTAGTAGCGCTCCAGGTTGTAACGCAGGCTCAGGGTGTGGTTGTATACCTCGGTGACCCAGCCGCGTAGCACGGCCTGCCCGGCGCCGGGCGTGAGGGTTTTATCGTAGATGCCGGCCACGGTGGCCAGGCTGTCGGGGCCGGGCGCGAGGAGCACGTACACGGCCTGGCGCGGCTGGGGCGGGGCCGCGCCGCGCCAGGCCGTGAGGGGGGCCTCGGCGGCGGTATAGCGCAGGCGCACAAAGCTTTCGTATTGCAGGCCGTGCAAATCGACGGGCTGGGTACCTAGCCAGATGTGCTGGCCGTAGGCCGTGGTGGCATAGCCGGCGCCGGCCACGCCCAGCACGTAGAGCACCTGCGCCGCCACGAGCAGGCGCAGCAGCAGGCGGTGCGAAGGGGAAGTGCGCGTGAGCATGGGCTAGGAGGAAGCGGGCGTGTGGCCCGGTGAAGCCACGGCGGCCGCGCCGGCTGCCAGGCGCTGGGCATTGCGCCGGCGCAGGTACCAGCTCAGGCTCAACAGCAGCACACCGCCAATCAGGAAAAACAGCGACTTATCCAGAAAAGCCCAGGTAAGCTTGAAATACGCGACCATCGTGGCAATAACAAACAGCACGGTGCCGAGCGTGAGCTGCTCGGCCTCGCCCGAGCGGTGGGCGCGCGCCAGCACCGAGCCGGCGTGGGCGTAGAGCACCACCAGCGTGGCCACGGCCAGCGGCAACCCGCTGGGCAGGTAAAAGCCGGGCAGCAGCAGCAGCCAGTCGGGCAGCGAGGCCAGGCTGCCCCGCGCCCGCTTGCCAGCCACCGACGCCGCCAACACCGCGGCCAGCGCACCCAGGTAAGCCAACACGGGCGGCCGCAGCCGGTCGGCGTATTGGTCGGTTTCGCCAAAAAGAGCCAGGCCGAGGGCAAACAGGTAGGCGGCTACCAGCGCCGGGCTCTGCAAGGCGCGGCCAGCGGCGCGGTTGGGGTGCCAGTCGCCGACGGCGTAAATCAGCATGGCCGGCACGAAGAACCAGGTAATTTTGGCGTGCGACAAGGCCACCCACAGCGCCGCCTGCCACAGCAGGCCCAGAGATAATACGCTGCCCACCAGCGGGTTGGGGCGGCGCCACCAGCGGTAGCCGCTGCCCAGCGCCACCAGCCCGATGGTGGCGTAGCTAAACAAGCCCAGCGCCTGGGTGCAATACGTTTGCACCGCCACGCCGATGACAATCGGCAGCAGCGTTAAAATCTGGCTGTCATACAAATAACTCAGCAGCACGCCCGCTACCACCCAGGCCAGCAGGCCACTCACATCGTAGCCCACCAGCTGATACAGCTGGCTTGTGAGGATGATACTGGCCCCAAACAGCCCGAGGCCCAGCCCCAGTAGGCCGTGGCCCACCCGGCGATTGCCGCGCCGCAAAAAGTACTCGCCGCCCGCATAGGCGGCCAGCAGGCTGCCCAGCAGCAGCCCCAGCCGCATAGTGGTGGGCAGGCTCTGCCAGTTGGCGGCCACCACGCTCAGGGCGCTCAGGCCCACCAGGATGCTGCCCAGCAGCGGCAGCAGGCCCACAGCCTGCACGGCATCGGGCGGGTAGCGGGCGAGCAGGCGCGCGCGCTGGGCCTCGGTGATGAGGCCCTCGGCAACCCAGGCGGGGCTTTCGGTATCGAGAAATTTACGGCTCATTAGGGCTGCACGGGCACGGACAGGGAAGCTTCCACCATCTCTTCGACCAAGGCATCGAGGCCGTGGTACCAGTCGAGGTGGGGCGACGTGACGCCGCAGCCGCCCGGCTGGGTCGGGCACGTCGTTACGGCCCAGCGGTAGTGGCACTGCGGGCAGGTGCCAGCCGTTTCAAACGTGTCCCACACGTGCCCGCAGCGGCACTGCCAGTGCGCGGCACCATCGGGCTCCCAGTGGCAGGCGGGGCAATAAATTTCAATGGATGAGTCGGTAGCCATGAGCGTAAGTTAAATTAAAACAGCGTATTAAGCCGGCTTGCGAGCCCGCGTCATTTCGCGCTTGCCAGGCGGGCCGGGCAGCTTTTCGGTGAGCCAGCCGGCGGCCCGCAGGTTGCGCCTGAACTGGCCCTGCGCGCAGTAGCTCACCAGCACCGCGCCGGGCGCGGCGGCCGCGTAGAGCCGGGCAAACACGTCCTCCGTCCACAGCTCGGGCTGCTTTTCGGGGGCAAAGGCGTCGAAGTAAATCAGGTTGTAGCGGCCGGCGGGCAAGCCGGCAGCCTGGACTTCAGCCAGCACTTTGGTGATGCTGAAGCTGGGTGTGAGGGCCAGCGGCTCGCCCCAGGGTGCGGCGTGCAACTGGCGGAAGGCTTGACTGAGGGTGGGGGCATCCTGCCACTGCGGGGCCAGGGCCGCTACGGCAACGGCGGGCAAAGGCAGGGTTTCGTAGCCATCGTAGGCCACGGCCGCTGCCGCTTTCTGGGCAACTGCCAGCGTCAGCAAAGCGTTGAGGCCAGTGCCCAGCCCTACTTCCAGCAGGCGCAACGGCTGGCCGGGTTGCCCCAGCCCCGCCGCCAGCAAGGGGACCAGCCCCGCCTCGATAAATACGTGGCGCGACTCCTGCGCCGCGCCGTGCGTGCTGTGGTAGTGCTCATCGAGCGCCGGCACGTAGAGCGTGGGGGAGCCATCGGCGGTGGCGCGCACCTCTATTTTTGAGGCCTCGTCGAATTGCTCCTTGTTCATTGCTAACTGTTCACTGAAAACATGGCCCGCGTAAAAGTAAGTTTGCCCGCCAGCTTTGGCTTCGCGGTGGCGCTTCCGGTGCGCATTACCGACCTTAATTACGGGGCGCACCTCGGCAACGATGCCCTGCTAAGCTTGCTGCACGAGGCCCGGGTGCAGTTTTTGGCCACCCTCGGGGCCACCGAGTTTGACCCCGCTACCCGGCAGGGCTTCATCCTGGTCGATGTGGCGATTGAGTACAAGGCCGAGGCGTTTTACGGCGACGTACTCACCATCGCGCTCGCCGCCAACGACCTGAATAAGTACGGGTTTGATATCGTGTACCAGATTAAAAACCAAGAAAATAAGGAAGTTGCCCGCGCCAAAACCGGGATGCTGTGCTTCGACTACACCACGCGCAAGCTGCGCCCGCTGCCGCCCGAGTTGGCGGCCCAGGTAGGGTAGGCGGCCGATGTTTCGCCTGCTGCTTATCACGGCCCCCACGGCCCTGCCCGACGAGCCCCGCCTGCTCACCGAATTGCTGGCGCGGGGTGTGCCGCGCCTGCACCTCCGCAAGCCCGGCTGGCCGGCTAGCCAGGTGGCGGCGCTCATTGAGGCGCTGCCGCCGCAGTTTTATGGACGCCTGGTGCTGCACGGCTACCCTGCGCTAGTGCGGCAGTATCGCCTTGGGGGCCTGCACCTTACCGGGGCCGGGCGGGCGGCGGCTACTCGCCGCCCAGCGCTGCTACCCGGCCAAACGCTTTCGACCTCCTTTCACTCGCTGGCCGAAATCAGCCGGCACCGGCGGCGCTACGATTACGTGTTTTTGAGCCCTATTTTCGCTAGCATCAGCAAGGTGGGCTACGCGGGCAGCTTTGAGCTAGCAACGGTGCGCGCCTTTTTGCGCAAGCTAGCGGGCCGGGCCAGCTACCGGCCGCAGGTGCTGGCGCTGGGTGGCATCGACAAGCAGCATATCAGCCTGCTTTTAAACAGTGATTTTGCGGGGGCGGCGGTGCTGGGCAGCGTATGGGGCAGCGCCGACCCGGTGAGGGCTTTTCAACGACTGGCTCGGGAAATTCCCGCTGAGGTACGCGGAGAAAATCGCTGAGGTACGCGGAGCGCGGGCGTCAAGACTCCGCGTACCTCAGCGGGAACTTGCCGCGAGCCCAAGCCTCACGCCAGTGCCGCGTCCCAGTCTTTCCACACCGGCTCGTAGCCTTGGCGGCGCAGCATGGCGGCCACCTCGGCGGGGCTGCGCTCGTCCGAAATCTCGAACTGCTCCAGCGACTCGGGGGCCACGGCGTAGCCGCCAGGATTGGTCTTCGAGCCCGCGCTGATGCTGGTGATACCCAGCCGGATAACCTGGTCGCGGAAGGCGGGCGTTTCGCGGGTCGAGAGCGACAGCTCGACTTCCTCATTGAGCAGCCGGTAGGCACAGATGAGCTGCACCAGCTCGCGGTCGCTCATCTCTACCTTGGGTTGCAGCAGGCCCTCGGCCGGCCGTAGGCGCGGAAAAGACAGGCTGTACCGGGTTTGCCAATAGGTACGCTCCAGGTAGTCGAGGTGCAGGGCGGTGTAGAAGCAGTCGGTGCGCCAGTCTTCGAGCCCGATGAGCACGCCCAGGCCCATCTTGTGAATGCCGGCCCGGCCCAACCGGTCGGGCGTATCGAGGCGATAGTGGAAGTTCGATTTCTTGCCCTTGGGGTGGTGCTTTTTGTAGTCGTCCTGGTGATAGGTTTCCTGGTACACGAGCACCGTATTTAGCCCTTCCGGGATGAGGCGCTCGTAGTCGGCCTGGTCGAGCGGCTGCACTTCCATCGACAGGTGGGCGAAGTGCGGGCGCAGCGTTCGGAGCGCATTGACCAGGTAGTCAACGCCTACCGTCTGGTTGGCCTCGCCCGTCACGAGCAGCACGTGGCCGTAGCCCCAGTTTTTGAGCACGGCCGCCTCGGCCAGCATTTCCACGCTACTCAGGGTGCGGCGGGCCAGCTTATTGTCGAGGCTAAAGCCGCAGTAGGTGCAGATATTCTGGCACTCGTTGCTCAGGTACAACGGCGCGTAAAGCTGCATGGTGTTGCCGAAGCGCTTTTGCGTCAGCTGCCGGCTGCGCTGGGCCATCTGCTCCAGGTAAGGCGCGGCGGCGGGCGAAATCAGCGCTTTAAAGTCGTCGAGCGTGCGGCGCGACGCCGCCAGGGCGCGCTCCACATCGGCCGCCGTCTTGGCGTAGATGCTGGCCTTCACCTCATCCCAGGGGTGGGCTTCAAAAACAGGGCGAAAGCTCATGGTTTTTATCCTTCTTGCTATTCAGAATCGGCTGTCCTTGCGAACACAGCGCGGCAATCGCCCCAGCATGACACCCGCACGACTCGTTCAGGTGCGATTGCTTCGCTGTGCTCGCAAGGACAGACAGTTTAACAGGCAAACAGTTAATAATCAATCCAGAAACGCCGTGAGCGGCGAGCTGGCCACGGCCTCGGCCACGGGCGCAGCCAGCCGCGCCTCGTAGGCCAGCCGGCCGGCTTCCACGGCCATTTTGAAGGCCGAGGCCATCGCCACCGGCTGCCCGGCCACGGCGATGGCCGTGTTTACGAGCACCGCGTCGGCGCCCATTTCGAGGGCAGCGGCGGCGTGCGAAGGGGCCCCCAGGCCGGCATCGACCACCACTGGCACCCGGCTCTGGCCGATTATTATTTCCAGAAACTCCTTGGTCAGCAAGCCTTTATTGGAGCCGATGGGCGCGCCGAGCGGCATCACAGCGGCCACGCCCACCTCTTCCAGGCGCTTGCACAGCACCGGGTCGGCGTGGATGTAGGGCAGCACCACAAAGCCCAGCCTCACCAGTTCCTCGGCCGCTTTTAACGTTTCGATGGGGTCGGGCAGCAGGTACTTGGGGTCGGGATGAATTTCGAGCTTCAGCCAGTTCGTTTCGAGGGCCTCGCGGGCGAGCTGGGCGGCAAAAACGGCCTCCTTGGCCGTGCGCACCCCCGACGTATTGGGCAGCAGCTGAAACTGTGGGTGGCCCAGGTGGCGCAGGATATCATCTTGCTTATCAGCTACATTGACGCGCTTGAGGGCCACCGTCACCAGCTCCGAGCCGGAGGCAAGCAGGGCTTCTTCCATCAAAGCTGAGGAACTGAACTTGCCCGTGCCCGTGAATAGGCGCGAGGTAAACGTGCGGCCGGCAATTACTAGCGATTGGGTTGTCATACTGCTGCTTGCGCTAAGGGCTTCGATACTTGTTCTATAAAAAGCGCCGCCGCAGCGGCTGGGTCGGCAGCGCCGCCGATGGCCCCGGACACGGCTACACCGTGCAGGCCGGTAGCAAGCAGCGCCGCTACATCGGCCAGCGCCACGCCCCCAATACCCACGATGGGCGTGGTGACGCCCGCCGCCCGGCACTGTGCCAGCACATCGGCGTAGCCCGCTAGCCCCAATATTGGGCTCAGCTTTTCCTTGGTAGTGGTAAAGCGAAACGGCCCGAGCCCGATGTACTCGACGCCAGCCGCCACCAGCCCTTCGATGTCGGCAAACGTGTTAGCGGTGCCACCGATAATAAACCCTGGCCCTAGCAGCGCCCGCGCCGCGGCGGGCGGCATGTCCTGCTTACCCAGGTGCACCCCATCGGCCCCAATTTCCAGCGCCAGCGCCGGGTTGTCGTTGATGATGAAGGTGGCGCCGTAGTGCCGGCAGATGGCCTGCGCATCGAGGGCCCGCTGCCGCCACTCGGCGGCCGGCAGGTTTTTAACCCGCAGCTGCACCCAGCGCACGCCACCTCGGCAGGCCAGCTCCGCTTCCTGGGCGCTGGTGGTGATGTAGTGAAGTCTACTGATTTTCATTACGTTGACTTTTATAGTGATAGCCCAGCCGCGAGTCGTTGCTACCCAAAAAGGCGGCCGTGTAAGCCTTGCCTTGCCAGCAGGCTTCGGGCAGGTCGTCGCCCAGGGCTAGCCGGGCCAGGATGGCCGCCGATAGCACGCAGCCGCTGCCGTGTTTCTCACCGTGCGGCAGGCGGGGGCTAGCCAGGGCGTGGCGGGTTTCAGTAGTCAGCAGCACGTCGGTGGCAAAGTCGCCGTCGGCGTGGCCGCCCTTCAGCAGCACCGGGCACCAAGCGGCCAGCGCCTTGGCAGCCGCCTCGGGGCTAGCGGCGGGCAGCAGGTGGAGCGCCTCAGGCCGGTTAGGAGTGATGAGCGCCAGCTCGCAGCAAATGGCTTGGAGCAGCCCTGCGTCGGGCCGCTGGTGAAACTCGTAGCCGGCCGTGGCCTTCAGCACCGGGTCCCAGATGAGTTGCACAGTTGGGTTCTGACCTTTGAGCCAATGGATTAGCTTTAGTAGTATTGGCAGGCTTTCGATTAAGCCAATCTTTACAAACTTGACTGCAAACCGGGCTAGCAGCACCTGAATCTGGTCTTGAATGTCGGCTAGCCCCACCCAACTCACCCGCTCAAATGCCACGTCATTTTGCACCGTGAGGGCGGTGCAGGCGGCCAGGCCATACACGCCATTCGCCTCCAGCGCCTTTACATCGGCCAGCATGCCGGCCCCGGCGCTCGGGTCGAAGCCGGCAATGGTGAGGGCGTAGGGACGGGAGACAGTAGTCACTAAATGTTTCGTTTTATCACCTGTCATTGCGAGCGCAACGAAGTAGAGCGTGGCAATCGCACCAGCACGAGTCATTTAAGCTTCGTGCTGGTGAGATTGCTTCTTCGCTCTTCCTCACCTTGACAGACAAGTAGTTATGAAAAGCAGGGAGATTACAGATAAATCTCGCTGCCCTTATTCACAAACTCGCGCGACTTCTCGCGCATGCCCTCGGTGAGTACCTGAGCGGCTGTGAGGTCCTGGGTGGCGGCATAGTCGCGCACCTCCTGCGTGATTTTCATGGAGCAGAAATGTGGGCCGCACATCGAGCAGAAGTGCGCCACCTTGGCACCTTCGGCAGGCAGGGTTTCGTCGTGGTATTCGCGGGCGGTGTCGGGGTCGAGCGAGAGATTGAATTGGTCTTCCCAGCGAAACTCAAAGCGGGCCTTGCTCAGGGCGTTATCGCGGTACTGCGCGCCGGGGTGGCCTTTGGCGAGGTCGGCGGCGTGGGCAGCGATTTTGTAGGCGATTACGCCGTCTTTCACGTCCTGCTTATTGGGCAGGCCCAGGTGCTCCTTGGGTGTCACGTAGCAGAGCATGGCGGTGCCAAACCAGCCAATCATGGCCGCGCCGATGGCCGAGGTGATGTGGTCGTAGCCGGGTGCAATGTCAGTCGTGAGCGGCCCCAGCGTGTAGAAGGGCGCCTCGTGGCACTCCTTCAACTGCTTGTCCATGTTCTCCTTGATAAGGTGCATGAGCACGTGGCCGGGGCCTTCTATCATCACCTGCACATCGTGCTTCCAGGCGATTTTGGTGAGCTCGCCCAGGGTTTCCAGCTCGGCAAATTGGGCTTCGTCATTCGCATCGGCGATGGAGCCGGGGCGCAGGCCGTCGCCCAGCGAGAAGGCTACGTCGTAGGCCTTCATAATCTCGCAGATTTCCTCAAAGTGCGTGTAGAGGAAGCTCTCTTTATGGTGCGCCAGGCACCATTTGGCCATAATAGAGCCACCGCGCGACACGATGCCGGTCACGCGCTTGGCAGTCATGGGCACGTAGCGCAGCAGCACACCGGCGTGGATGGTGAAGTAGTCCACGCCCTGCTCAGCCTGCTCGATGAGCGTGTCGCGGAACAGCTCCCAAGTCAGGTCCTCGGCCTTGCCGTTCACCTTCTCTAGCGCCTGATAAATCGGCACCGTGCCCACCGGCACCGGGCAGTTGCGGATAATCCACTCGCGAGTCTCGTGGATGTTCTTGCCCGTGCTGAGGTCCATCAGCGTGTCGCCGCCCCAGCGGCAGCTCCACACGGCCTTATCCACCTCTTCCTCAATGGACGAAGTGACGGCCGAGTTGCCGATGTTGGTGTTGATTTTCACCAGGAAGTTGCGGCCAATAATCATCGGCTCACTCTCCGGGTGGTTGATGTTGCTGGGGATAACGGCGCGGCCGGCGGCTACTTCTTGGCGCACAAACTCGGCCGTGATGTGGCCCTCCGGCGTGTTGGCCCCGAAGCTGTGGCCGCGGTGCTGGGTGCGCAGCGGGTCATCCTGGGGCAGCTCGTCGAAGCGCTGGTTTTCGCGGATGGCGATGTACTCCATCTCGGGCGTGATGATGCCCTGTTTGGCATAGTGCATCTGGCTCACGTTGGCGCCTGCCTTGGCGCGCAGCGGCGCCGCAATGTGCTCGAAGCGCAGGTGGTCGAGGCTGTTATCAGCGGCGCGCTGCTGGCCGTAGTCGGAGGTGGTGCCGGGTAGCTGCTCCACGTCGCCACGGCCCATAATCCACTCCTGGCGCAGGCGCGGCAGGCCTTTTTTGAGGTCGATTTCGACGCTCGGGTCGGTGTAGGGGCCGCTGGTGTCGTACACCGTCACGGGCGCGTTCTGCTCGGAGGGGAAGCCGAAATCGAACTTGCGTTCGGTGTCGGCCAGCGCGATTTCGCGCATCGCCACCCGGATATTGGGGTAGAGCGTGCCGGGCACGTAAATCTTGCGCGAGCCGGTGAGGGGCTGGCGCTCCACCAGCGTCTGCTGGGGGGCTTGGTCTTTTTTCTTCATCGTGGGCTGGATGGGGTAGAAAAGAGGCTGGCTCGCGCCTAGCCCCCCTGGGTGGCGCGAATAAGCAAGATGCGGTCGTGGGGCTGCACGGCGTGGCTGGCCCACTCGGCGCGGGGCACCACGGTGTCGTTGACGGCCACGGCGAGGCCGCGCGTCTGGGCCTGGCCGAGGGCGGTCAGCAGGTCGGCGAGTAACTGGTTTTCAGTGGCTTCGTGGGCCGAATTGTTTACGTAGCAGACCATGCAACTAGGGAATAGTTGGGACAGGGGAAAGCCGTAAGCAATAGGCGGCGCCAGCCACGGCTCGCCCCATAAGGCAGCCGCAAAGCGGGTCCAGTACTTTTCCCTTCGCCAGCATTACCTGGTTCAGGTTCGGAGGGTATCGTCTCAGCCTTGCTCGCGCAAAGCACCCCTAAAGTTTACGGGGCGAAGGTAGTAGCCAGCCGCGAGTATCCTAATGAAGAAAAAATGTAGCTGCGGCAGTAGCGCGCAAAACCGGCCAACTATTATCAGCTTAGCTGCGTGTAGTAGGAATAGAACGCCCACGCAGCCTACCAGATGCAACTACTATCCCTTTCACGGCAACGCCTTTGCTTTCAGCTGGCCATGAGCAGCTTAGCATCCTTACTTGCGAGTCATGCTGCTTTTGCGCAGCAGCCTGCCGCCTCGCAGGTCGCAGTTTATACCCATGTGCAGCAGCCGCCGCAGCTACCGGGGGCCACTGACCCTACGGCAATTAGCACGGCCGTGCAGCAGGTATTGATTTATCCAACACGAGCTATCCGCGAGGGGCTGGCGGGCAAAGTATCTGTGGATGTGACTGTTGCGCCCGACGGGACTGTCTTTGCTACGAAAGTCGTGCGGGGCCTGCGGCCCGATTTCGACTCCGCCGCCGTAGCAGCCGTCAAGTTGCTGCCTCGTTTATCACCCGCCCGGATGGGTAAGAGAGCCGTGTATTATAAATTCACGCAGCCCGTTAGCTTTCAGCCGCCTAAGCCTTCTGCTGCTCATTAGTGCAAATGCACCCGGCTTAGGGAACCCAAACCCTTGACCCGTTGTATTTTTGCACTATGTTACTGGAACTCGAACTCGCCCCCGCTAAACGCGACATCCGCAAAACCTCGCCCGACGACCTCAAGGCGTTCATGGTGGAGCACGGCGAAAAGCCGTTCCGCGCCAAGCAGGTGACGGAGTGGCTGTGGAAAAACACGGCCGGCTCGTTTGAGGAAATGAACAACATCTCGCTGAGCACCCGCGAGTTGCTGGCCCGCCACTTCGTGATAAATGGCGTGGCGGTGCAAAACCAGCAGCTCTCGAACGATGGCACCATCAAGTCGGCTTTCCGGCTGCACGACGGCAACATTGTGGAGGGCGTGCTCATCCCGCACGACACGCGCATGACGGCCTGCATCTCGTCGCAGGTGGGCTGCTCGCTCACCTGTAAGTTTTGCGCCACCGGCTACATGGACCGCAAGCGCAACCTCGACGCGGCTGAGATTTACGACCAGGTGGTGCGCATTCGGGAGCAGTGCGAGGCCCAGTACGGTACGCCGCTCACCAACATCGTGTACATGGGCATGGGCGAGCCGCTGCTCAACTACGCCAACGTGGTGGAAAGCGTGCGCCGCATCACCGCGCCCGACGGCCTCAACATGGCCCCGCGCCGCATC
>Ga0160427_10000324_pt1 | contig 30217 bp, 21 predicted proteins | sample SolpanmetagenomL_FD_108194 | JGI IMG/M metagenome (GOLD analysis project Ga0160427, IMG submission 108194) | Solar panel surface microbial communities from Lawrence Berkeley National Laboratory, California, USA - L | ecosystem: Engineered > Built environment > Solar panel > Unclassified ...
ATCGGCGAACAGCCGAACCCTTGGAAGCTTCTTCACCTCCAGGATGCGATGAGTCGACATCGAGGTGCCAAACGACTCCGTCGATAAGAGCTCTTGGGAGTCATTAGCCTGTTCATTTTGTTATCATAAAAGTTCTTTATCTTTTATTTCTTTAAGTTTCCTTAAAGATCAGACTATGTCATCAACTTTAAATTTGAAAGTTCATTAAGTTTTTACTTTTAATTATATTCCATATTCCTGATAAGGCTTTACGTTTTTACCTGTTGGTAAAAACCAAGAGGCGAAGCGTAAAACATTAACTTGCTAGGCTGCACTGTTTTAGTTTTGTTTTTCATTTGTAGTTGGCAGTTTATATTTCATGCTATCAAGTAGATGTGGTAAAATTATATCTTTTATTTGTACATATTCTTTACCGGAGAAAGCAATTATTGGTTTTTTCTTGTTTTCTTTTACCCAAGTTTTGAAACTGTACCCATTATTTAAATTGTCAGAAAGAACTTTTACTTCATCTACTGTAAACCCCTGCGTATTTAAAACTAAACCTTTTCTTACGTAGTCTTTATTATAGCATAAACGACCACCGTCATCCATAAACCAATAAGCTAATGAGATTGGAGAAATTGTATTTTTTTTAAAAAAAAACACTTATAACTTTCTTACCATTGGCATCTAAAAATATATCTGCTAGATTATTGAAATCAGAGTGAAAAACCGTTTGAAAAGAATACGTATTCCGCTTACAATCAAAATAAGGCGCTGAAAGCACATAAGGTTTAAATTGATTGTGTAAATGTAAAACATAATCTTTGTGGTTTGCACCTTGTAAAAACTTTAATCTATATTTTTCTTGCGTTTTACTAGTATTTTTTTGAATACTAGCATCTCCAAGTAATACACCAATAGAAATGTCCCTGAGTTTATCCGATAAAGCTGGATGCGTAATTAAGTTTTTGTTTTTAAGAAATTTGTCAATTATAATCATGCCGAAATTACAAATAACTCGTTACCTGGCTTTAATTTAAAAACTCTATTTAAATTAAAACTTCGTATTGTTGTGTAGCCTTTAGGAAAAAGACTTCCATTTCGTTGAAGATCCTAATACAACAAAGTTCTGTTTTGAACTTCTTTTTTTCCCAAAATATAATCGGAGATTATATTAAAGTCTTTTATTACATGGAAGGCGTGGAATTTTTAGGTTAAAAGTCTAAACCCCACCCCTTCGGTCCTTACCTCTTGGTAAGGACCAAGAGGGGTGGGGCAACGTTTTGTTCAGCCTGGCTTTAACAAACTACGTTTGTTTACATTTTATAAAGTTGTCGGGCGCTCTTGGAAAGTTTATTGGTAGGTTTTTCCTCACTTTCTAGTCGTTGAACGTTTCTACTTACCGTAGCCCGGGATCTAGAAAAAAGACTTTCACAAAGTGGAAGATCCTAATAGAACAAAGTTCTACTTTGGACTTATTTTCGGGGTTCCCGGGTATTTTTTAAACCTTTCAGTAGACTTCGCTGCAAATTCCCTTATACATCGCTATACTTAGGGTTCTTGCAATTCACCCAATTTTAAACTTATAGTTACCTATAAGTAGGACTAACTTTTTTTAATCCCTAGCGTACCTTTGATCCGTTGAGCGAGGGCCCTTCCACGCGGTGCCCCCGGGTCACTATGGCCGACTTTCGTCTCTGCTCGACTTGTAAGTCTTACAGTCAGGCAAGCTTATACCATTACGCTCTACAGCTGATTTCCGACCAGCTTGAGCTTACCTTCGCACGCTTCCGTTACTGTTTAGGAAGCGCTCGCCCCAAGCAAACTACCCATCATTCATTGTTCCTCTTATAGCTGCTTTAGCAGTTTAGCTAAAACAAAAAGTAGGTTAGGAAATAAACGTGCAAAGGGTGGTATTTCAAGGTTGCTTTTACAAAACCTAGGAACTTAGGCTTTCCCTGAAAGGGAAACCTTATGGAACTACCAGGTCTAAAAGCTCCCACCTATCCTACACAATACATGTTTTTTTCCAGTGAATAATTATAGTAAAGGTGCATAGGGTCTTACCGTCTACTTTCGAGTACTCCGCATCTTCACGGAGAGTTCAATTTCACGGAGTCCATGTTGGAGACAGTAGGGCAGTCGTTACACCATTCATGCAGGGCACTAATTAGATGCCAAGGAATTTCGCTACCTTAGGACCGTCCTAAAATGTTAATTTTTAAAAATAAAATTTTCAAAAACGATAAACTTATATAACTTAGGATAATCTAAATAAACTACGTTTGTTTAGGATTTTAGGCTATAATCTTTTTAAAAAAAGAAATTGTTTATCCTTTACGTTCCCGTAAAGATCGGACTCTATCATCATAAAATAATACAACTTAAAAGCGGTTTTTTTATAAAACTTGGATGCGGGTTAAGATGTTTTACTTTACGTTTGGCGTATTAGTCTCTGAGGATTTTAAATTTAAATTTAATTTTTAGAATTTATTTTTTCTTTATTTAGATTCCAAAAAGTTAGTGCACGATCTAAAATTTCATTATCTGTATACTTACGACTATTTTTAGAAGAAATTTCTTCTAAAAGTTTTAAAATACAAACTAAATCATTGTAAGTTTTGCTTTTATTTTTAGAAAGAATACAAACTAGCTTTTTAAATCTGGAAAAATCCTTTTTCTTTTTATCAGATAAAAATTTAAATTTAGAAAAAAAAGGAATAATTCTATTAATAAGCATGTTTTTATTATCTACTTCATAAACCCATACATTATCATTTCTAAACCTAATAGAACCACAACCAAGATGTTTTTTAACAATGCAAAGAATAGCTTTTTCTTTTTGAGAAATGTTAAAAACAGGGGAAATTTTCCACCCAATTAAATAGTCATCTCTTTTTCTAAAAGAAACATTAAAACTACCCTCACCATCCGCAAAGCCTACTATATAGTAAGCTTTATTTGAATCTATTTTGTTTAAAAAAGCCAAATCTTGAGTTGTGCTAGATATGGCAAGTGCTGAGTTTTGATAATAATTATTCATTAAATTTAAATTTAATCTTTCCTGCTGATTGTCTCTACCCAAGTTAAGCTTAACTTTTAATTTTTAAAATTAAAACACATTTTTACGTTCTTTATTTAAAAGAAATTTCTAACTTGATAGCTTGTTTACATAAACTATTAGTTAGAAATGTTGGTCGTAGTGCGGGTTCAAACAAGATTTTCCAGCATATAGCCAAATTTTACAACTCCAACGGTCTTTCTTTACACAAAAAGGTGTAAAGTTTATTTTTTTTTAGAGTTACGGCCGCCGTTTACTGGACCTTGACTTTTGAGCTCCAAAGTAAATTTAAAAATCTTGTTTTAAATACTCTTTCACCCATCTGTTTAGGTTTCCAGCACCGGGCAGGTGTCAGACCCTATACGTCGTTTTACAACTTTGCAGAGTCCTGTGTTTTTATTAAACAGTCGCCACCCCCTATTTTGTGACACCTCTAAAAAATATAAACTTTTTTATAGAGGTCCTCCTTTTCCCGAAGTTACGGAGGTAATTTGCCGAGTTCCTTCAACATGGTTCTCTCCTTCGCCTTAGTTTATTCAACTTATTGACCAGTGTCGGTTTCGGTACGGTATTATGCTTAGAATTTCTCTAAGATTTTAAAGTTTTTTCCAGGAAGTTTATTTTTATAAAAAAATATATCCAATAAATTTTTTTTAAAAATAAAAACTTCATTTCTTTAAATTACGCTTTTTTAAGAAAAAGCTTCCCATCAAGGTCAGCTCTCGCTTAACTTTTAGGGGCCGATTAACTCCACACCGAGCTACGGTGTGTGGAAACCCGTCAATTTACGGCGATTCTGAATTTAACAGAATTTTACGTTACTTATGTCAGCATTCTCACTTCTGATTTCTCCAGTTAAATCTCACAATTAACCTTCAATGATTTACAGAACGTTCTGCTACCTTTTTAATATATCTAGTGTAGCCTTAAAACCTAAAAAGAAGACTTTTACAAAGTAAAAGATTCCACATTTATAAATAAATATGAAACAATAAAACAGAGTTCTATGCCAACCTTATTTTTTTTTCCCATCGGCCTTTATTAAAAAGGCTTTGCTTACTAAACTACGTTTAGTAACATATAAGAGATCATATTAAGGTTTTCCATAACATAAAAGGCATGGGGCTTTTAGATTAAACAAGTTTATATTAAAATTCGTCGCTTCGGTATATAGCTTGAGCCCCGTTACATTTTCGGCACCAATAAGCTAGACCAGTGAGCTATTACGCTTTCTTTAAAGGATGGCTGCTTCCAAGCCCACCTCCTGGTTGTCTTTGCCCATCAATTTCCTTTCCCACTAAGCTATAATTTAGGGACCTTAGCGTTCGATCTGGGCTGTTTCCCTTTCGACTTTGGACCTTAGCACCCAAAGTCTGTCTACAATTGAACTTAAAAAAGTATTCGGAGTTTCCTTGGGATCAGTAAAGCTTTGGACCACCTTTACCCATGGAGTGCTCTACCCCCTATTTAAATCGAATTGTGCTCTACCTCAATAGATTTCGCAGAAAACCAGCTATTTCCAGGTTCGATTGGCTTTTCACCCCTAACCACAAGTCATCCCCGCCTATTGCCACAGACGTGGGTTCGGTCCTCCAAAACGTATTATCATTTTTTCAACCTGCTCATGGCTAGATCACCTGGTTTCGGGTCAAATAATCAAAACTTAATTATAATCTGGTAACCTAGAAAAAAAATGAATTTTTTTTCTATATGGCTATCAGGTTAAAAGCGCCTGTTTTAGACTCGTGTTTACTAAGCCTCCACTTACTAGCTTAAGCCTGCTTTAATTATTTAGTCGCTGACCCATTATGCAAAAGGTACGCCGTTACTTATTTTTTCATAAGCATCGACTGATTGTAAGCATGGAGATTCAGGATCTTTTTCACTCCCTTTTTAGGGTTCTTTTTCACCTTTCCCTCACGGTACTTGTTCACTATCGGTTAGATAAACATATTTAGGCTTAGAGGGTGGTCCCCCTAAATTCAAACAAGAAAAGATTCTCGTTTTACTCAATCAATACCAAGCACTCTCAATCCTTTAAAGTTTGAGCAATAGTCTCGATAAATTTTTTTGTATTTTATACAAAAAAATTTCACTTTTTTTTTAAATAATTCAAAATTTACGGGGCTTTCACCCTCTTTGGCAAGTTTTTCCATTACTCTTCAATTTTAAACTTTTTCAAAAGCATTTGGCCTAATCCGTTTTCGTTCACCACTACTTACGGAATCTCGGTTGATTTATATTCCTTTAGCTACTTAGATGTTTCAGTTCGCTAAGTTTACAAATGTTGTTTTAGTTTTCCGAGAAGAAATCCACAGGTCTCAGGGATTACGCGCCTATCTGTGGCTTTTCGTTGCGTGCAACGTCTTATTTTTATCTACCAAGGCATCCACTCCACGCTATTTTACATTGAATTTTTTTTAGAAGAATAGCCCAACTTTGTTGGATGTCAACCTAATCTAAATAAAGTATCTTTATTTAACCTTTACTAAATTTAACAATCTGGTAGCCCTGTAATTCTAAACAAACTACGTTTATTTACATTAGGTCATAAAGCCTCTTGTTGTCGGCATGGCAACAAAGGCTGTGCCAAGTTGCTAAATAATTGTCTGCCCCGTTGGACCAACGGGCAAAGGTTAAACAAAAGTAGTTTGTTTACATTAGGTCTAAATTTAACAATTAATTGTTAAATAAGCTTTTCTAGGTAGGCTTTACGCAAAGCGTAAAACATTTAGGAAAAGCTTTACTTAGATATTTATTTGTAAACATCTTAGTTTCTTTACTGTGTGTTGTTACCGTGTCCCATAACACAACGGCGGTAGGTAACAATTCAAGTTTCAGCCGACCTTGTATTTTTTAAGAAAATCAATGCTATACCATATAATTGAATTTAATTAAAAATTAAACTGAAATTACCGTTACTTAAATTTAACAACTTGGCGCAGTCTCTTAAGGATTTTCGACGCTTAACAAGTCGTTGACCTAAGATGTTTACAAGTAAACATCTAACCCTACCGGGCTAAGATGTTTACAAGTAAACATCTAACCCTACCGGGCTAAGATGTTTACAAGTAAACATCTGAGCAAGGGTTAGTTTTTTCCTACGGAAAAATCTTACCCTTGTGTACATTTAACAACCTGAAAGCCCTAGAATCCCAAGGTGTGCCAAGTTGTTAAATATTTTTCGTAGGCTTTTTTTTCATAGGTTTTCTGTCCTTACCTCTTGGTAAAAACCAAGAGTTTAAGCGTAAAACTTTATGTTTTATCTCTAACCTTTGCTTATATGTTTACTTGTAAACATCTTATGCCGGTCTAAATGTTTTATTAAAGATAAAACATAAAATTTTACCCGAACGGTAAAACCTTACTGTTTGGTAGAAACCAAGGGGTCCTTACCCCACCCCGAAGGGGTGGGGCAAGGCGACGGTAAAATATTTAGAAAAACACCGTTGTTTTTAGTGAACATGATAAGGCTTTCCCTAAATGTTTTACGCTTCGCGTAAAGCATAAAGTTTGTTCCTATGGAAAAAGCCTATGGGGAAAACTTTGCTTACTAAACGTAGTTTAGTAAGCCTAGAGACACAGCAAGGATTGTAATTTTTTAAATTCAAAAAATTACATTTTTCTTTTAGGATTAGCAGGACTTGAACCTACAACTGTTTTGTTATGAGCAAAATGTTCTGCCAATTGAACTATAACCCCAAAGTATAAAAAAGTACAAGTTTATTTTTTAGCTATGCAAGCTTCTAAGACTTCGACTGAATCACTTTCAGTAATAAAGCTGATGAATAAGTTTCCTATAAATAAATTGTATATTTAGAGCTTTTTTGCACACAAATCTAGTGTTTAAGCCATGTAAGGGTTCTCGTATCCAAATCCTCAACTTCGCAAATAAAAAGCTTTCCACGCAGTAAAACATGCTAGTTAATACTTTAAGCGAAGTTTAAAGTATTTACTTTGGACATTTGACATACTTAAAAACAGTTTAAACTCCCCAAGTTGGATTTGAACCAACGACCTGATGGTTAACAGCCATTCGCTCTACCACTGAGCTATTGGAGATCTTAGGTTTACGTCTTCTTATATAAGTTTTGGTTTATAAAAGCACAGTAACTTGGCTTTAATTTAAACATTCCCAAAAAACTTTTAGAAAGTGGAAAATCCCATATTTATAAATAAATGTGGAACAATAAAAGCAAGTTCTATTTTAGACTTGTCTTTATGTCCCCTTTAGTGTTGACTGATTAGTCGTTGCCCCACCCCTTCGGGGTGGGGTAAGGACCCCTTGATCTTTACTCATGAGTTGTTGCTTTTTGGTGTAAATGTTTTATCTTTAACCCTTGCCGTAACCGACAGGGCAACGGTAAAACATTTACACTAATCAGTAAGATATTTGTAAATAAAGATCTAAGCCAAAAAACCTAATGTAAAGGGTCATAATTTGTTTAAGGTATATGCTCTCCAAATTTAAACTTGATATTGTTGCTATTACAAGAGGCTTTAGGACCTAATGTAAACAAATTACGACCCTTTGCATTAGATACTTGCTTAAATAATTGATTGGTAGTTGTTTTTTGATCCCTACTCATTAGCCGCTGCCCCTTAGTCTTTAAGGACTAATAAGTAAGATATTTATAAATAAATATCTAACCCTTGCTTAGATGTTTACTTGTAAACATCTTAGGGCAACGATTCGTTAAGCGTGCAGACTTTTAATCGGCTACGCAAAGTTGTCAAATCTAGCCCACGAAGTTTAGGGGCTCTAAAAAAACATATCTCGTATCAGAAATTGTATTAAAATGTTCCATGTAATTGAAGCTATAGGGCTCCCCCGAATTAAATATTGTTTACAAATGAAATGTTTATGTAGTTTAAATCCGCTAACATATAGCCAAACATAAAACATCTACCACCAGCGAAACCGTATGTAAGCACGATTTGATTCAGCTAATTTATGAAGCTCATCGCGTTTTTGTCTAGGTTTGCCTAATTTTTTAGACGCCTCAATCAATTCTAAAGCCAAACATTCCGCAAAAGTAAGTTTTGAGTTTTTTTTCCGATGTTTAGCTGCATCGATAATCCAACGTATTGCCAAAGTTTCTTGTCTTTTTTCAGAAATAAGAGCTGGTACTTGATATGTGATACCTCCTTTACGCACTTTACGAACTTCAACACTAGGCTTTATATTTTCTACTGCTTTAAACATAAGATTTCGAGCGAGTATTGTAGTCTGTGGTGTAGAGCCTGCACGGTTTGTAGAAGATTCAAGTAAATTTATGAATTTTTTATTTTCTATAAATCTTAAGCTTTTATAGAAAATGTTATAAGCCTTAGTTTTTTTCCCGTCAATCATCAGTAAATTCATAAATTTTTCAGACTTTGCTTCGGGCAAGGGCAAATTCCATTTCGTATAAAATCTTAGTACAATTGGAAATTGTGTTTTAGATAGATTCATTTTATTTTTATTGTTTATTATTTTGTGTTTGCAGCAACGTTATTAACTGTAAAATTGTTTTTAAAGCCTTCGTTACCTAAATTTAACAACAAAGTTGTTAAATAAAGGTTTGCTCGTAGAGCAAAGCCTGCCGGTTTAAAATGTTTACAAGTAAACATTTAGGCAAGGGTTCAAGTCAACGTTAAAAAAGCGTAGCCTCGTCTTGATTTGAACACTATGTTTAAAGCCTCTATTTGTTGTTGTTGCAAAAGGCTTTAGGGATCTAGCGCTTTCAGGTACTAACTTATGTAAACTTTCAGTTTACATTTAGTTTGAGGCCCTAGCGTAACGCCCCCTTGTCCTGGCTGGCAGAGCAAGGGGGTTTTCAAGTTGAGTCTTAAATATATGCATATGCTTTAAGTATTTAAAATAAGTTCTAATACATTAGTAATTTATTTTAATGAGTATGGCAGGGCTCGAACCTGCGACCACCAGATTAAAAGTCCGATGCTCTAACCAACTGAGCTACATACCCTTTTTTCTTGGTCATGATGAAGAACATCGGAAAAGCTTTAAACCCGTAGTTTCACTTTAAAATGTTCCTGTTAAACAAAACTTCTGTTTAAGGCTAGGTTTTGCTGTAGAGTTTATACCCAGATAGAACATAAACTTTTACGTAAATTTTTCTAAAAGTGAATTTATAATTAAATTATTAATTTCTTTAAGCGTTGCTTTATTAAATTGGATGTTTATTTTTTACCCAACCCCGAAGGGGTAAGGCAAGGGCCCAACAGGTGCCTTGGTGCTCAGTAAGGGGCCTTTTTGCTTCACCTACCTGGGCTCCCCATTTATTTATAAGTAGGGCGGGGTATTTTACCGTAGGCCTTTTCCCCATAGGCTTTTCCCATAGAAACAAACTTTATGTTTTACGCTTCGCCTAAAGCATTTAGGGAAAACTTGATTGAACAACTTCCTAAAGGGTCTACGACCCTTTAGGAGCGCAGTGGAGGGTCGTAGATCCTTTAGGAGCGCAGTGGAGGGTCGTAGATCCTTTAGGAGCGCAGGTCTACCACCCTTAAAAAAGCGCTGCTTAAATTTAACAACTTTGCCGTTGCTTACTAGCATGGCTAGTAAGTCGTTAAATCAAGTTTTTGGCGTAGGCTTTACGCGAAGCGTAAAACTTTATATTTTACCGTTGCTCTGCCCCTTTGCCGTTCTTGATACGGCAAAGGGGCAGGGCAACGGTAAAGCATAAAACATTTAGGAAAATTGGGTAAAAGATTTATACAAATAAATCTCTAACCCAACAAACTTTTTGATCCTTGCCATATTGCCCATAAGCTTTTTCCATAGCATTTATGTTTTATGTTTAATAAAACATTTAGGGAAAACTTTATGTTTTATTAAACATAAAACATTTAGCCCTTGCTTAAATGTTTACTTGTAAACATTTTAAGCCGTCAGGCTTTGCTCTACGAGCAAACCTTTATTTAACAACTTACTAGCCATGCTAGTAAGCAATGGCAAAGTTGTTAAATTTAGGCAACAGACAAGCGCTAAATTTAACAATCTTTTTGTTAAATTTAGCAGACCCTGAACAAAGGTAGACCCTTTAAATTAGGTTTCACTGGATACGCTGAGCAGGCTAAGATGTTTACAAGTAAACATCTAAGCGAGGATCACATTATATTAAGACGAAGTTACAGATCCAGCACCTAAGCATAAATATAAGTATAAAGTTTACACAAAATTTAATATTTTAAATTTAGCCTTTACGGGTATAATAAGGGCGTAGCCTAGGACTGCAGGTTTAACTTATAACTTGAACAAATAAAGTTAAGCTTAGGTATACAATAAGTTAAACAAGCGGAACTTTTTTAGTGGCTTACATCAACACTTTATGCAGTCAATTTTTTATGTACAACATAAAGTTTAACAAACATAATTAACCTAAGTTTATGTGTATACCCACAAAACACGTTAGTTTGTTATTCGTATCAACTTCGCAGCAAGGCTAAGCAACTTTGCTATTAGAAAAAGCAAAACTTAGTCTTGGTTAACATTGTTTACTATGTCTGGTACACCCCTAGGTTTAATTTTAAATAAACATTTTATTTTAAGATAAAATCTTGCGAGTTTTTTGCATTACGACCAATCAAGAGCACCTTTACGCCACTCATAGACAAATCCAATTGTTAGAATTAGTAAAAAAACCATCATGGACCAAAATCCAAAATAGCTTACTTTGTTTAGAGTAAGTGCCCAAGGAAAAAGAAAAGTTACTTCTAAATCAAATATAATAAAAAGAATTGACACTAAATAAAATTGAATATCAAAACGACTACGAGCGTCGTCAAAAGGATCAAATCCGCATTCGTATGCAGAAATTTTTTCAGGATCTGCTTTTCTTGTAGCAAATATAAAGGATAACCCTAATATTATAGAAGCTAAAGCTAAAGCAATTATGAAGTATATAAAAACGCCAACATATTCTATCATTTTATTGTTCTTTTTAAAGCTTTTTTTAAATATGTCTAAATAGTGAAAGCCCCTGAAGGCTTTTTCGTAAACTGGCAGTGTAGTTACTAGTTAAGAGTTTCTTAACTTTAAACTTACATTGCCACTAAATATAAATATATATTTAGGCCAAGGGGCCTTTGCTACGATGTTTAGTTGTAAACATCTTAAGCCTCCTTAAGGGTCGTAGACACTTAAGGAACGGTAAAATAGGGGCGGGGTATTCCCCATAGGTTTTTTCTATAGGGTTTATGTTTTATTTGTAATAAAACATTTACACTAATGACTAATAATTAAAATATTTATAAATAAATATCTAAGCCCTACCGGAAAACGTTGTTGTCTAAATTTAACAACTTCTTTGCTTTGTTGAATGTAGACAACGGTTGAAATGCTGCCATCTAATAAGTATGTAGGATGTAAGTGAATTGTAAAGCTTTTCAAGATTTATTAAATATAGTATATTTTATGACAAACCAAAATCTTGTTAAAATGAAAAATAAGCCTCCACTTGCATATAAAGATAAAAGAATATACAAAATCCTTAACGTTTTTAACTGTTCAGGAGTGAGCAACTCATAGTATGCATTTATTTTTTTTAAAAAAGTATATTTCTCTAAAACAGACGGTTTTGTTTTTTTTAATTCTGGAAAAATAAAACTAAGTCTAAGCCACACTTGCGAGAAAATAACAATAAATAACATAGTTAATGAATAGGTTAGTATAGCATCAAGCAAAAATTCAAACTCTAAACTCTCCAAAGGGCTAGAAGCATTCCATGATTTATCACCAAATGCACTTTTAGGACTGTCAAAATTTTCTTTTGGTACAATAGTCTCTGAATTAGCACAGTAAACCACAGAAAGAATATTCACTTTAATAAAGCTTGTAATCATAAAAAACCAATTTAACAAAGTTTTAGATTGTAATTTTAAAACTGTAGTCATGAATTTATTTTTTTTACAAAATTAATACTTTAAACTAAAAATATTTAGAAAATATAAATTTAAAATTATACCTTTTGGTTTTTACAAAGAGGTAAGGACTTAAATTGCTTTTTATTTCTAAAAAATCTATGTAATAGAAAACACGGATAAACAAGCTTCTGTTGTCAACCTTACTACCTACGCTATCCTTGCTTAGATGTTTACTTGTAAACATCTAAGCACGGATAAACAAGCTTCTGTTGTCAACCTTACTACCTACGCTATCCTTGCTTAGATGTTTACTTGTAAACATCTAAGCCCGGTCTAAATGCTTTACGCGAAGCGTAAAACATAAAGTTTTGCTCTATCAGCAAAGCCTTACCCCTTGGCTTAGGGCTTTATTTATAAATATCTTACTCATTAGCAACGGCTAATGAGTAAGGACCAAGGGGCACAGCAACGGTCCCAGGCTTTTTTCACACTTTTTAATTATAACAAATCCATACTTTTATTCCTAATAATCCAAAAGGAGTATTAGCATGTTTAGACGCAAAATCTATTTTAGAAGAAAAAACATGCAAGGAAGTTTGTCCATATTTAATAATTTGGGTTTTAGCTCTCTGTGCTTTTTTTGATCGACCTCCTACACGACCAGAACAAGTAATTCTTAAGCCTTTTAAAAATAAATTTTTATGGATGTCCCGTAATATTTGATTTTTTATTTTAAAAAAAGATATTCTTTTTTCCAAATAATAAATAATTTCTTCAGCTAGAAATATTGCACTTTGCTTTTCGTTAAAAAATCTAAAAAATGAAATAGTGACATCAGAAGAAAAAACATTTGAGAGTTGTAATTCTAAATGTTTTTTATAAGAAGAGTTGCGTATTAGCAACACGTTTTTTCGATTTTTTTCATAAATATTTTCCCCTTGCCCTGCCTCCTTGCCGCTGCCAGCAGGGTAACGGGAGAACGGCAAGGGTAGAATTGTTAAATTAGAATGCTTATCGTGTTTGGTAGTAGATAAAGTACACAAATTATTAAAATTGTTGAATACTTGGCTATAACGGTTATGGGTTCTATTTAAAGGTTCTTTATTAATCAAGCTTAAAGAAAGATAATTTGTATTTAAATCTTGACAAGGCAACAAACCAAAGCTTAATGTGTTTGATTGTATCATTGAGGTATAATAATTTGGATGTTTTACATTAATAGCATTACTATTGAAACCAACTAAATTACGGTTAGAATTTAAGAAATTAGTTTTACGCAGCTCCTGTTGCTTTGCCGGGAACGCCAAGGGGAATCCCGGATATAGCTCGGAATTTAGGGCTCCCGGATTTTTTAAAAGTGGCAAAAAGTTCATTTTATACTTAGAGCTATTTAAATGTAAAGAACTAATTTTTTTATTTGTTGTTAAACTAGAAAATTTAGTTTTATTTTCTATAACATTTTGTTGTAAATGTTGTTTATAATCGTTTATTTTAGTTATTAAGAAATTAGTAGTCAAAAAAAGCTTATTTTTGTTACTTAAAAGCATAAAATTCACCAAATTAGCTAATAAAAAAGATTGTGTTTCACGACGTACTAATTTTTGTTTAAGATTTAAACAAAAATTTTTAAGCAGTAAATACCGTAGAAAAATCTGAATTTCGCTGTTGTTTTGTGTTAACCTAAGCTTTTTGGCGTAACTTTTTTTATCAATATTACAAGAATTTAATAAAAAATATTTCAATGCTTTTATTTTATTATTTTTATCAGTTTTGTAATATTTAAGAAAAGAGCTTTTTTTCTGTAATTGGTTAGTTTTAGCCTTTGCCCCCGCTAAAAACCAAGGAGTAGTTTCCGTAGCCCGAGATTTAGGCCCCCCGGGTTTAATTTGTCTAGTTTTTTTTGTTATCGTTGCTAAATTTTTAATTTTAGAAAATTTTTTTAATTGAACCCCTCCTGATGCATTTTTCCTAGCATTTTTTGGGTTAAGAAAAAAAACGTTAATTTTTATTTTATTTGGCAAATTTTGAATAAAAAAACGTGCAGAAGGATATTTAAGTTGTTTTAAAACAAGATTGATATACGATTGTATTTTTATATCCCTATTTAATAAATGGGTATAATTATGATCGTTAAACCAACAAGAATCGAAATTTCTATTTGTTTGCTGTAATCTTAATGAAATAGGATTTACTTTTTGTCCCATAAATTTTTGTAATTTTTTTATATTTTAAACCTTCTTTTTTTAGTTTTTGCTAAATTTAACAACGTAGTTGTTAAATCAAGTTTTACCCGTAGAGGAAAACCTCTTGGTCTAAATGTTTTACGCTTCGCGTAAAACATAAAGTTTTGCTCTCTGAGCAAAGCCTTACCAAGGATTAAGCACCCAGTATCCTAAACAAACATAGTTTATTTAGATTATCCTCCTATTGTTGTCTAAAGTAAATTTTGTTTATTCAGATTAGGTTTAAATTTAACAATCAAGTTGTTAAATAAAGTTTTCCTTATTAGATATTGCTAATAAGCAACGGCCTTACGAGGAAAACCTTACTTGGCTAAGATGTTTACAAGTAAACATCTAAGTAAGGCTTTATAAGCTGAGAACTTAGTTGACCTTATACCCCTTTGTCATGATATTTACTTATACTTATACCCCGCCCCAGGGGGGCGAGGCGAAGGCCCCTTGGCTTAGATATTTATTTGTAAATATCTTACTTATTAGCAGCGGCTAATGAGTAAGGCTTTGCCGATAGGCAAAACTTTATGTTTTACGCCAAGCGTAAAACATCTAGACCAAGAGGCCCAGCAGGGCAATGGCTTTTTTAAGGGTCTACAACTGTTAAGGATTACGACAGTTTGTTTTACAGCCATGTCAAGGGCCAAAAATAAAAGGACCGAATACGGTAAGGAGTGAGGTTTTACGCCAAGCGTAAAACGTAGCTAGCGTTAAAAAATAGTTTCAAAATTGTAGTTAATAAATAAAATTTATTAATTCTATTTTCTTCTCAAAAAGAAAAGATTTAACGTTTTAAACGTAAACTTAAAAGGTTCTAATTTGTGCAAATGTTGTTTGTACACCAACATTTAGGTTTTGTTTTTTACTTGTGCATTTACAAAGCTTTGTCTAGAGGAAGATTTGAACCTCCGACACAAGGATTTTCAGTCCTTTGCTCTAACCAACTGAGCTATCTAGACCAAAATTTGGAGCAATTCCTAAAATATAATTGTAGATTGTATTAAGGTTTTTTATGTAAGGCAGGGCAAATAAAAGAAAAAAATATTTAACTCTTCAATTTAGGAGGCTTAGGTTTTTAGCCCACGCATTATTGTTTTGATTTAAGCTAAAATAAAAAACAAAGTTTAAACAAAACTTAACACTTTAATATTTTCATAGAATTTCAATAAGCTTATATTTGTATATACCTTTACTAGTTTGATAACTTTAAATGAAGGCAGGAGAAAAGGGACTCGAACCCTTGACCAATGGTTTTGGAAACCAGTATTCTACCAACTAAACTATTCTCCTTGATAGCCCGCTTCGGACTTGCCATTGCTTGTTGCTTTTCTAATGAAATAAACTTTTGTTGCCTAGAAAATATGTAGTGCCTCTATTATCATTTTTATCGTGTTTTTCGACGTGGTGTCCCTGTTGCCTTCCCGAGAAGGCAAGGGGACAGGGCAAAAATAAAATAAACCTTGTTTATTTAAGTTTTAATCTACAATTGAGACTTTACCATGTTTTTATAACGTGTTCGGTATACACGTCGGGTTTTTTAGACACTTTTGAAAAATCATAAGATTTTATTGAAAAACTTTCTTACTTAATTTAGTTTTCGTGTAAATGTTTTACCGTTGCCTAAATTTAACAACTACGTTGTTAAATCAAGTTTTACCCGTAGGGTAAAACCTGTCGGTTTAAGATGTTTACAAGTAAACATCTAAGCAAGGGTTAAAGAAAAAACATAAAGTTTTTCGTTATGGGCAATACCTTTTGATCGTTTATTATTAGCGACAGCTAATAAGTAAAAACCAAGGGGTCCTTACCCCACCCCTTCGGGGTGGGGCAACTGCTTAGATATTTATTTATAAATATCTTACCGTTGCTAATAAACAACGACTAATGAGTAAAAACCAAAGGGTCCTTACCCCACCCTTTCGGGGTGGGGCAACGGTTAATAAGTAAGCACCAAAGGTTTATTAGGTTAGATATTTGTTTATAAATATATTATCCAATAAGCTTTAATCTAGGCAAGTGTAGTTTATTTAAGACAAAGCTGGTTTATTTGAATGTGTATCTAAGTCTTAGCCTACTATCGGATTCGAACCGATAACTTTCGGTTTACAAAACCGATACTCTACCAATTGAGTTAAACAGGCCGTTCCTGTTATTACATTTGAAGTCTGAATTTAAAACAAGCTTCATTGTTTATTAGTTTTTACTAAGTTTAAAGTTAAATTTAAAATTTAGTTTTTTTTTGTTTTAGGTTGAAACTAGTTAATTCTAAACAAACTAGGTCTGTTTAAACTAGATCTTAATTTTAATGCCAGAAAAAGTATTGAGGTAAATTTTGTTTATTTGACCCTTGCCTGATTGTTGCCAAGGGTTCTTTAAGAGTCTACAACCAACCCCATAGGCTTTTTCCATAGGCTTTTTCCACATAGGTTTTCGGTTCTTACCTCTTGGCTTAGGGCTTTATTTATAAAGCCCTTACTGATTAGTCCTTACCTCTTGGTAAGGACCAAGAGGCAACGGCTAATGAGTAAAGCTTTGCCGATAGGCAAAACTTTATGTTTTACGCCAAGCGTAAAACATTTAGACCAACAGACAACGGCTAATGAGTAAAGCTTTGCCGATAGGCAAAACTTTATGTTTTACGCTAAGCGTAAAGCATTTAGACCAAAAGTTTAAGCGTAAAGCATTTAGACAAAACCTAAATTTAACAACTCTGGCATTGCTTACTAGCGTGGCTAATAAGTTGTTAAATGAAGCTTTTCCCGTAACGCAAGTCGGGTTAGATATTTATTTATAAATGTCTTACGCAACTTGCCCGTAAAACCTAATTTAAACAAATTAACTTTGTTTAAATTAGGTTTTACGGGCATTGTCTAAAATAAATTCCGTTTATCCAGATTGGGTTTAAATTTAACAACTCCGTTGTTAAAACAAAGTTTTCTCCGTAGGCTTTGCGCGAAGCGTAAAACTTTGTGCTTTATCTTTAACCCTTGCTACGATGAACCATTTTAGCCTGCTTACCGTATCCGCTTAGCGTGTCTGCTTACCGTGTCCGTTTCCCTAAATGCTTTACGCGAAGCGTAAAACCTTTTAAAAAAGCCTATGGAAAAAGCCTACGAGGAATATTTAACAACTTACTAGCCATGCTAGTAAGCAATGGCAAAGTTGTTAAATTTACCCTTGCTTAGATGTTTACTTGTAAACATCTTAGCCCGTACCTCTTGGTAAGGACCAAGAGGCAAGGTTAGATGTTTACTTATAAATATCTTAGGTTTTTCCCTACGGGGAAAATTTTATTTAACAACAAAGTTGTTAAATTTAGACAAGGGTAAGATATTTATAAATCAATATCTAACCCAATAGTCAAAAGCCAAATAAACTGCGTTTGTTTAAATTAAGTTTTGGTTTTGTGCAAAGCACAAACCTAAAACCTATGTCGTAGGTCATAGTCTACGAACCTAGAGCTGCCAGGTTTAAATTTTGATATTTACTTTTTTTAGAAAAAAGCAAATAATTCATGAAATTATGTTCGGAAAGACTTGAACTTTCAACCATCGTATCCGTAGTACGACACTCTATCCAATTGAGCTACGAACACAAAAAAAAAGTAATGCAATTAAGACGGAAGAGGGAGTTGAACCCACGACATGTGGAGTATGATTCCACTGTTCTAACCACTGAACTATTCCGCCTTTACCCTTGTTTTTTTTTTAACTTTAATAAATAACTTTAATTTAAGCTTAAAGATCTAAGTGCATGCTTACACGCACCTTAAACTATATATAAATTGTACATTTATATAAAATTTTATTTAAAAGCATTACCTTTAAACTTAAATAACAGCTTCTTATGGTGTTCATTTTTTATTCGTTAGTCATCGCCCCTTAATCTAAATGCTTTACGCGAAGCGTAAAACATAAAGTTTTGCCTATCGGCAAAGCCTTACCGAGGGGTATAACAAGCAATGGCCTGATTTATAATACAAACAAATATAGTTTATTTAGCCTTTGCTAAATTCAACAACCTGGAAGCCTTGGAACTCTAAACAAACTACGTTTGCTTACATTAGGTTCTAAAACCTTTTGTAACAATCAAGTTTGAATTTGAACAGTGCATAGCCTGAGCAAGACCCCTTACATTAGCTTTCTTAGCTTAGATATTTATTTATAAGTATCTTACTGATTAGTAACGGCTAATGAGTAAAAACCAAGGGGTCCTTACCCCACCCCTTCGGGGTGGGGCAATGGCTAATGAGGAAATACCAAAGAGTGCAGAAAAAAAGTTTAAAATAAAATTTGCTTTTATTAGGATTTGACACTTTCTGAAAGTTTCCTGCAAATGTTCACACTAAAGCCTGCTTGCTATGATGTTTATTTGTAAACATCTTATGCCTTATTACTCTTACAATAGCAAAAGAATAGACTTTCTCTTACGGGCAAGTTGGATTAGATATTTATTTATTTGTAAATGTCTTACCTAACGAGGGTCAAAACCGAATATTGCAAGGGATCGAACTCGGAGAAAAAGGGATTCGAACCCATGATACAAGTGCATGTATGACAACTTAGCAAGTTGCTGCCTTAAGCCACTCAGCCATTTCTCCAATCTATTATGTTGTCAAAAATAAACTACAAGTTTTATTTTTAAAGTTAAAATAAACTCTGCCTTAATATTTAAATTTAAATGTTGTTTAAATATTTTTTTATTAGATAAAAAATATAAAAATTTAATCTTAAAATTGGCTGTTTTTACTTTTTAGAAAGCCTTCATTAGTGCCAAGTTTGTGTGAAACACAAAGATCTTCCACAAAATGCAAGTAATGAGTAACCACTTCACTTTTTCAGGGTAAGTTTAGCAAATTTTACTTGTCTACGAAACAGTAATGCCTATTTCTTTTTTAGTTCATCAGTAATGCAGACACGACCTAATGTACACAAACTACGTTTATTTAGGACTTAGACTCCCACATAGTGAGAGGTTTTCCCTATAGGGCCGTTGCTTATTAGCAACGACTAATAAGGAAAACTTAATTTAACAACTTACTAGCCATACTAGTAAGTTGTTGAATTTAAAAAGCAGTATGCAAGAGTCTAAAGTTTGTTTAAGATTTTTTTTCAAGACTAGGATCTAGTGTAAACAAACTATGATCTTTTATAGGATTTAAAGAACTAGGTTTTTTGTTGATATGTTTGTTTAAAGTATGTAATAAAGATTTCTGTACAGCGTTAAAACAACGAAGGTCTATCAAACTTTTTAAACAAAAAAATGAGTTTATTGGACTTGAACATTGCGCAATAAGTTTTGTAAAAACAGAATTATCTAAATCTACTATTTTTTTAAAATCTAAATGAGTAATTACTTGCTTTTCGAATAATCCCCCGATGAATAGTAAATTAGGGTTTTTTTCTAAAATAGTATAAATGCCTGGTAGTTGTTCAACTATGGGGCATGCTAATATCAAAGTAGGTCCTTGGAATATTTCATTTATAAAAAGTTTTCTATTGTTGTGACTTGAACTTTGAAATTGTTTTAAATTAAAGCCAGGGTTTTGAGATTCTGCCAAAGTGGTAGGAGGAAAAGTAGTTAAAGTTTGCTTATAATCTAACTCTTTTAATATTTTTGAAGCCAGTTTGTTTTTAACCCTTAATATTTTAATTAAACCTAATTTTAAAAGCTCTTCTTTGATTAAACACCATTTTTCCGGTGTTACATTATTAAATTGAATAAATAACACATAAGGGTGTTTTTTTATGATTTTCTTAATTTTATGAGTTAAAATTTTTTTTTTTTAAATTGAACATAGTTTTGTAAAAATTTTTTGTTTTTCCCGGGAGCTCTAAATCCCTCCTTGCCGTTGCTTTTTATCATGTCTCTTTACCGTATCTGCTCGCTATGGCTCTAAGGTTACTAAACTATGTTTAGTAATCGAAATGTTGTCTGTAAGACAAAAGCTTACCGTGTCTTCTTACTGTGTTTGTTTCTCTAAATGTTTTATTAAAGATAAAACATGAAGGTTTTTCTAAATGCTTTACGCGAAGCGTCAAACATAAAGTTTTACGCTTAAACCCTTGGTCTAAATGTTTTACGCTTGGCGTAAAACATAAAGTTTTGCCTATTGGCAAAGCCTTACTCATTAGCCGTTGCCTCTTGGTTTTTACTCATTAGCCGTTGCCTCTTGGTCCTTACCAAGAGGTAAGGACTAATGAGTAAGGGCTTTATTTATAAAGCCCTAAGCCAAGGATTAAGGACGGAAAACCTACGGGGAAAACTTGATTTAACAACTTACTAGCCATGCTAGTAAGCAATGGCAAAGTTGTTAAATTTAGGCAACAGGGCAATGGTTGTTTAAGCGTGGTATTGAGGGGCTACGATAAAGTTATTTAAAATTAACATTTATTTTCGTTTTTTTTTGTGGATAGCTTTTTTTCGTGTAGTTGCAAATTCCCCGTATTTGTGCCCTATCATTTCTTCAGAAACTTTTAATGGTATAAAAAGTTTACCGTTATAAATTAAAAGTTCTTTGTTTAGAAAAGCTGGCAAAATTACAGAACGGCGTGACCAAATTTTGATTTTATTAAACCCGGGAGCCTTAGACCCCGGGCTACGATCTTCTAATATAGTTTTTTTTCTTGTTTTATTTAAATTGTTAATTAAGCTTTGTGTTTGCTCAGAAAATGGGCCTTTGCATAATGATCTTGTCATATATAAGTTATAAGTATAATTTTTTTATAATATCTATAAATTTTTTTAATTCAACCGCTGCCCTAAGATGTTTACAAGTAAACATCTAACCCTGCCGGTTACGGCAAGGGTAAATTTAACAACTTTGCCATTGCTTACTAGCATGGCTAGTAAGCTGTTAAATCAAGTTTTCCCCGTAGGTTTTCCGTCCTTAATCCTTGGCTTAGGGCTTTATAAATAAAGCCCTTACTCATTAGTCCTTACCTCTTGGTAAGGACCAAGAGGCAACGGCTAATAAGTAAAAACCAAGAGGCAACGGCTAATGAGTAAGGCTTTGCCGATAGGCAAAATACGCCAAGCGTAAAACATTTAAACCAAGAGTTTAAGCGTAAAACATTTAGGGAAAGCCTGACGGGCTAAGATGTTTACTTTTAAATATCTTAGTTTGATTTTTACCCAAAATAAACTTCATTTATTCAGATTAGGTTAAGTTGGCTAAGATATTTATAAATAAATATCTAAACCAACGGGTCCTTACCCCACCCCGAAGGGGTGGGGCAAAGGCTAAAGGATCATAGTTTGTTTAAAGCAGATCATGTGGAGAAAGCCTACGGTCAAGTTGGGTTAGATATTTACTTGTAAATATCTTACCTTACCAGGCACGGTAAGCGTTCAACGAGGATAAATAAGCTTGTGTGAATACACAAAGCAATGGACAAAGCTTGACAAGTTTGCTACTTTGAATAACTTAGGGCTCCTAAATCAAAAGTACGGTGAAAATAAAAGCTATTACATATGGAACAGTAAAATTAGCGATTAGTGATATAATTTAACATTATAAATAACTGCTTTGTACAAAGCAAACTTGAAGCTCTACTCCAGAAAATTCAGAATTTTTTAGTAAAAAGAAAAGTAAATTAGTTATGTTTCTACTTTTACCAGTATTTATAATTATTCGTGCTTTCCAGCGTCTTGATTCAAATTGTTCTCTAGATTTTTTATCCTTATGCGGTGATCTTAAAACTGTATATAATTTTTTTCTTATTGGTAATCCTATAATTCGATAATCATTTAATTTTAGAAATAACGCAATTTCATGTATTTTGTAAATAGCTTTTTGTATATGATCCCATTGAAAAGATTTTATATTTATGTATAACATATAATTTTTCTCTTTTTTTAATTAAAAGTAACAAACTTAGTTTTAATTGACAACTTATGATCTGCTAGAACGGCCGCCTGTTTTGCTAAAGCTAAAGAAACACCATCCATTTCGAATAAAACTTGACCAGGCTTAATTCTACAAATCCAAAAACAAGGTGCTCCTTTTCCTTTCCCCATTCTTACTTCTAAAGGCTTTTCTGTAACTGGGATATCTGGAAATATTCGTATCCAGATCTGACCGCTTCGTTTAAATTTGCGAGTCATTACTCGACGCACAGCCTCAATAGTGCGAGCAGTAATTCTGCCTTGTTCCAGTGCTTTCACGCCGTATTTACCAAATTCTAATTTTGTGGTGTTTGGTTTTATTCCTCTTATAATACCTTTCTGATATTTGCGAAATTTTGTGCGTTTTGGGTTTAACATAAAGAATTTTTCTTATCGTAGCCCCTCAAGGGTCGGAGACCCTTAAGGAACCGTTGCCTGCGGGCAACGGCAAAAAGGGATTTAGGAAAAAGACTTCCACAAAGTGGAAGATCTTAATAGAAGGAAGTTCTATTTTGGACTTATTTTCTTTTCTTTGTTGGCTAAGATATTTATAAATAAATATCTAAACCAACGGGTTTTTTGGTCATTACCCCTTGGCTTAGATATTTATTTATAAATATCTTACTCATTAGCAACGGCTAATGAGTAATGACAAAAACGAAATACAATCCTTCCTTAAATTACCTTGGTAATTTAAGAAAGTATAATTCATATCGGAAATTGTATTAAGATTTCCATGTAATGGAAGGCACGGGGTTTTTGAGTTTTGAAAAATGTAATTTAGAATATTACCTGTATCTATGGCCCTTACGGGTAATTTTTAGTTTTGCAAATGTTGTTAGCGTTGTTAAGTAAAGTTGTCCTATACGGGGAAGGTTTGTGCTTTGCGCAAAACTTATTACACACGTTTTTTTTAAAGTGAAGGCTCGTAGCCTGGAAATTTACTGCTTTCTAAATTTAACAACGTAGTTGTTAAATAAAGTTTTGCTCGTAGAGCAAAACAGCTAAAAATTTATTTTATATTTTTATAAATAAATGTAAGCAACAGTAAAAACTCAAAAATTAATTGCAAGCATGTAGCTAATAAAATTTGAGTTATTAAATCTGGTGGAGATATGAAAGCGGCTAGAAGTAAATTTATAAACATTATTTGTGCACGGTTCTGTATAAGAAAACTACTATTTATGAACCCATGTTCAAAAGCGGTTAGGAAAAGCAAAGGCAATTGAAAAGCCAGGCTAGAAAGAAAAAAAATCTTACAAGCTAACTGCACATAAGAATGAATGCGAGCTTCTAATTGTATACTCATGAAATTTGTACTTATCTCAAAATGCAGCAAAAACTTATAAAGCTCTGGTAAAACCACAGAGTAAACAAAAAAAATACTACAAATTAATAAAAAAATTATAGTATTGCACAAAAAAGTATATTTTTTTCTTTCTTCTAAAAAGCTACTTGGAATAAAAAAGCACCAAAATTGATAAATTAAAAAGGGTGTTAACACATATAAGCTAACAATTAAATTTAATGTAACAGTAGTGTAAAATGCTTCTGTTAGTTCCGTAAAAATAAAGTTTTTTTCATAGCCTAAAAAAGGTTTCACAAATAAATAAAGAATTTCAAAAGAATAATAATAACAACTAAAAAAAGTAATTAAAAACGAAAGCGCTAAATAACAAATGCGAAGTTTGAACTCTTTAATATGGAAATAAATAGAGCTTTTATTGCGAATATTCTTTTTCTCAAAATGTTTGTTCATAACAGGCCAGATTTACAATTATCTTCAAAAATTTTAATTTTTTATAACTTTATCTTTTGCTTAGATGTTTACTTGTAAAAATCTTAGCTTGCTTACCGTGTTTATAAAACAAACTGTCGTCACTTTTAAAGGTCGCAGACCTTTAAAAAAGCCTTTGTTTAAATTTATCAACCTGGGAATCTTGGCTTATTGATTTAAACATTCGCAAAAGACCTTTTTTTCTGCGCTTCTTAAGGGTCTACGACTTTTAAAAAAGTGCTGCTTAAATTCAAACTTTATATTGTTGTTGTTACAACAATATCTAAAATCGCCTGTTGCTATTCGTTTTTTCTTAGATGTTTACTTGAGTTTCCCCGTAGGCTTTTTCCATAGGCTTTTTCCACATAGGTTCTCGAAACTTTATGTTTTACGCTTAAACTCTTGGTTCTTACCAAGGATTAAAAACGTAAAGCATTCAGGAAAAACTTTTATTTAACAATTTATTAGCATGGCTAATAAGTTGTTAAATTTAGGAAACGTTTTTTTAAAGGTCGTACAAGGGATCGCGCAAAGCTATTAAATGTAGCCTTTGTTTTTATCCAGCCCCATTGATTTATAAATGGAAGGGGGGGGGCAAAATCCCTTTGGCTTAGATATTTATTTGTAAATATCTTACTCATTAGCAATGGCTAATGAGTAAGCACCAGGGGGTCCTTACCCCACCCCTTCGGGGTGGGGCAACGGCTAATGAACAAGCACCAAGGGGCCTGTTCGTCAAAGGTCAATCGGGCCTAATTTGAATAAACAAAGTTTATTTTGGACAACCGCGTTTCCTGTACTCATTTAGTGGGTATAAACTAATTAATTTTTAGGCATTACTGGTAGTTGCAGTCCAGTCAATAGTAAGGATGTTTTTTGATCTATTTTACTTTTAAAAGACTGAAAACCTAAACTCTTATTTTTGATTGAAAGGTTGTGTCCTAATTTATAATTTGGCGAACAATAATGAGTAGCTATCACTAAAGTTATATTTATACCACGTATGCATTCAAAATATTCAAAATAGCTTTCTAATTCTGGGACGATTAAAAGAGGTGAAAGTCCTAAACTGACATTGCCTTTACCATCGAAAACACTAAAGTCAATAGATCTAAAGTTACGAATTCTGGGTAAAATAACTGTAATTAATTTTTCTAAAAAATTAAACATTATTTCGTCGCGCAGAGTTACTTTACATCCAATTACTTGATTTTCTCTTAGTTTAAATCCTGAAATAGATTTATAAGCTGAAGTTGTTTTTTGCTTTTGTCCAGAAAGAAATTCTAAAGCTGCTAACCCAGGTATTATATTTTTCTTATCAGATCTTATAACTTTAGATGAAGTGTTTAAAACAATTTTTTCTAACTTGGGTATTTGTAATATGTTTTCAATATTTTGCTTTAAAAGTAAATCAGCACAAATGTTTTGTTTATAGTAAGCATAAAATCTATTATTTATAGATGATTGAATTTTTTTCATTGTTATGTGTAAAGTATTCGAATGTTTCCAATATTATTGCAATTGCAAAGTTAAGAAATTTTGCTTTTTAACTAAAACTTATATTGTTCTAGGCAGGGCAGAATCTTTAAGCATAATTCAAACGCGAGAGCGCCATATGTTTCATTACCCTTATTCCCATGTTTTTATTACATGGAAAACTCTTACCTTTGTCGCATTGTCCTGTCTAAATGTTTTATTTTTAATAAAACATAAAGTTTTGCCTATCGGCAAAGCTTTACTGCTTGGTTTTTACTCATTAGCCGCTGCCTCTTGGTTTTTACTCATTAGCCGTTGCTAATGAGTAAAAACCAAGAGGTAAGGACTAATGAGTAAGGGCTTTATTTATAAAGCCCTAAGCCAAGGGGTAAGGTTTTTCCTAAATGTTTTAGCGTTGTCTAAATTTAACAACTACGTTGTTAAATCAAGTTTTACCCTACGGGTAAAACCTGTCGGTTTAAGATGTTTACAGGTAAACATTTAAGCAAGGGTTAAAAATAAAACATTTAGACTGCGCAAAGTTGTTAAATCGAGTTTTGGTCATACAGCAAACGGGTTAAGATGTTTACTTGTAAACATCTTAACCCGACAGGGCAACGAGCACTACGGTCGATTTATTTTTAATTTTTTCTGAATGCAAGCTTGTAAAATTTTGTTTCTTACTTTTTTTATTGTTTTACCTATTGTTTTGTGCCAGCGCAAAGTAATAGTTAAAGCAAAAAATTAATAACTAAATAAAACAAAACTTGAAACAATAAGACTGACGTTTCAACCGTAGTATATTGTGTTTTATGTTCAATTTTACTGAATGTAATATCGCTTTGTTTAACACATGGCTTTTTTATATGTGTTTTACCAACTTTGTTTTTTTAACACTTTGTAATTTTATATTTTTTTGCTACTTTTTATGCTTTAAGTGAATTTTAATCTTTTTTTAATTTCAAATTTTGTTTTAGATAAATGTCAATGGCAATAATACTTAGAAAATTATACATTTTCGCTAGGGCTGTTGTCTACGACTATCGTGCAGATAATAGCTTTAGAAAAATTTTGATAAAACATTTAACATCTATTTAAAGTATTTTTAATAAAACAAGGCTTTATTATTTTTTTTGTCTGACACGCTTTATTAGAGGCTATGGCAATTCTGGGGTAAAAGGATTCGAACCTTTGAATGTCGGCACCAAAATCCGATGCCTTACCACTTGGCGACACCCCAAAAAATTAATTTTAAATTTGTTGTAATTTTCTACTTATCCTTTACGGGATTCGAACCCGTGTCGTTGCCTTGAAAAGGCAATGTCCTAACCACTAGACGAAAAGGACCGTAATCTATGCTACTTTGTCATTTTTTCTGTTTGGTTTTTACCTGTTGTTAAAAACCAAGATGCCGATTCCTTAAATATAATGTGTTCAAATTTTTAAATCTCTTTTAAAAAATATTGATAAGTTAGCAATTTATTTATAAATTTCTTAATTACAATCTGGCTCTGTTGAAGTTAAAGTTAGGTCATAACTTAATATCATTCACTAACACGCAAAAGCCAAAGTGTAAGGCAAGGCTTTATTTAAATTTAAGAACTTTTCTTTTTAATATAATTTCAACACTACAGATTTAAGGTAGTTTGTTTATATTAAGGACCTGACCGTTACTTTGCCGATGTTGTTCTAAATTTAACAACGCAGTTGTTAAATCAAGTTTTACCCGTAGGTTTTACGCCAGGCGTAAAACTTTATGTTTTACTAAGATGTTTACAAGTAAACATCTAACTCTGCCCCACCCCGAAGGGGGGATTCCTTGGTTTTTACTGATTAGCCGTTGCTAATGAGCAACAGCCTAAAAACATAAAGCATAAAGTTTTGCCTATCGGCAAAGCCTTACCTGTTGGCTTAGGGCTTTATTTATAAAGCCCTTACTGATTAGCAACGGCTAATCAGTAAAAACCAAGAGTTTAAGCGTAAAATATTTAGACCAAACTAAGATGTTTACAAGTAAACATCTAAGCAGGGGTTAAAAATAAAACATTTAGGAAAAATCTACCGCCGTTATCGTATCGGACACGCTAGGAACACACAGTAAGAATTAAATTTAGTAAGCAACATTTTATTATCTATCAAGAATAAAAGACTTAGCCAATATCGTTAAAAATTAACTTTTTAAACACTTACTTAGTTCAAATAGCTTTAATAGTCGTTTAATTTCGTTGGGTATCGAGTTGTAATTAATTAATTTAGTAGCATTAAAAAATAAGTATTTTTTGATTCTAACCATGTCTCCCGCATAAAGCAGTACATATGGCGCCAAAAACTTTCACTAATCGAATTCAAAAAGGGCTCGGGTGGTTCATATTTGGCTATAAGAATCTAAAAAATAGAACTTGTGCTTTAAACAAATCGTTATAGGGCCTTATGGCCCTCTTGTATTAATTTTTAAAAAATAAAAAGATTTCTATTTTACTGTTGTTTAATTACCATTATCTTCTTGGTTTTTTTTTCGCTAAAAGGTTATAGTTTAGTTTAGATTAAATTTAACAACCTTATTATTGAATAAAGTGTTTCCTAAATATTTTATCTTTGACGCTTACTATGATGTTTACCTTTCAACATGTTAGCTTACTTACCGTGTCCGGCAGGTTTTCCCCGTAAGGGAAAACCTGCGGGGAAAGTGTATGGGGAAGTTGGGTTAAATATTTATTTATAAATATCTTACCCAACACAGACAACAACAAACAAAGCTTGTTTTAGCAATAAAACAACATTTTATAAAGAATTTTTGAAAATCTAAAAATAATTTAGAATACGAATAATATTAAAAACGCCATCATCAAAGCGAAAAGTGCGATCGCTTCTGTTAAGGCAAATCCTAAGATTGCATAACCAAATAATTGTTTTGTTAATGATGGGTTACGTGCTACTGAATTGATTAATGATCCAAATACAATTCCAATACCAGCACCAGCACCAGCTAATGCTATAGTTGCACATCCTGCTCCAATTAATTTTGCTCCTTCTAACATGAATAAATACTTTTTTTGTTTATTTAAGAGTAGTGGCTAAATGCTTTTATCTTTCATTTATATTTTTTTATTTAAGCTTAAGTGAAACATAAAATTTTATTTTGCTTAGGTTTGTAACAAGTATAGGTGATTTATTAAAAGTTTGATTTACATTTTTTAGATAAAATAAAGTATAATATTAGCCTTAGGAAATTTTCATATAATAAGTACACAAAACAATGCTTTTAATTTAAAGGCAAATAAAATTGATTTAAGTGATGTTGTAGCTGCTTTTTTTTTGGTTTTTACTCATTAGCCATTGCTCCTTGATAAAAACCAAGGGGCAAGGCTTTGCCGATGGGTTTTCCGTTTTTAATCCTTGGCTTAGGGCTTTATTTATAAAGCCCTTACTGATTAGTCCTTACCTCTTGGTAAGGACCAAGAGGCAACGGCTAATCAGTAAGGCTTTGCCGATAGGCAAAACTTTATGTTTTACGCCAAGCGTAAAACATTTAGACCAAGAGTTTAAGCGTAAAACATTTAGGAAAACTTTATGTTTTATATTTAACCCTTGTTTAGATGTTTACTTGTAAACATCTTAAACCAATCTAAATGTTTTATTTTTAACCCTTGCTTAGATGTTTATTTGTAAACATCTTAAACCGGTCTAAATGTTTTATCTGTGAGATAAAACATTTAGGCAAACAGGGACCTAATCTGAATAAACCAAATTTTTTTGGGTAAAAACCGCAACATAACGGAAAAGTAAAGCTTTTCTGTTGTTACAACGCCGTTTACTTATTTTCTACAAATTAGAACTTATACGATATAAATGTATATTGTAAACACAATGCAGAATTTCTAATTTTGTAACCTTAAACTGATATTTTAATAATACTCGTAAAGCTTACTAGCAATCTTGTTTATAGTACACTTAGAAGCTCTCCTCATAATTAAAATTAAAAAATATTTCTTGACCGTTGCCGTGTTGTTTAGTGTTTGCGGTAAATTCCAAAAGGTACGGGAATACTAAGTAATTTAAAATATTATTTTATTTTTAAAAATTTATTTAACTGCAAATTTACGTTTTTTTGTTCCATACTTAGATCTGGATTTAGTTCTTTTTAGAACACCTTGTAAATCCAAAACACCTCGAATCGCACGGTATTTGACTCCTGGTAAATCTTTAACTCTTCCACCACGAATCAAAACCATAGAGTGCTCCTGCAAATTGTGGCCTTCTCCTGGAATAGATGCTATAATTTCCAGAGAATTAGTTAATCTTATTTTAGCTACTTTACGTAAAGCTGAGTTAGGTTTTTTTGGAGTTCTTGTATAAACTCTCAGACAAACACCTTTTTTTTGCGGGTTTTGTGTTAATGCTGGTTTCTTTATTTTTTTGAATTTAGGAGTTCTAGGACTTTTATTTTTTAAGAGTTGATTTATAGTAGGCATATTTTGTATAAATAATTATGAATTTTTCTAGTAAACTTAGTTACTGATTGTGCCACAGGCTTGTACCAAAATGGAAACTTAAAACAAACATTTGGCACTTATAGTACTACTTTTATCGTGTACGCTTAACACATCTGTTTGTGGTGCGTGGCTTACTTAAATGTCTACTTGTGAACATTTTAGTCTGGTTGCTATGTCTCCCTACCGTGCCGGGTAGGTTTTCCCTAAATGTTTTACCGTTGCCCTAAGATGTTTACTTGTAAACATTTTAAACCGGTCTAAATGCTTTACGCGAAGCGTAAAACATAAACTTTTGCCTATCGGCAAAGCCTTAATCCTTGGCTTAGGGCTTTATTTATAAAGCCCTTACTCATTAGTCCTTACCTGTTGGTAAGGACCAAGAGGCAACGGCTAATGAGTAAGCACCAAGAGGCAGGGTTAGATGTTTACTTGTAAACAT
>Ga0160427_10000325_pt1 | contig 30185 bp, 33 predicted proteins | sample SolpanmetagenomL_FD_108194 | JGI IMG/M metagenome (GOLD analysis project Ga0160427, IMG submission 108194) | Solar panel surface microbial communities from Lawrence Berkeley National Laboratory, California, USA - L | ecosystem: Engineered > Built environment > Solar panel > Unclassified ...
CGTTCTTTCCAGTTTTTCGCAACATCGTGTTAAGAGAAAAGATTCAGATTGTACATGGTCATGCTAGTTTGAGCAGTCTATGTCATGAAGCAATATTGCATGCGAGGACTATGGGACTACGTACAGTCTTCACGGACCATTCATTGTTTGGATTTGCAGATGCTGCCAGTATCTTGACCAACAAGCTGCTGAAGTTCACTTTGAGTGACGTCGATCATGTTATTGGTGTCAGTCACACATGGTGCGGCAAACCTCTTCCCACGTATACTACGTTCATCACTGATAGAAGTCACAGTAAGGAGAATACTGTCCTTCGTGCATCCCTCGATCCAGTCATGGTTTCAGTCATACCCAATGCTGTAGTGGCAGAGAACTTCAGACCACTCGAACGTACCTCTACCACGATCAATGAGTTGGGCTCACCCGAAATACGCCATCAACCTCTCCAACGCACCTTCGGGTCAAACGACAACATCACCATAGTCGTTATTTCACGTCTGTTTTACAACAAAGGTACAGATCTGCTCGTTGCGGCTATTCCTCGAATACTGGCAGCTCATCCGAAAGTAAGATTCATTATTGCTGGCTCGGGACCAAAAGCCATTGATCTGGAGCAGATGCTGGAACGAAACGTGCTGCAAGATAGGGTCGAAATGCTTGGCCCAGTCCGGCATGAAGAAGTGCGCGATGTAATGGTGAGAGGCCATATATACCTTCACCCAAGCCTCACTGAAGCATTCGGTACCGTCATTGTCGAGGCTGCTAGCTGTGGACTTTACGTTGTATGCACAAGAGTTGGAGGAATTCCTGAAGTCCTTCCCACTCACATGACTACCTTCTGTAAGCCAGAAGAAGATGACCTGGTGAATGCCACAGGTAGAGCAATAGCACAACTACGGGCTAACAAGATCCACACCGAGCGCTTTCACGACCAAGTCAAAATGATGTACTCCTGGACTGATGTAGCGCAGAGAACAGAACGTGTCTACGACGGTATCACAGGCGCTTTGAGCGAAGAAGAGTTTTATGGCCATTTCCCAAGTGTGGGGTGGACTGCCACTCGTGGGAGAGCAGGAGTTCAGAGTTTTGCTCTCATCGACCGGCTCAAACGTTACTATGGATGTGGTATCTGGGCGGGCAAACTCTTCTGTCTCTGCGTGGTCATCGATTATCTCATCTTTGTATTTCTCGAGCTGTTCTTTCCTAGGACCAACATAGATATCTGTCGAGATTGGCCGAAGAAACAAATCTCGAAGACAGTGGATGGTCAACTCGTCGATCCCATGGCGAAGACTAGTCATTACGTTCGCACAAAGAGAAGAGAACATGCAGAAATTTGATTTCGAGGATCACCGCCCAACAACTCTCTCGCAAGGTCGCGCTGCCTTGTAGTCACGCGTCATGATGTCCGCCAGGATCGCACGTATCTTCATGTCAGGACACCAGTCATATTGACGTACAACTCTCGCCAGCAAGGAAGCAGATCAGAGGTTGTGCTGATATCCTTCCTCCTTCTAATCACAACGGGGGAATTCAAGGTGAAGTGCAATAGAGAATTCTCAGACTGTCTCCAACGACTAACAAAGATTTATACTATAGCTGGCCGCATCAGATATCGATTTGTTCAAAACACCTGCAAAATCGTTGCCATCAGCAAAATAGACATCGACGAAACCGACAAGGACATAACAAGCAGAACTCTGGCAAGCACATGTCTCGAGCATTTCTGGATCCCATCGCATCTCATGGTGATTCTACAACCTCGCTGCACACATCGGTTCACCTTTCCTGACGATACGCGCCTCAACCTTACTCAACTTGTTTCTGCTGCAGCTGTTTCTCCTGCTCAATCACGACCAACTTCTCTTTCTCGGGCACCTTCTCCTCTTCGTACTCCTTGTACTCATCCACCGAACAGATCACCCACTCGAGATACTGATCCAGCTGTTTCATTTCATTGATCACCTCACCTTTGCTTACAGCAATCATGTTGATGTGCTTCATCTTTCTGGTATGGCAATTGTAGCAGATACCTGGATACACGATCCTGTACACCTCGTAGTTATCGGGACCACAACGAGAGCCATTACAGTTGAGCTGTTTCCAACTGTCAACGTGGCCGCACTCGCGATGGGTGACGTGCGAGATGGTGCAGCACTCGAGGTATTTGGCGTTAGACATGGTGTAGTGGCTGTGAGGGAATCAACTGTATCGATTACGTTGGGCAAGAGTTGAAGGATGTAGCGAGATTCGGATCTGCGGAGGCCGGGCGCGAAGTTGTGCTATGAGTGATGCGACAAGACTGTAGAGGTGGAGTGTCGTTGCAAATGCCGTGTCAAGGATATACGTGAGCAGTGTGCTGAAAGGTTTGTTTTTTTGACACGAAGAAGATGAACCTAGCAAGAGGGGAGCGATTTCGTTATCGAGGAGGATGTAAAATGGTGCGGTGTATTGTGTAAAACCCACAGGCCAGAAAGAATTGTGATATTGTCAAATCGTGAAGTATGATTTGCGAGATCTTGATGTGAACGTAAGCGCTTTGTTTGGCAAAATGTCTTGGCATGTTTTAGATCTTCTTTGTTTGTTTCAAGTCTGCCTACACAATATACATCAGCTGTGATATTGTGAAACTTTCTCCTTTGTCATCTTGCATGGGGTTGATGTGTGCGAACGATCAATCATGGCGTGCATATCATGCACCTTCCCTGCAGTTGTTCCGGCTTCTTGCATTATATTCCTATATTTTCTGCAATCTGCTGCCATCCTCTCGTTACTACAACAGGCTCAAGACAACCTTTCAGCATAAGCAAAATCGGTACACTTGCTGGACAAGTCGCCACTCCCTGTACACTTACATCCACCCAGACATACGGAAACACCAGTAAGCAAATCTGCATACCATGCCTCTCCATATCTCCACCTTCACTCCACTCCGACCTCTCCGCATGAACCCACCTACCCCTACCTACCCACCAAAGCATTACTATCTTGCATTCTCAGGCAATATCGGCGAAGCACTCGGGCCACTTTGTCGTCCTTATAAAGCTTCGCCTGGGTTGGAAAACTGCAAATTACCAGATTGGAAACTCCGTCCTGATACTATGACGATTTTTGACTCGAGTAGACAGAGATCGAAGTCTCCTGAGCTAGAGAACGAAGTAGACTTATCCCCTGAGAATCAAGACGAAGCTCACGTCAAGTCAAGTACTTCTATCAAAACCAGCACTTCAGCATACAACAACCAGAGTCGGAGTGGTGCACATGCACAGACTTTGGCAAAATTGTGTAACCTGCCTCCAGCTGGGAAGCCTCCTCAGAAGCTACTGCCTCCTCTTCCGTCTAGCAGAACATATGTTCTCAGACCGGCTTGTCATGTTGCTTGGATTTCTCCTGTACCGTCACCAGGTGTTGATGCCTCATCTTCTCCAAAACATGACTCCAAGAATGCTACTGACTGTGACAGTTTTCTCAAGCCTGAGAGTCAATTAGCCGTGCAGCTAGTTTCGGGTACAGCTCATACTCCTACCTACACACCCGAAATGACCGCTAGTGTTGTTGTCAAAATCAACACCACCAAGAACACTACCATCCCACTCCTTCCAACATCTACTTCCACGTCGTCCTCAACTGATAACAATCCAACATCACCAATCCCAGAAGCAGACTCCCCTCTCCTCCGCCCAGCCACAAAACGCACACCAGCGACCTACGAAAACGCTGTGCGTGCAGCAGCGGGTAGCACGTTTCGCCATTCGATCTCGGGTTTTCACGGTAAGGTGTTTGATGATGATGAGAATGAGAATATGGACTGCTCTTGTCTACCCCTTCGTGCTGGGGTGCGATGGTTGAGAAGTAAGTTGAGAAAAGGTAATGGTGATGTTGATGTGCGCGATGGTGAGACGAAGGGCAAGTTGAGCAAGTATAACGACGAGGGATATAAATTGCATAGTCTGACCAGAAAGCGGACTGCACGGTCCAACACAACTGCGACAACAACAACAACAACAACAACAAGCAGCTCCCGATACAAACGTCATGCAGCAGAAGACCTGGATCTGGAATGGAAAACTAACGTAACAACAAGATACGCTGGAGAAGGGCGATGGTTACCTATTTCTGGAGTACATCGCCATCCCACCAATAGCAACACCATCGCATCCCACAAACCCGCAACACTGAGCAGAACATCCACCCTCCTCCACGCCCGCGCCGCCTCCCTCCGCACAAAGCCTCTCCCTCTCCCTCTACCTTACACACGAAATAATACCAGTGCTTACCAAGCTTATGCTCTAATCAACGAACAAAGCAGTTTACTACACGACCTCGACCGCATGGCAAGCATGCACGCACAGTCTGGCAATGCTAACGCTCTAGTGCAGATGGAGACAGAATATGTGATTGAACAATGGAAGGCTAGGAGACGGAGTGAGTATCGTGGGGTTGAGCGGACGGAGGTGTTGGGTTGGGAGGCGATGGGCAGGGTTGGTGTCTTGTGAAAAAGATCGTGAGGGCGGGCAGCTGTGGAATTTGTGAGTATTCTGTATGTTGGATTGTTGTTGTCCTTTGTTTTTGTGGGATTGAGGAGTGTTTGTTCTTTCGTGGCATGTCAAGGATGTTTGCACAGCAGCTGGTCTGCTTTTCGTTTTTCATGTTTTTTTTCCAAAGTTAGTTCTGCGATGTGTTTGGTGGCTTTCGTGTCGATTGGTTATGATTATTGCTAAGCTGTGAGTTGAGAGTATGCAAGTAAGCAGGTAGGTAGACGCGCAATCTGGGAGGTAGTCATATCTTTCAATTTCATATCTGTATACCTTAAAAGAACCCATTCTCTAGACAAAAAATTCCCAGCCCATCATCTTTTTCATCCATCATCCCCAAACTCACCACTCATCTAAACCTTCATCTCACTCAACCCCTGCTTCCAAATAATAACATAAGGCGTGGTACCATCCTCCCTATAGTTCAACAACACAACCATGCCATCCGGATCCATGCTCTCACCCGTCAAAAACTCATAGTCCTTGAAGTTGCCCACAATCTTCTTGGCATACGTGCTCGCGCCCTTTTCGAACGCATCAATCTCCGATTGAGGCGCGTTGTTCTCCTTGAGCTTGGCCTTGACCTTCTTCATGTAGTCTTTGAGGTGGGTGAGGTAGGATTTCTTGTCGAAGGAGGTCTCGTTGAGGCGGAAGGAGTGCACGACGTCGATGACTTGGGAGCGGCCGTCTTCGACGCCTTCGTCGGCTTCTTCGGCGGAGGCGTTGGCGCCGGTGTCTGCGAGGGTGAGGGTGTTAGTGTGCAGTTGGTGATGGATATCGACTGCTGGAGTTCTTCTTTCAATATTGCCAAATGCACCATCATGCCGTGATCGTTGTGATGGCTAATGCGCAAAAGAAAGCACTTTTTGGAGCTTCTGACGGCAAAGAAGGAAATGGAAATAGAGACCTACCGAAGCTTTCACCACCAACAGTGATCTTGGTGCAGTCGGCCTCGTAGACACATCCGTCAACCTCCTTGAGGTTGTAGACGTCGGAGATGATCTCGTCGCCGGTGATGAGGTCCTAGCAGCACAATTTTCGTCAGCAATTGTCGACGAAGACTGATAGTTGGGGGCTCATATCGCTCGCTTGCTGTTGTGATTGCGCTGGATGGGAGCAAACAGTCTGTGGGCGAGAAGTCTTTCAACATCATTTCGCACGTACTCTGTAGATAATCATGGCTGCGGTTGCGTATGTTGTGAACGAGTGTGGGATGGGAGGAGTTGTTGTCGTTGATTAAGGGAGGTGAGAGGGGTGCTTTGGGAAAATATTTTGCTGGCGGGGAGAAAAAGGGGCTCTGTTCAATGGTTAAGGTAAAAGGCTATTGGATTGTGGTGGTAAAACAGCAGTACAAGTACTGTAGACTAATCTCTGAGTTCATCAATATGTGTGCTGCGTTTCTATAGGAAGGGTTTGCGCTCTTTTGCGCTGTCTTGCTGTGCAAAGGTCGTGTGCGCATAAGTATGTAGCTTTCCGCCGTGCTAGGTCGTCTTTTTCGTGTCATCCATCATTCGTCAGTTCATGTCCAACACGCTCGACCACATAAGCTTGCTCTTTCTTTCTTTCTTCCTTTCTTTCTTTCTTTCCATACCACTCGCCTAGCGCCTACCAGCAATCTCCAATCTTCTCCACATACCAACATGCATAATACCCTCCTCGTCCCATTCACCCATTCCATCGTCCTTCACAAACTCATAATGCCGCCACGTCCTTTCCACCTGCACCTGCGCATGCACCAGCACCAACCCTTTCCACCTCATCGTCACCTCCTTCTCGTTCCCCTCCACCTTCGCAGCCTCAACATCCATCGCGCTCACCGCCGGTAAGACATCCTCCGGATGCTGCGCAGCCCACTCAAGCACAGTATCCACCAGTAACTTCCCCAGTCGCAACTTCCTATACTCCTTCAACACCGCCAATCGCCCAAGCTTGATATAAGGCTCGTTATGCGGATTGTGTGTGCTGGTCGGTCCAGTATTCTCCGCATCCTTGCCTAGTGCCACACGTCCCGTCCCCTCACTATTGTCAATCTGATGATGCGTCCCCGGCTGCGCGTGCGGCGGATGTGGTGGCGGAACCAGCCTGATGGTGCCAACCGGGACACGTGAAGCTGTGCTGCTTTGTCTTCCTCTCGCAGCTGGCGATCTGGATGCAGCGGGAGAGGATGCGCGATTGCCGACACTGGCGTAGACGACCCAATGCCAGCAGCGGGGATCATCGTCGTCGAGTTCGTTTTCGAGGGGGACGTGTTGTTCGTGGACGAAGACGGTTTCGCGGACGGACATAGCGTCGCAGAAGGTGGAGGGGACGGAGGAGGGTTGTTCGGTGTAGGCTTTTGTGCGGTCGTAGTCGATGATGCTGTCGCCTGGGGGAGGCTGGAAGGCCATAAATTCCGCCATGATTTTTGTGCTTGAGAGTTAGCTCTTATCTCGAGATGCGCCGTTGACTAAACTAGAGGTTACAAAGGGTTGCACGACGAAGTCGAGGAGATTCGGCAGCAAAGTGGTAATTGATCACCAGGGCCAAGGGCTGGACGAGGGTCCTGATGATCAACCATTGGCGTGTGAGAAGAGCATCTGTTCCAGTAAACTACCTTACTTATTCTGAAACACGAAACGTTTCGGCGTTGCATTCCGTGACCTATCAGAGAGCAGGATCAATATCGAGTTAGACTCTGTACATACAAGAAGAAGCCTGTATTGTGCTTTGCTAGTGGTAGATGGACTACGATGCAGTATGCTATGTACGCTAGTCATCATCATCCGCTCTTCTGTAGGCTCAGCACCATAGCAGCAAGTAGCTTGTTCATCTAAGACAAAACGGTGCTCTATTGCATTGTCCAATACTAACACATCATCTACACTCAACCAGAACGCCCTTTCCCATGACCACAGTCGCTGAAGTCGAGTCATCAAACATAGCCGTTGTTGTTATCATTATTGCGTAAAAGTGTAGCAATCTTCGGTGGGTCATCATTGTTGTTGCAAGCTATACCTGGGTCATCGATCGCCATTGTACGCTTTGCGCTGAGCAGCCTTGCGGATTTTCAATGCTTCTGTCCCATCATCCTGCAGAAGCTCCTTGAACCAGGGGTGATTCAGTGCCTGCTTAGCAGTGATACGCTTCCTAGGACTATAGACGAAAATCCGCTTGAGAAGATCCAGAAACATTGCATTGAATGTAGAAGTACTTGGGATGATATCCTAAGGAGAATCATCAGTTTCACATAGTTTTGGTGAAAGCAGTTACTCTGACGTACCTCCAGCTTCTTCATGCTCCTGACGTATTTCTTAGAGTTCTTAGGCGTCTCTGTGTTGGGATAGTCGAGTGCATACGCTTTTGGTCGGAAGTACCTAGAATGTCGTTAGCCGGAATCATAGGCTATCAGTCGATGTGAATCATACGGTGCTGCAGAATTCTTCGCTGTTCTAGACTGCTCTCGGCGAACCTTGTCAATGATATCTTTGTCCATCTTGGCGTTACAGACAGCCTCCATCATAGCTAGGTGTTCCAAATTGTCATGTGTCTGGAACAAAGCATCACCAGTGAAGAACTCCACAAGTATACAGCCAATACTCCAAATGTCACACGGAAAGCTCCAGCCAAGATTGAGGATAATTTCTGGTGCGCGATAGTGTCTTGTTGAGACAATAGAGGAGTGGTATTCGTCATCAAATGTTGCTGATCCAAAGTCAATCAATCGTATCTCCGGATTCAGCAAGACCTTCCGTAGTTCCGCTGTTCGCGAAGTGGTTTTGGAGGAGCTAGGGATGTGCCGACTGTACGTAAATGTCTGATAGGCACTGTTGACAAGCAGGATATTTTCAGGCTTGAGATCTGTGTGAATGAGATTTAGATCGTGAAGAACTAGTATTATGTCAGAAAGGGAATATGGACGACGCAGATGATCAATCACTTACAAGCAACACTTGTGAAGAGTTGACGTGCAAAGCTTTGTATGTGCGAGCTCGGAAAAGGTACGAATTGATTTTCCTTGAGGAAGTCGAAGACACTCTGGCTGAGAAGATCGGTAACAATGCAGATGTGGTTCTTGAAATCGAAGCAGTCCCTTAAGTGAATACACTTGTTCCTGTTGTACTTGTCGTTTTGAGATAGAGTCAACAGCACTCTCAGCTCGATCCTAGAAGCATCTCTATACTTGGGAACTGCTCGGATTATTTTGACGGCGACTTTTGTGCGTCGTTTCTTGTCGTATGCCTCAATCACCTTGCCGAAGGTGCCTTGACCAAGCAGCTTTACAATTGTGTCTGGGCATTCGTCAGCTTGTGATATGACAAAACAACGTGATGAAGCTACTCACATCTTTCTGCAAAGTCTGTATTTGTCTGCACAATATAATGGCCATCATCATCGTCAACCTTCTGTCCTAGGACGGGATGTTTCTATGAGGAATTAGTATGAGTTTACTCAGCAGTTGGAGTCGTAAATTCAGAAGACTCACTTCTCTGATCACAGGTACAGATACATCATTTGCTTTGATTGGCGGTCGTGGTGGAGGATAGTAGTCGAAAATCTCATGCATCTCGTCAGGGCTATCCTCATACTCTCTCATTGACCTCTTTCGTTTCTGTCTGGCTGCATCTTCTTGATCTTGCGGGCCACGAAGACTGCCCACACTCGACTGCAGGGAAGTAGGAGCAGTTGAGTAAGTATTAGATTGCGTCCGATCTCTGGCATCGACACTCGTCGATAACGATTCATGAGAATAGACTGTCTGAGCAGATGCTGGTTCTGCCTGCCTGTAGATAGGATTGTACCCAGCAGTCTCATCAACTCTTCTCCTCTTGTCCGTATGTCTTGAGTTTGGAGGTACTTGAGCATGCGGGACTTGCTCTGGCTCTCGCTGACGATTTTCTTTTTGCTCTCGTTGTTGGGGTTGCGGCGAATCGTCATCGATCACAATCACTTCCTGAGGTAATCCATTCTTGTAAAACTCGTTCCAATCTGCCCGCCTTTCCTTCTTGTATGGAGGCGCCATACCTGAGTTCACGGGGGACGACGCTATCGGAGGGTGATTCGAGGAGTATCGAGAGTGGACAGTCGAAGGTGGGCGGGTGTCTGGCACGACGTGTGAGCTGTAGTTGTTTTGAGTATATCCAAGTCTATTATTGGGCGCTGTATTTGGCGGAGGATTTGCCTGTGGACGGTACGTCTGTCGTGGATAGTCTTGATATGCCCCATAGTACTGAGGCTGATGTTGATGTGGAGGATGGACAGATGTGGCAGTTTGAGGTGTAGACATTGCAGAATTGTAATTCGATGCTCCTTCCGTAATCGTGATGCCCAGCTCTTCAATGTTGAAGCTCTTTCTGCGCCAGCTTGTGTCCTAGCTTGTTTACGCGGGCTCATACAACGTCGAGCGTGCTGCCTTTTAAAGTAAACAGCCTGGGCCAGGCATTGAGGCAAAGATCGTAAACCACCCTTGATAAAGACGCTGATCGTGAACTCTCTGTGTTTGAGAGGCGTAACAAAGTGTTTTTGTCGTAAATGGCGATGGCCCGAATGAAAGTTAGTTTATGCAGTACGAAAGGGTTGATTGTGACCGGAGAAGCGCTCTGTTAAGTGAAAGAATACACGGACGAAGTGGGAGAAGTCTGTGGTCCTCTTACGTAGGGAGCCGCTCTTTAGTCAGGTTCTCCTCGAGACATCACCGATGATTACACGAGCGATAACAACATCAAACAAACTCAAACATTATTAAGGAAGTAACAACAGATCACAATTTCTACAGCAAAAGTACTTGCATTTGTGGTTGCCGCTCGATAAACTGCATTATATGGCATATATGTACAACTATTCAGATCGCGCACTATACCATAACATTCTTCACAAAGGGTGTATGCGCCTTATCTTTCCTCCTCCTTGAATACTTGCCAATGAAGTCTTGTCTGCTTGATCACACGCTAAAAGTGGTAAGCAGGCAGCACGTTGGCCATAAGAGCACATCTTGTGAGCCATACTCATCTCAATTTCCTGCGAACAAGTGTGCCAGATCAGAGCGTTCTTTCAGATAGTGTTGCTTAGGCGGGTGATCTGAATCAGTGGCAGATCACTGCAACTGCTAGCGATTGGCATCTCGTTGCAATATGTGGGCAGAGACGCAGCAATACCCGCTGTGTGCAAACAAGACTTTATAAGGACTCGTGCTCAGACAGTTCATACAGGAATGCAAGAACACACTCCCTCGTGATGTGGCTAAGGTACCACAGCTTGCTTCACTAATACGATCAACCCTTCAACTTCTTCTTGTCCTTCTTTGCTTTCGTGGTTGTTGGTACCGCTGGAGCGATTGCTGGAACAGCAGCAGGGGCGCCACCACCTTGTAAGCCTTGCATTTCCGACATCATGTCCTTGAAGAAGTCCTCGCTAATACCACCACCTGAAGCCGCTGGTGAGTGAAGTGGCAAAATGGTGCCCATCTTCCAGCCTCTAGGTATTGCAGGACCTGAATCATCTTTTGTTGGAGGTAATCCTTGAATCTTGAATTTGTTAGGAGTTTCTTTCGTTGTTGGGTTTGCTCGAAGGTATTCAGCTATCTTGAGATAAAGATGGTGCTCTAATACATCAGTTAACATGATGATTCCATGCATATGCAGCATTCATACATACTGTTCGAAACCTTGCTGTTTACTGCCTTTCCATCCTCTTTTACGAGTACTCGACACCGGCCAGGATTTGACCAATCTTTTGGATGTGTCTTTGTAGGCTCGAACACAACATTTAGACCCATCCTAGCTATCGACTCTGCCATCTCTCGTGCCAAAGGATTCTCCACGGCTAGCTCTTTCGCTATCCGTCGTCCTTCATCTCTTGTCCTTGTTTTGTCAAAATATACCGGATATACACACTGCCACTTCTTCGAGGCTTCTTTGTTCTGCTGTGCTGTCATCTGAGGTGCTACTGGCGTTCGAGATTGCATGGGTATGTTGGCTGGATTGATTATGCTTTGTGGTGCTGGTTTCGGTATTGCTGGTCGAATTGGTCCATCATCAAAGTCGTCAATATCCATCTCCTCGGGATCGCTGTCCTCTATTTCTTCTATTTCGACCATTTTGCTGCTGAGTTTGAGATATTTGTTTGTTGAATGTCCTGTTGCATGGATGCCAAGGTAGCGTCAATGTCGAGAAGTATAGCTGTGGAGTACATCACGTGACAGTATTGGCATTGATTAGTGATCCCATCATCCTTCGAACGTCTTCAGCACAACCCTTGCATCCTTCGCAACCTTTGTGCTCCCTTGCGTCGTTTGTCATGTTGCTGCCTGGGATGGCCAAAATGGTTGGACAGCAGGCCCTCTGCTGCCTATGGAAAGATCACAACCTGTACTACATAACATCCTCTCAATACTACCATTGAAAAAAGACTCTGTGACTCTGTGTTTTGTTTGTATATGCTTGAGTTGCCAAGTTGAGTGGCTTTCATTCTGTGCTCACAAGTATTGTTGCTATCATTCGACATGAATGTCACGCCAGATATCCCTGTAGACCATATGGGAAGACTTCGCACTGCTCTTTTTGCTTCAGCAAAGCAGGCCACGTTTGCCTGTGGTGGCCGACTGCGGACCGAGGTGCTTACTGATAGTACAGGAGACCTCACCCCGTCAACATCGAAGCAAGTCCACAGCCAAGTCACCACAACTAAACCAGTGACGATTCGCTTTGGCGAACCCGGATCAGGTCTCGTGCTCAGGTTACCCACTGAGGGAACCGACCAAGCCCTTCAATCTCTACTCTCTAGTTGCGAGCCTGCCACATTTGGTCGTGGAGGACAAGATGTGTACGACGAGACTTATCGACGAGCCACAAAGCTGGACACGACGGAGTTTTGTACCGACTTCAATCCTTATGAGCATGGCATCGTTGACATCATTGCACAGCTACTCCTGCCTCCTGTGAGGAGTGACCTCAGTGGTATCCGTGCTGAACTGTACAAGTTGAATGCTTACAGCGCGCCTGCCTATTTCAAGCCACATGTCGATACTCCAAGGAGTAGTGACCAGATAGGCAGTCTAGTCGTTTGCTTACCAAGTGCCTTTGAAGGTATGTTTTCTTTTATCGACTTTTCGATTCAAAATGTGACTATCGCCATGCAGCATCACTGATATAATCATCGCGCCGTAGGTGGTGCTCTAGCTGTCCGTCACAACGGCGATGAGGTTCTATTTGACTGGAGTAGCGAAGTCAATGACAAGCCTTCAATACAATGGGCAGCTTTCTACAGTGACTGCGAGCATGAAGTCCTCCCAGTCGTGCTGGGCAATCGTATCACCTTGACATACAACCTATACGTCTCTCGTGGTGTCGGTAATCTGGCTGGAGGACAGAACATCAGCATTGATCGGACGAGCCTTCCTCTCTACAAAACATTGCAAAGCGCACTCTGGAGCAGAACTTTCATGCCTGATGGCGGAATTTTGGGCATCGGACTCTACCACACCTATCCTATGGATGACGGCAAGTTACTTCCACAAGCTTTCAAGGGGGCAGACTTTGCCATTTATGAAACAGTGTCGAAGCTCAAGCTTCGCTTCAATCTCATCAGAGATTTGGATATGGATGATATGCGCGAGAGTGCTGGCTGGGACGACCGCTTCGATTGGGACGCAGACTATCTTGAGTATCATGAACGCCAAGAACAAGGAAGGACGCGCGACGGTAAGAAGCTCGAAGGCATCTTCCTCGAAGGCTTTGGTTCGCCAGAAGAAATCAGCAACAATCAGTTCGAAGGCGATGAGTTTTTGAAGAGCTTGCTAGAAGACGACAGTGCCAAAAAATACTACGAAGGAGATATCACATGGTTGAAGAGTAGTAGTGGGTCCCATTTGAGCCACATCTACATTGCGGTAAGTAAAACCACATCCTCTCGAAGAAAAAGGCTGATAATCGCTCACTAGTATGGCAATGAGGCCTCTCTCGGACTACAATACTGCTCTGCTGTTTCCCTGATTCCAAGCGTCGAACAACGTCTAGGTGTAGTGGTGCCAGACCCAGTGTCTCCTTCAAAGAGGCGAAGGGTGGACATGAGTTCTGCTGCTACTGCTGATTCTGCTCGTTTCGGCGCTTGAGAGAAGAGGTGCGTAGTGGTCATACTGGCAGAGATGAACGGTTGTGTCAGGCAAGTTCCAGAGCAGTTTTTTTATTGGGTGTGTGTAGCTTGCCACTAGCATACTAACAAATGAAAAGTATACCCAAATCCTCTTCTTCCTAAAGCTACCCGAACTAAGACATTGCTCCCTTTGAGTATCTATCCAGAACAAAACATATCCAGCACTCGCCTCAATGCTTCTTTTCCTATCTTGAAAGACCACATCTCCACCACAGATGGTTTGAGACGATTTCCTGTTAACAGCCACAGCTGTTCTGTTAATTGGCTGTGTGTAGCTTGCTACTAGCATAATGATAAATGGAAAGTATACCCAAACTCTCCTTCCCGAAGTTGCTCTTACTGATACATCACCCTCTTCTCGTATCTAACTACAACATGGAACACCTCCAATAGCCATCTTACACAGAAACTATGATCTCTTTCCCTTTTACAAGTAAATTTTGAAACCACTCTCTCTCTCGTTATCTGCTTTGTCTTTCCCCTTTCTTGACACCTTGTCTGCATCTTGTAGAAGCGTGTTATCTTGCGCAGCACTAAGAGTCGATCCAACAGTATAAAAACCTCTTGGCTGGCCCACATCGAGTGTCCCAGACTGGCAGACGAGTATGTATTGATTAGTACCAACGTCATACAGTTCCAACAATAACGTCCATATAGTGTCTTCTCACTTTTGGAACAACATATGATTGTAGCACATTTTGGTAATTCCACGACGCATGTTTCCTATGGAGGTGGGCTTAAATCAAGTCCTTCAACCGTCAGTTTGAACGCATCATTCCTGGAGTAACTACCCGCGACATCCAAGTCCAGCCTGCCCTTGATACACTCCTCAAAATCCGCATCCACAACCAACAAATTGCCCCTCTCCCCCTCCTCACCCTCACCCTCTCCATCCACAGTAGTCTCCTCAACCTCCCATATCGGCTCCTTCAACACCTCGCCCAACGGCCCAACAATACAACTACCCCCTCTACAAACAAAATCCTCCTCACTCTCCCCCTTTCTCAACCCCCCACCCCCATCCCCCTCTCTAATCCAACTAGGCAAATGCTTCCTCCGCACACACTGATTCGCACTCAACACAAAACACCTCCCCTCCCCACCCACCGTCCTCATCAAACTCAACCACGTCTCCCTGGCATCCGCCGTGGGCGCCAGCCACAAATTCACATTCTGACTGTACAAACTCTGTCGTAGCATCGGTATCATATTCTCCCAACAAATCGCACTGCCCATGCACACCCGCACACCTTTGATCTCAGTAACGACGGCGCGCAACGTCGACGGTGAACCTTGCGCCCATACTACCCGCTCTGTACCCGTCGGCATCACTTTGCGGCGTTTGCCTATTATACCGCGTGTGGGACATACGTAGACAGCGGCGCAGTATAAACTGCCACCCGCACGCTCCACAAGCCCGGTGACGAGGAAGACGCCTGTGTCCCTGCTTACGGCCTCCAGAGCCTCTCGTGTGCCATCGCCGCGGTATGCTTTCCCCCTTGGCAATTCCAGCTGCTTGGCCACCCAGGCGTCGCCGGCGCCTGCGGGCGTGTCGCCTAGATCGACGGCGTCGTTGAAGTAGTGTAGGAATTGATTACGGCCGTGCGGTGCGCGAGAACCCACAGCGGAGCCGAAGTCGCAGGTTCGGGGGTAGCCGCCTAGGTAGGCTTCGGGGAAGAGGATGAGGTCGATGCCGAGGGTTGCGGCATGCTGGACGGTGGCTGTTAGGGCGGTGAGGGTGGAGGAGGTTGTGGAGAGGGTGCGGGATTGGGAGACTGCTAGGCGGAGGGTGGGCATGTCTTAGGTATGTGCTGTGATCTTGATATGGGAGAAGTTATAGAGAGGAGCCATTGGATCATTGACCCCCCGCAAAGTGACGGGTCTAGCTCCGGCGGCGAGCCATGTAAACATGCAGTACTTATCCCAGTTCAGATGTCGATGTCCGATTTCGATACTGCTAGTGTGAGGAGTGCTGGAGTACTTTAGAATAGCTAGGCTGCCTCTACCTTGCCGTACTCTTGATAAGGTAGAGCTTAGGATAGGTGCCTATCAAAGTAATCCAGCTATATCCTGGGTTGTGAAGACTGCTGGTGATGGACACTCAATCTTGAAACGGGGTAGGTAGTAGCACATAGAATTGAGGACGTTTACCACGGACGCTCGAAAGATGTTGTTCTCATATGCTTGATCAAGCCTACATCGGAGCCAATATATAGTTTACTAAGCTATCCACTCTAGCATCTCATCCGCCCCCACGCTTACTCCTCATCAGTATCAGTATCGGTGTCACTATCACTATCGTCACTGTCTTCCTCCTCAGTATCACTCTCGTCATCGTCCTCCTCTTCCTGTTTGATGCGCCTAGTCTTAGGCTTGGCCTCTCCACCTCTCAGAGCATTCATCTGCCCAGCAAGCGAGTCCTCTTCTGGCTCGCTGATCTCACCTTCATCCACAATCTCCTCCGCCTGTGTTGGTTCTTCCACCTTCATAATGATATCCTGGGCATGGTCGAATCCGAGATAGCTATCGCAGATGAAGTGAAGTCGGAAAGGATACTCTGCAGCTTGTGGCGGAGCTTGAAACTGTGCTTTGAGAGTGACGACGTTGAAAGTTGGAGTGACCCCGTCTGCTTGGAAGATGGGCTTATCAAAGGTTTGGAACTTAAAAGGTGGTACAGCAATTTTGCCTGATTTCGGCTCGGAGAGAAAGGCGCGATAGGAGGGAGGGTGGTCGCGGGGGAAGTAAGGAGCGTGCGCAAGCGGGGGCTGAATAGTTTGTTCGCCTTTGCGACCATGGAGAGCGTCCAAATCGCCCTCCTTGGGATCAAGGTCTTCAAGATCGGCTTCGTTGACTTCGGGAATGTTCGTTGTACCAGGAGGAATTACGCGGATTTTGATAACAAGCAGGATCAAACTGCCAGGTGTGATATGCTTTTCGCCAGTAACTTTGAAGAAGGCTCTTTCGACCTTGGCGTAGGGTAGTTTTGTTGCCGTTGACATTGCCGTCTTGTACTTATCTTCGCTAAGTAGACCAGGTCCAATACTTAGTCTTCGTCGTTCCTGTTCGGTGAGGTTCATGAATGCTTGGATAGTCAGGTTCTTGCTTGCAGTGGATTCGCCAATCGAGCGTGCAATTTCAGGAGTAAAGTGTGGTAATTGGAGGAGTGCGGATCCTCCTGGAGGAATAGCCTGGATGAGGCCTTTGGTGGTCTCATATGCTGACAGCAGAGGCTGTGCATTACCCCATGTTGGTAACATGGTCAGGTAAGCCTCGTTCAGCTGTTGCGCTACTGCAGCAGCTTCGAACTTTTCTAAGATATTGTTAGATTGTGCAAAGATTCCTGCATATAGCATTTACACACCCTCATTCAGCGTCACATCACCAAGGTCAATACGACCGAGATATGCCCAAAGCAATGACAGCGTCTTCCTCCTTGTCTCATCTTCCAAGCTCTCTAGCTGGCGTCGGTCTTCTTGGGTGAGTTTAAGCGAGGAGTTGGTGGACATAACGTTCTTCTCAACTGTGGACAATCCAGAAGAAGCTCTGCTACCATTTCGAACCTCTGCGTATTCGTCTCCAGCACTGAGCACGCTGACAACAGAACTGGATGTCATTTCTTCCTTGTATTCTTTGAAAAGCTTGCCTGCCGTGGAAAGCAAGATATTTTCTTTTGTCATGCGTTGCGTACCGTACCACCAGCTACCAAGCAGGTAAGGAAGTAAGACCCCGAGAATACCTCCATAGAGTAGCAAAACATATTTCCCGTTGGACTCTGAGACCAGGAACGTCGGCAATGCGATACCAATGCTGAAGCTTTGTTTACCATCAGGATGACCATATAGCTCGTAGTTCTTTCTGATATCCTCATCCGTTAATGTCTTGAACGCTTTTGTAATCTCCACCCATTGATCGTTGATATCTTGTATTGTCTCATTCTTTGTTTCGTCTGGTCGGCGTTTATCTGGATGTTGTGTGATTGAGAGTTTGCGGTAGTGTGATTTGATCTTCTTCTCGTCCACGCTCTACAATGTCTCGTCAGATATCATTCTCATTCATCGATTTTGTCTGGCAACCTACACGCGACAGTCCGAGCACCTCATAGGGGTCCCAAACTTTTACTGCTGTTCTCGATGTGTTCGCTACCAAATATATCATCCAGGCTATCACAGCCCATCCCACAGCTGCTGCTATCATTCTCTTCAACTTGCGCTCAGCCCTCTTCTGCTTTCGCCTCTGCTTTTCGATGACATCTGCTTCATCTGGTCTGAAATCTGATTGTATTCTCGGGGCTGTGTTTGCGGCTTCTTTGCTGGGCTTGAATGCAGAGTATGTGAGCGGTATCGTGACGATCCCGGCTAGTGTGGCAACAAAGAAAGGGAAGAATTGTCCCTAATGATAAGTTAGCATATGCAATAGTGCTAGGATCAGCGATAGCATACCTGCTCATCATAATTGTAGTCTTGCGACATTTTGAGATGTCTTGAGACGTCTTCGCGCCGGACGAGGGACGGAAATTAGTAGATGCGTGTCAACGAGACAGTCTCTATAGCAGGGCTTTTCTTTCAAGCTACTTTGCTAGGGTAGGCAAAATCAAAGCTAATGCAGTAAATTGTTTCAGTCGCGCATCAGAAAGGAGACTTGCACGTTTCAGATTCGCATTCAGGGTTCAGATAGGGGCTGTCTACTTTTGGGCAACATCTTGGAAAGCCACAGTACTGCCATCTCTGCGCAGACGACAACGCCTTTGCTACCACAGTGATACTTCTGTTACATATCTATGAGGTGCTTAGACTCCTGGAGGAAAATTACACTGCTGCGATCACTGTGCAATGTCTCATACCACATCTTACTACCCTGAAGCGTTGCGAGTTTCAATGTGTGCTTCTCATCGCAATGCTCTATACTGGTCGGCGTCTATCGTGTATCGAAGTACAGCGGTTCTCTAGTCGTGTCCACCTGAACTTTATGAAGGCCAGAGATTGCGAAATCAACATATTGTCACTTCTTTTTACGAACTGCTGGCTTGTGGGATCTGAGACTCTTCTTTAACGGTTCAATCGGGAAACAAAACCTAAGCAGTAGCCGTTCTAGCCATCGCCTGGAAGATGCGGTAGAACTAGTAGGCCAGTAGCTGCTCACGACATGACAACCTCCTGCTGCTTGAGAGCACCATTCGGCCAAGGAATGGCGAGGCTGTGCAATGCAGTATTTTGTGAACGTCGACAGCTATCAACAACCTTGACAAACGCACCAACATCAGCATTAACACCAAGAGCGAATGCCAGCCTCGACTGCAAGCGCGAAGAAGAAAGCTCAGCACGACATAATCAGGCCGGTTAATATATTACCCCAGACGATTTCTCCGCACCCCCCACACAGATCTGCTGACAGATGGCGGGAATACGGCGCGGCCAGACCAAACCGCATCTGTCAATGATTTCCTTCATGTCGTTCTTCCACCATTTACCGACCTATCATCTTCCAGTTCCGCATACACTCTGCTTCACGTGTGCGTCGGGTTATGCAGCTAAGCCATGTAACTTTCAGCTCAGAAGGTCATCGCCCGCTGTGCTTTGTCCCGTGCGATAGCTAGGCTTTGTATATATATCCGCAGCTGTCCACTTCCCACATTCCATCCTTTGGCTTTCTTCTTGCTTTCGCCACTATCAAACACTCTGTTACTCTGATATTGTCAGGCATTCTACTCAAAAATTACTCATCAACTTGTCACTGCTCCTGCCATCGAACATGCAGCGAAATATTGATGACCCCAAGCATCAAGTGGACGTTATCTATCTTGATAATGTCAAGGAAGACCAATATGAGAGTGGTGGCCGTACCGACATTCCCGAATCCATCCGTAATCTGAGTCCAGAGGAGAGGAAGCGAGCAGAGAAGGCACTGGTGCGCAGGATCGATCTTCGACTCTTACCAATGCTTGTATTGATGGTGCGTCCAAAAATCAGCCATTGCTTTCCAGTGGTGTCGTACTGACTTATTACAGTATATCATGAACTATCTTGACAGGTACTTTATTCGCCTCACCGAAACTCAGTAACCTCTTCACCGTAGCTAATCTGTATCCAAGAAATAACATTGCCGCGGCACGACTGACGGGTAAACTTGGCTTGCAAAAAGCCTTGAAGATGAACGATACACAATATCAGACTTGTGTTAGTATTCTCTTCGTGGGATACCTCTTGATGCGTACGAATCTGTCACACAACTCGAACCCTTTTCATACTAGCTAATCCATGAGAACAGAGGTGCCATCCAATCTTCTCCTCAACAAGATCGGAAAACCTGCAATCTACCTGCCCACGGCGATGGTGATTTGGGGAGTCATATCTGCCTGCACAGCAGCAGCTAACTCATATGGTGGAATGGTCGCCATAAGATTCTTCTTGGGTGTTGTTGAAGCTGCGTACTTTCCTGGCTGGTTTGTTGCAAACTCCCTCATGCACTTCAGAAGATGGCTCTGACGCTTATTGAATAGTCTGTTCTTCTTGAGCTGCTGGTACACCAGGAAAGAGCTGGCACTTCGGACGGCAATGCTATATGCTGGGTCATTGATCTCTGGCACGATCAGTGGTCTGATTGCGGCAGGTATCACCTATGGCCTGGACGGTGCCAAAGGGCTTGAAGCTTGGAGATGGTACGTCGAGCATATCAAGCTGTAGCAAAAGACTCTCACAAGCTAACATGAACTAGGCTTTTCATCATCGAGGGAACAATCACAGTCGTGATCGCATTCGCTGCCTATTTCGTCTTGCCTAATCTTCCCCGTGAGACATTACTCCCTTTGTAACGCCACTATCACATCCATACTGACCACAAAAAGGTACAACTCCATGGCTTAGCGATTTCGAGCGCGATCTAGTACGTAAACTTTCACTCCTGCCCCAATGCCTACAACCTCTAATCGATTCCTTTCTTTTAGGCATGCGAACGACTCAGAGAAGATGTCGGTCTCGACGACTGGACCAGCAGCGAAGACCAAACCTTCTTCCACGGCTTCTACCTCGCCCTCAAAGACCCCAAAGTCTACCTCCTCATGGCTTGCGCTACAGGCATCGTCTCGTCCGGAGGAGTCACAAACTTCTTCCCTTCTGTCGTCAACACTCTCGGTTTCAACAAACTCGATACACTCCTCCTAACCGCACCACCATATCTCCTTGCCGTGATCACAGTGTAAGCTAGCCTAACTTCAATCCCAACGCACTAAAATTGAACACCCTGCTAAACTCGCGATAGGAGCACAAACGCATGGCATGCCGACCGCACAGGCGAACGCTGGCTGCACATCGTCCTTCCTCTCTGCGTCTCCATCCTCGCTTTCATCCTTGCCGCCGCAACGGAAGGTGTCGGACCAAGATATTTCGCCATGATGATCATGCCCGGAAGTTTCTAGTAAGCCCATTTCCCCCGCCCCCTTCCTCCTTCCCATCGTTCTCTATCCACCACCAAGCTATACGTATACATATATTCACAATCACCACAGCGCCTCCTTCGTCGTCTGCTACGCCTGGATCAGCAACTCCCTGCCCCGCCCCCCAGCCAAACGCGCCGCCGCTCTCGCCATGATCAACGCCGTCAGCAACGCCACGAGCATTTATGTCTCGTATCTCTACCAGAGCAAGTGGAAGCCTCGCTACGTCTTCGCAATGTCCTTCAACGTCGGCACAGCACTCATGGCCATCATCGCCGCCACGCTTCTGAAAGTAATGCTTGTGCGCTTGAACAAGAAGTTGGAGAGGGGCGAACATGTTGAGGGTGCTGTTATTGGGGAGGGTGGGGCTGCTAATGATGCGGCTAGTAAGGGGGGATTTAGGTTCTTGCATTGATTTTTGAGGTGATTGGGTGGCAGGCGCGATTGATATGTGTTGGTGGTTAAAGGAGCTAGAGTTGTGAAAGGCGGTTTGGGTATTTTTGATGTAGTGGAGGATGTATTGAGGGTGGTGTCTTGGTGCCAACCCTGTTCTGTCGTTGGTGAATGCTTGACTTGGGCATCGTCTGGACTTGTGTGTACACTATGCTGCGCCTACTTGATCTCTCTAGAAGGTGGCAGCAAACCTACACGACCAAAACCGAGCTCACACCACTGTAGTCTCGGCTTAGCTCAATCCTTACTGACGCTAGAAGCAGACCCAGCGAAGTACGCTGCAAGCCAGAAACTGGCATCCCCAAGAACGCACACATCCACCACACCACCCACACCACCCATACCTCCCACCATCCCCCCACTTCATTCCCCCGACTCAACCCATAAGCTGCCCCACATCCCCCGGCGGCCACCTCGTCTGCGCAAAGCTCAAACACCTCTTAATACTCTGCAGCATCTTCCTCGTACTCTCATCACTCATAATATGCGCCTTCTCCTTCCCCTGCTCACCAATCTTCTCCCTTGCACTCCTCTCATGAATACCCACCATCGTCACCCCAATCGGCCACGCCGCCTTGCCAATGCTCACTTGCAAATACTCGTCGTTGGCGTCCACGTACCGCCGTTCTTGCGCCAGTCTGATCAACTTGCAGATTGGCGCTAGCAGGTCGTCCGGGAGTTCGGAGGGGTTGGATGGCAGTTTCTCGAGTTTGCGGTACAAGGGCGTTAGGTGGGAGAGGGCTTGGGCGTAGGAGTTTGTGGCTTGTTGCCCTGAGAGCGTGATTTTTACTGTTGGGTCCCGAGAGGCGAGGGCGCTAGACCAGGCGCGGAAGATGAGGGTGAGCCAGGAGGTCATTTGCCGGGCTAAGAGCAGACGACCGGAGCGTGATGAAGATGGAGGGATTGTGCTTGGGATGAGCATGTCGACTTCTGGAACTGGGAGGAGAGTGGTGGGGATTGGGTCGGAGGGGTTGGGTGTTGTGTAGCCTTCTTCCTGAATGAGCATCAGGGATGAGACTGGGTTCTTCAGACGGTAGTAGCGCCGTAGTCGTTGTGCGTGTATTTCGCCGAAGAGCTGTATTGGTTCCTCCATCTCTCGTAATTTAGTGAATAGCTCCTCGTCTGGGATATCTTCTTGCTCCTCCTGCGGCCCAACAGCATCGTTCGCTTCTTTCTCTGCTAGCTCCTCCGCTGTAGGCAACTCTGGCAATCCCAGCCTCTTCCTCCGTGCTTTCTCTATCCGATCATCTTCTTCCTGCTGTCGTCGCTTTGACTCCTCGGCTAGTCGCATGCGCTTAGCTTCTCTTTCTCGAGCGCGATCGGCGTCCTCATCTTCTTGCTTGCGCTTCTGACTGGCTTTTGCTATTCGTTGGGATTCTATTGCTGCTTGCTCGGCTAGATACGCTGCTTCTCGTGCTGCTTCTACTTCGGAGCGCTTGAGGTACTTTGAAGTGGTGGTGGGTTTGGCTGGGGCAGGTGAAGGTGAGGATTGGCTGGATGTCTTTGCGATCTGAGCCGCCATAAGCTTGGAAAAGTCCATTTTATTTGACGTTGTAGAGTGAGCAAGATTGCGAGATGTGAATGGCTGATGTTGTTGATGGATCGATTTGGCACACGACAGATGTCTACGGAGCTAACGCCGGGCCTGGTTGTCTGAGCTCAATGCGCTCCAGCATCGTAACAACTACTACTAACCTCAAACACTGCTGAAACACCACTCTGACTGCACACCCGATCGTCCTCGCCCTCACTACCCGCCATCATGTCCGCAGCAGCAAAGATCGATCGGCACACTACAACGCCGTTCCTGCTCAAGCTTTTCTACAGCCCAGGCTCCTTCCCGCGTCTCGACGACTTCTCTCCAGATGCTCCACAACCTCCTCATCTCCAAATCTACACATGGCAAAGCTGTTCACTACGAGAGATGACCGCATTGCTCACCTCTGCTCTTCCACATCTTCTTCCCTCGCCAGCAGCAGGCACACGCGTAGCATATCGATTAGTCTATCCAGATACGCGTCCTAATATGACGAGAGGAAATGAACCAGGACGATACATCTCAAAGGAACTGGGAAGTGTGGTGATCGGCGCGACATCTGCGAATTCAGATACACTCATGGATGGTTCAAGTGCGGTGGAAGAGGATGCGAACAAGACGTTACAGGACGCACGTTTCATCATTGGCGACTACGTGTCTTGCGCAATATTACCTCCTCTTCCCAATGGAGCTGTGGCGCCAGTTCCATCAGGTCAAGGTAGTGCGCTGAGAGGTGGCTATGGAGGACCACCTCGAAATGGTGGAGGAGCACCACGGGATGATTTCAGAGGTGGTAGAGATGGGTACGGTCCACCAAGAGAGAATGGATTTGGAGGTAGAGCAGGAGGGCGTGGTGGATTCGGGGGTGGAGGAGGTGGTGGTGATTTTGGACGTGGGCCGCCATCTGGTAATGTGCCAATGGGTGAATGGCGGAGAGGAGAGCAGATACCACAGAATGGGAATGGAGACAGAGGCGGTGGCTATGGTAGAGGTGGAGGCGGAGGTGGCAGAGGTCGAAGAGGAGGAGGGTACTGATAAATCATGAAAACAAGAGTGAATTGCAACCTTGTGGACGTGTTGCAGATTGCGTGTTTCAGATCGCGCCTTCCTGCCACCTTCACGATTTACAAAACCAGAACTTCACATTTGAATCAACATCTCACAATGCGACGATCTCTGGATCACTTCGACTTCACCTTCATATCGAGTGCAGACGAAACGCGAAGCGGCGAACGGAATGAAACACGAGCTCAAGGCAAAAACAGTATGGATCCGCGACGAGCTCGAACCATAGTAAGTAGATGATATCTTCTTCGCTTCCAGATGCTTCAAAACACACATCCAACCCTTCAAATCAAGCAAAACAAGCATTGCTGTACTCAAAGCTAATACTAAAAACCATAATAGTGTCGCGCGAAATGGACCCCGCCACCTCAGCCCTGATACCGTCCTTGATCTCAATGCTTTCCTCTCGTCGCTACGACTACTACTGCCCCACCTCACACTCGAAGGCGTTCTTTATTCTCGTGTGCACAAAGCGCTTCTTTTGATTTCAGGTCGAGGCACGCGGTGGCCAAGCAAGCTCATTGGGTTTAGCGATGCCCTGATTGCTGAGATGACTGCTCGTTTTGGGAGTTTGGATATGCTAAGGCCGGCGTTGTACGAACAAGGTGGTAGACTTGAGGCGTTTGCAGATGAGCAACACTTGGGTAGACATGTGAGTGTTTGAAGTAGCAAGAAATTGAATAATCGACTGACGGACGTATAAGGGACTCATCATGAAATGGATGAGCGATCCAACCAGTCGCGTGTCTCCTTTGAATGCCCATGAGTTTGGCCATCTTGGGTTCAAGCCTGGACAGTGGTGGGTACATCCCGTCTTTGCGTTTCATGACGGCATCATCGACTCTCCAGATCCTCTTGGTGGTATTACTGCCGACCAAGACGGTGCTTATGCGATTCTACTCACAAACAGTGACGAAAGTTCTGCACACAATGTCGAACACTTCACATATCGTTGTCATCCCAAGGACAAGGGCAAGTTCCGCCTAATGAATGCTATACTGCCGCCCAAGCAGAGCATTCGCGTTTTGAGGAGCCATACGCTTCGAAGTCCACATTCACCAGCAGCAGGAGTACGCTATGAAGGACTGTAAGTGTAGCTCTTTGCGATTATATTTCCCCATTACTGGGACGTTTTCGCCTGATCAAGCCGTATCACGCTTATGTATATGTCGACCTTCTGAAACGAATCCAGTGAAGCCTTGCAATATCGGCCATAGCTTCGCTAATACATCAATCTCGCAGATATAAAATCATGTCATATGCAATGCATTTGGTCTCAGGCGAGCTAGCTTGGGACATTACTCTTCGGCGAGATATCGATCAGGTGTCCATGCGCGAAGTTGAGCTCCACCCAAAAGCTGATGAAGTAGATGACTATGTTGAGTATAAGAGGCTTCGTGAAGCACGTCAAGCTGCCTACGATGAAGAGCCAGTCAAAAGCATGCCAACTACTCCGCCAACCCAAACACCGGAGAAGCTTGGATCTTACCGGATGCCTCCAGGAGTCAGTGCTGAGCGTCACCCAAAGGATAGTCCAAACATCCTTCGACACACGCCAAATCAATTCGACCGCAACACTGCGTTCCCTCTTACTCCTGTGCGAGCTGGGCTATCTACTAATGTGTCGCCACTCACTATGCCCGATCGTGTCATGGATGGTACTTCCGACTCCGAGCCTGGACTTCAGCAACACCGCACACGCAACGTGGTCGAAGAATGTTCTCCACGCTCTTCGGTCAACAAAATCTTGTTGAATACCACAAGTCAATATATACCGTCAAGCGAACGAAAGGACAGTGTATGGAGTGCGGGTAGCAAACCGGACGATTCTCCTATGGGTAAAACGTCCGAGCTGCGCAAACTCAGTGTCAGTGAGCAAAGCTCCAAAGTCGAACATCTGGCTACCACTCTAGGCGATCTGAAAACAGTGACAATACACAAAGGACAGATGAGCAGAAGATTCTCAGTCGATCTCCAACACTTTGCAAACATGGTGCAACAGATAAGACTGGAGACCCGAAAGATGGCCAGGGCACTCCCTGCAGCTGGTGATGCTACTGATGTTGATAACGAGATTGAGCTCGAATATTTGCAGCATTGTTTGGGTTGTCTAGAGGATGATCTGAAAGTGGTTCGTGATATTGTGACGGCGGTTCCTTCAAGCAAGACTTGGCATCAGGGGGATAATATCTTGGCGGGAGAGCTGCCGGATGAGGGTCAACTTGAGGCGAAGAGTAGTGAAGCGAAAGAGAAAGAGCTCGAGGTCGATTCAGATGATGATGTGATGACTGAAGCGCTGCGGACTTTTGAGATTAGGTATTCTATTGATGATGTGCTTGCTTCGGCGGACAGGCAGGTTCTGGATGAGTAGGAAGAGATGTGAGCAGTAAAGAAAAGAGGAAGAGTTTGATGACGACTAAAAAGTAGAATAGAGTAGAGTCTGGACTGGCACTGTATGTTATCAGCCAATAAACTGAAATTGAAGTAATCACACAAGCCCACGAGACAATCATCTCTGCCTGCCTCAACTATGCTTCCCCAATCATTGCTCCTTGCCTAATCGCAAAGGCTCGAACATGATATGAAGTTGAGAAGGATTTGGTGATGAATATGGCTATGGTGATGTTTCGGGGAACTTGAGGAATGAGCCCAAGCAGAAGCGGGACAAGGCACATCTATACACGAACAAGTAACTGCCTTTCGACCTGACATTGGCGGCTCACTCGTCTTGCATTCACTAACGAAATCGTCTTCAAGGCCCACCGCCAGCATTCCCTTCCTTTTGGCCTGATCTCAACCTGAAACAGCACTGGCTTGCATGCCTACCATTTCATCCTTCACCAATCCAACAAGCAAAGAGAAGATGAGCGCGATATAAATTATTCAATTAAACATGTAAATTGATCAACGCCCGAACGAACTGCTTTCTTTCTTTCCTTCTTCCTCACCAATATTAATCATGCCTTGACCCGGTTTGTACCGTGACAAATAAGCCTCTTTTTCATCCTATTTATTCCGGTACATTTCTCTTTCTCGAAATGTTTATTCGAACGCACCCACCCATCTACCTAGACACTCATAGTAAACAGAACAAAGGACAATAAACGAGCAGTATAGTAACCAAGCTATCGAAACACATCTTAGATAGAAAACCATCAAGATGCATGAATTAGCGCTGTAAATTTATCAGCCAAAGTTGATTCACAATGAAGTTTGGATGTTACGCAAAATCAAAACACCACTATTCCGCATGCCTCACTGAAGCTCGCTGTCGCCAAAGCCGAGCTAAAATCAGGTAATATTTATTTCCTTGTGCATTAATACGGGTATTTGAATAGGGGATTTTGCATTGAGGTCCTGGAGGAGCAACTTTTAAATTTCTATCAAGGAAGAAGAAGTCTTCCCATGACGATGAACTGGACGAAGAGACCGATGCCTGAGTGACAAACTACAGCAGAGAAGGGGTTGTTTCACATTATGCTTCCAAATTGAGTTACTATACATACAGTATGATTATCTTCAACACATTCTCTCGGTGCTCTCACTCACAATACATCTACCCTTGCTTCTGAGGATCGTTGCGATATTCACCTATCATTACTCATTAGTGCAACTCTTCCCTCCACAACTCCCTCTTATTATTGTTATTAAACTCACCTTTAGGAGCCTCACCCGTCCCAGAACCATACGTCTTGACCTTGTTCTTACCAGCATCCGCATCCTTCTTGAAATGCTCGACTTCGGGCTGTGACATCCATTTGGCTACGTTGTCGGCTTGGAATTTCTTGAAACTGAAGCCGACGCCTTCGTGGGAGTAGTCTTTGTCGTTGGCTTGGTCTTTGTGGTATTTCACTCGGATGAAATCTGCGAGAAGGAATATGTGTTAGTAAAGTATATGCGTATCGTATGCAGCATTGTAACATACCTGAATCAATGCTATCTGGGTCCAGAGAAAGCGTAACAATGGCGTTGATCGTCATACTCGTGGGAATGATCTTAAAAGTCCAGGTTTGCTCGTTCAAAAACTGGATGACATCCTACTATAGTGTGAGTGGGCTGATCTTGGGTTCCAGATGCCTGCTTGGGCCAACAACATACCCTATCGTTCTTAATAATCTGATATCTTATTCTGGTGTTAGACCTTCCTCTATCTGGATATACTGATCGTGTATCTCTTACCTCTCGCATTTGCTGTCGTTGAACAGCTTTTCTAGGGCAAACCACTGAAGAGGAAGAAGAGTGTTAATGGGGCATCTCTCTCCTTGCTCGTGAGTCTATTCTTTTGCTTACCTGTCCCGCCATCTTGTACCGATCATTGGCGTACACAAACTGGTCATCATACACACAGTCTGGGGTATATCTCTCCACTCTCTTGATCGTGGGCTCGCAGGAGTACAGTGCAATGATGTCGTCTACTAATTCTTGTCGAGCTTTTGAAAGAGGTATAGACTTGGAAGGATCGGGAGTGAAGTCGTCGGAGGTTGCTGTCTGTCTTTCGAAGCAGGGAGTGTTAGCATGAGTGAGGAGTGATGGTCATGTGGAATATTAGTTACCTGACTTCAAACTCCTCGCCTGGAGTTGCTGAGGTGAGGTTGGGGAAGTGGACGGTAGAGGAAGGCTCGGTGGACGACATGGTGGGTTGTGTTTTGAGAGTTGTAGATGTGATAGTTCTAGATGTGATAGTTGAACTTGGTTGTGTTTTAGTAAGAGGTAATGCTGTTTCCAAAGCTATACGCATGATGTCCATGATGTCACGATGGAATTGGCAGAAGATCAGCTGTAACGTTTCACGGATCGTCCAGATCTGGATCTTTGTTTACATTTGGCAGCTTGTAAAGAGGGACATGGTGTGGTCGTAGGCAATAACGCAACAGTGCCTCCATTGTGGCTTGTATAGACAGGTGACTACTCCTGATGTTGTCATTTGTTTCGGGAGTGTTTCAGATTGGGATCACGTGATTGCAGGCTGGGTAGCTAGCAGTCTGGTTTCTGAACTTGGTTAAATTCAACGCTGAGATGATCACCGGAGCTCGTCCCGTCAGGAACAAATGACAAATGTCATACCGCAGCTGCATCATGCATGCGGGCACACTTAGCACAGCCACTACGAGTCAATAATCAACACCACTCTTTGTATCACATCGGTGTCACCTCGACGAGTCATCTTTCAAACGACACTCCTTGTCGTGCGGCAGACACAACACCACCATGTCATCAATACCCATTCAAGATCCACCTGTTGACGACGACTACGATGAAGATGAGGATGAGGACTTCAGCCCAGAAGTAGCTGCCGTTGTCGACGAGGCTTCTGCTTCCTCTGACTCAGAAGAGGAGACTACAGCCTTAACGACAGCCAAACGGAAAAGAACAAAGGGATCAGATGAAGCAGAAGATGTGGATTTTGAGAATTCTGGAGATGAAGCAACGATCCGATCTGGAAAACGCAAGACGAAAAAGAGCAAAGATGTTGCAGCCGGAGATGATGAGGAAGGAGGAGAAGGAGGCTTGATCAAGACAAGAGCACAAAGAAAGTTAGAGCAGAAGGAGAAGAAGGCTTTGGCTACTTCAAAAGGAGCAAGCGTTGATGTCAATGCTTTATGGGCTCAGATGGCCAGTGGACCAAAGGCGACTCCTGCAGATGAGAAGAAAGAGACAGATACACCTACCAGTGATGCCATTGTGAGACCGCCACAGAAAGTGTCAGCAGCTCCTCCACTACAAGCACAAGAAGCGGAACCTACCATCCTTATTAAACGTACTTACGACTTCGCTGGCCAGACCATGACCGAAGAGAAACAAGTACTCGCTTCGTCCGCCGAAGCAAAGCTCTACGTCGCTGATCTCGAACGCCAGAAACAAGCTACTTCCCACAATGACACCACATCTACTGCGTCTTCCTCAGCAAAACCACCACTTCGCCGACCGAAGAAGCGAGTCTCGATGTTTGGCAATGGCTTCAATCCAGAAACAGCACAAGAAACGAAGAAGCTGACAACTCTTGAGAAGTCCAAGCTAGACTGGGCCCAACACGTAGATC
>Ga0160427_10000326_pt1 | contig 30043 bp, 31 predicted proteins | sample SolpanmetagenomL_FD_108194 | JGI IMG/M metagenome (GOLD analysis project Ga0160427, IMG submission 108194) | Solar panel surface microbial communities from Lawrence Berkeley National Laboratory, California, USA - L | ecosystem: Engineered > Built environment > Solar panel > Unclassified ...
CGGATAACCGACCCCGGAGAGAACCGTGACCCCGGCAATGACCAGCACCTCGCAAGGAGCTTGACCCAGACGCCCGGGTTAGAGAACAGTCTCTACCATATAAGCGACGCTTACTGTCTTTGCCGCTTAAATATGCTGCTCAGTCCAGCGCATGGATGACGACTCCCGTCACGAAAGCCGGGTCGATCGGCTCCTTGGAGAACCAGCGCCGGTAGAAGAGCGGGCCGACGACCTCGGCCACCAGCGCGGCCGCGTCACGCTCCGCCGGCAGTTCGCCGCGGCGATGGGCGGCGGCGATGGCGTCGAGGAAAGGCTGCATGTTGGCAGCGTGGAGCCGTTCGTGCATGCCGGCGATGGCCGGGTCGCGCTCGGCGGCGTCGATGATGGATGGCAGCACGGAGGGCCATGCGGCGTCGCGCAACTGGTCGGCGACACGCTGCGCCAGGATCGTCAGGTCCTCCCGCAGACTGCCGGTGTCGGGTGAGGGCTCCGGCCCGCCCATCTTGGAGCATGCGTCCAGCACCAGTGCCGAACGCGTCGGCCAATGGCGGTAGATGGTGGTCTTGGCCACTCCGGAGCGGCGTGCGACCTCGTCCACGCTGACACCGCCGATACCGCCCTCGAACAGCAGCCGGTAAGTTTCCTCAAGCACCCGCGCCTTGGATCGGACGACCCGCTGGTCCGGTGCTGCGCCCGGTGTGTCCGCCATGATCTCGAAATCCCACACATCGGCCTAAACCGAGTTGACACGTAACGCTACGCTACTGTAGCGTGTCTCTGCTATGGAGGCGTTGCGTTAGATTACCACGCAGTCGCTGCCGTTCCTACAGGAGTGGGTACCATGGCCGAAGGCCGGCTTGAGGACAGAGTTGCCATCATCACCGGCGGAGGCCGCGGCATCGGTCGGGCAACTGCGGAACGGTTCGCTCGGGAGGGCGCCCGTGTGCTGATCGCCACGCGGACCGCCGAGCCCGGCGTGGCTGCCGCGGCCGCCATCCGCGACGCTGGTGGCGACGCCGCCGTGCTCGCCGTTGACATCGGCGCGCCGGACGCGCCGGCACGCGCGGTCGACGCCGCGGTGGCGCGCTGGGGCCGGCTCGACATCGTCGTGCACAACGCCGCTTTCATCCCCTACGGAGTCCTGTCGGAGCTACCGGAGGCGGAGTTCACGCGCGCGCTGGACACCAATCTGATGGCCGGGCTGCGCTTGCTTCAACGATCGCTGCCGCACCTGCAGGCCAGCGGACACGGCCGGCTGATCCTGACTTCCTCCGTCGCGGCGCGAGGCATGCTGCATCCGGGCCTGGCGGCGTACGCGACTTCTAAAGCGGCGGTCGAAGGGTTCGTGCGTGGCGCGGCGATCGACCTGGCTGCCAGTCATGTCACAGTCAACGCGGTCGCACCTGGCGGCACGCTGACCTATTCGATGCAGAACGCGATGTCGCCGCCAGTCTTGGACAAGTTGCGGCAAAGAATGCCGATGAAACGGATCGGCAGAAGCGAGGACGTCGCGGGCGCGATGCTCTACCTCGCCTCGGACGACGCCGCCTACGTGACCGGTCAGGTCTTGGTGGTCGATGGCGCGCAGTCGCTGACGTTCGAGTTGGAATTCGACCAAATCACCACGGAGGTCTGACATGACGACACATCAAGCGTATCGCCTGCACAGCTATGGCGGCCCCGAATGCATCACACTCGACGAAATTGAGGTGCCGATACCGGGCGCGGGTGAAGTGTTGGTGGCGATCAGCGCCGTCGGCATCAATCCTTTCGATTGGAAGATCCGCGAAGGCTATGTCCGCGATGAAATGCCGCTGCCGTTGCCGGCCGTGCTGGGGGTCGACTTCGTCGGCCAGGTTGCGGCTTTGGGCGAGGGTGCGTCGCGCTTCGCCGTGGGCGACCGCGTGATGGCGATGTCCACCCGGCTTGGTGCCTTCGCCGAGCACATCACCGCTCCCGAAGCCATCTTGGCCCGCGTGCCGGACGGGCTGGACGACATCGCGGCTTCGACGCTGCCGATCCCGGCGCTCACCGCCTGGCAGGCACTGCACACAGCTGGCGAACTACGGTCCGGCATGAAGGTGCTGATCCAGGGCGCCTCTGGCACCGTGGGTGCGTTCGCGGTCCAGTTAGCCAAGCTGGAAGGCGCCGAGGTGATCGGCACTGCTTCGGCCAAGAACCGCGAGTATGTGATGGGCCTGGGGGCGGACGGCTTCATCGATTATCGGACGGAGCGGTTCGAGGATCGGGTGAGCGACGTCGATCTCATCATCGATTGCGTGCTGATGGGCGGCGACCGTGACACGACCGGCCGGTCCTGGTCCGTGCTCAAGCCCGGTGGCGCGATCGTCAGTGTCGCCGACCCCTCAGTAACCGGCAAGGTGCCGCCGGGTTTGCGCGGCTTCTTTCCGACCATCGAGGCCGACGCGGACAGGTTGGAGCGCATCGCCGCCCTGCTCGCCGCCGGTACGATCAGCGCCAAGGTCGCGCATGTGTTTCCGCGCGGCGAGCTGCTGGATGCGATGGCGCTCAACCAGGCGGGCGGGACCGTCGGTCGGCTGATCGTGGACTTCAAGCGGCCATGACGACGCCGAGCGCGCCGGGAGGCACGTTCCGCTTTCCGGAAACCGACCTGACGGTTCGCCGGGTCGGCTACGGGGCGATGCAGCTGGCCGGGCCCGGCGTGTGGGGGCCGCCGCGGGACCACGGCACGGCACTCGCTGTTCTAAGGGCGGCCGTCGCCGCCGGGGTCGACCACATCGACACTAGCGACTTCTACGGCCCGCACGTCACCAACCAGCTGATCCGGGAAGCGCTGCACCCGTATCCTGCCGGGCTGGTGATCGTCACCAAGCTCGGAGCGCGCCGAACGGCAGACGGGTCCTGGGTGCGGGCCAACGGGCGTGACGAGCTGTTCGCCGCCACGCACGACAACCTGCGCTATCTCGGGCTGGACGTGCTGGACGTGGCCAACCTGCGCACGATGGCTTCCGGTTCGGAACGTTTCGAGGAACAGGTAACGGCGATGGCCGAACTACGGGCGGCGGGCCTAATCCGTCACGTCGGGCTCAGCGGCGTGTCGCTCGAGCAGCTCGCGCAGGCCCGCCGCATCGTGCCGATCGTCTGCGTGCAGAACCGCTTCAACCTTGCGCAACGGGATGATGCTGCAACCGTGGATGTGACGGCGCGGGCCGGGATCGCGTATGTCCCGTACTTTCCGCTCGGAGGTTTCACGCCGCTTCAGTCGGCTGCGCTGTCGGCGGTGGCGATGCGCCGGGATGCCACGCCCTTGCAGGTCGCGCAGGCCTGGCTGCTGCACCGTTCGCCGAACGTCCTGCTCATCTCGGGCACGTCGTCGGTGGACCACCTGCACGAGAATCTCGGAGCCGCAGCCGTCACATTGACGGACGAAGACATGCGCGAGTTGACGGGGGGAGGAGGCGAATGAGCATTCAACTCGACCACATTATCATTTGGGCGTCCGACCGGGCGGCGTCGTCCCGCTTCCTGGCGGAGATGATGGGGTTGCCGGCGCCCATTCCGTTCGGCCCGTTCGAGGTGGTGGAAGCAGACGGCGTGTCGCTCGCGTTCATGGCGGCGCCTGGCCCGATCGCGCCGCAACATTACGCCTTTCTGGTCGGCGAGGCCGAGTTCGACGCCAATTTTGACCGTATCCGCGAACGCGGCCTGCCGTTCTGGGCCGACCCGTACCACCAGCGCCCCGGCGAGATCAACCGCAACGATGACGGTCGTGGCCTCTACTTCGAAGACCCGGATGGCCACGACCTGGAGATCATCACGCGGCGGTATGACGGCACGGCGTAGGCGATCGTTCAATTTCATCGAACCGATCCGTTGCTTCTTCACGGATGGTCGCGCGTCCGCGCCCGCGGCACTCTACCAACCGCGCGATAGGAGCCGGCCATGGCAGACGTGACAACCGCATATGACGTTCGCGACATCGAATATCTCCGGCACGGAGACAAGCCCTTGCTGGCGCGGCTGTATCGCCCCCGCGGCGCCAAGCCGGTCCCGCTGCTGGTGGAATGCCATGGTGGTGGCTGGTGCGCCAACGACCGGTTTGCCGAGCGACTGCGCCACGAGGGGCTGGCGTCGCACGGTGTCGCCGCGCTGGCGCTGGATTTCCGCTCCGGCGACGAGGCGCCGTATCCTGCATCGGTGCAGGACATCAACTACGCAATCCGCTGGGCCAAGCAACACGCCGACGAACTTGGCACACGGCCCGATTGGGTCGGCTTGTCCGGGATGTCGAGCGGCGGCCAGCTGGCCATGCTCGCCGCCATGCGCCCGTATGACGCGCGCTATGCCGCGATCGAGCTGCCGGACGGTTCCTCGGCGTTCGATGCCGCGGTGCCGTTCGTCGTGCTGTCCTGGCCGGTGATCAACCCGCTGTCACGCTATCGCTATGCCAAGCGGATGGCCGGCTTGGATGACCCACCTGCCTGGGCAGCTCCCATTGCCGTGCGCCATGAGACGTACTGGCGGACGGAGGCGGCCATGGCCGAAGCCAGCCCGGTGCTCATGCTGGAGCGCGGCGAAGTTGTCCGCCTGCCTGACGCGATCTACTTCCAAGCCCGTGAGGACGCGCTGCACAATTACCGCGACCCGGACTCGCCGTTCGACGGCAACGAGCCCTACCGTTTCGTCGCCGACTATCAAGCGGCCGGCGGGCGGATCAGCCTCGAACATGTCGACCTGCCGCCGCATACGGAGCACTCGCCCGACATGTCCGGCCTTGGCGACGCCTTCGCCGCCATGGCCGCCTTCGTGCGCCGGCACGCGCAGTGAGCACGCCTCGGTTCGAGGCCGTGATGTTCGACCTACTCACCGCGCTACTTGATTCCTGGACAGTGTGGAATCGCGCCGCCGGCAGCAGTGAGAACGGGCTACGCTGGCGCCGCGCCTACCTGCGGCTGACCTATGGGTGCGGCGCCTACCGGCCCTACGAGGACTTGGTCCGCGAGGCCGCCGCCCGGGCCGGACTGACGCCCGACAAGCCCGACGCGCTCGAGGCCGAATGGCGCACGCTGCAGCCTTGGCCAGAGGCGCCGGGCCTGCTCGCCGGGCTTGCCGGACGCGGTCTCAAGCTCGGGGTCGCCACCAATTGCTCCGTCGCCAAGGGGCGGGAAGCCGCGGCGGCCGTCGGCGTGCCGTTCGACGCGGTGGTGACGTCGGAGGAGGCCGGCTTCTACAAGCCCCGCCCCGAGCCCTACCGCGCCGTGTTGGCGGCGCTCGGCACCGACCCGGCGCGCACCCTCTTCGTCGCCGGATCACCGGCCGACATCCCTGGCGCGTCGGCGGTCGGCATGCCCGTGTTCTGGCACAACCGCGCCGGGCTGGCGTTTGTCACTGATGCGGCGCGCCCGTTTCTGATCGCCGACACACTCCATCCGCTGCAGGAATTAGCATGAGCGAAGCCTTTGCCGGGTTGGACACGCCGCGTCTGCTGCTGGACGCCGATCGGCTCGAGCGCAACGCCGCCCGCATGGCCGGGCGCTGCGCCGAACTGGGCGTCACCCTGCGGCCGCACCTTAAGACCGCCAAGTCGGTCCACGTCGCCCGCATTGCCTGCAGCGGCGCACCCGGCCCGATCACCGTCTCCACCCTGGCGGAGGCCGAGTATTTCGCTGCCGCGGGCTGGCGGGACATCCTGTATGCGACCGCAATGGCCCCTGCCAAGCTGGAGCGCGCGTCCCGCATCGGGCGCGAGTTCGGCGCCGAGCTGCGTCTGGTGCTCGACGATGCCGCCGCCGCGTCTGCCCTTGGCGCCGCTGCCGGCGGCGCACGCTTCGGCGTGCTGCTGGAGGTCGATTGCGGCGAGCACCGCAGCGGCGTTGCCCCCGCGTCGCCGGCGCTGGGCGCGATGGCTGCCGCGGTCGCCAGCACGCCGGCCTTGCGACTGGATGGCGTGATGACCCATGCCGGCCACTCCTACGCGTCCGACGACCCGGTCGGCATCCGCGCCATTGCCGAAGCAGAGCGCCACGCTGCCGTCTCCTCCGCCGAGGCGCTGCGTGCCGCCGGGCATCCCTGCCCGATCGTCAGCGTCGGCTCCACCCCGACTGTGCTGTTCGCCGATCACCTCCGCGGCGTGACGGAAGCGCGGGCTGGAATCTACCTGTTCAACGACCTCGCCCAGCTCTCGCGCGGCGTCTGCACGGAGGCCGACCTCGCCGTCTCCGTGCTGGCGGCCGTGATTGGCCACCAGCGGAGCGGCCCAAGCCTGGTGCTGGATGCGGGCGCGTTAGCGCTGTCGAAGGATCTCGGCGCCAACCGCTTCCTGCCCGGCACGCAGTACGGCTGGGTGTGCGACCCTACGACCTTGGCCCGGCTCGGCACGCTGTCGGTCGAGCCGGTGCACCAGGAGCACGGCACGGTGCCGGTGCCGGACGAGGGCTGGTTCGAGCGCTGGCCGGTCGGCAGCGTCGTCCGTATCCTGCCCAACCACGCCTGCCTGACCTGCGCCGCCTACGGGTCCTACGACGTCCTGCGCGGCGGCGCCGTTCGGGAACGATGGCCGCGGATCGGCGGTTGGTGATGGAGCCCCTGATGACGGAAATCCGCTGCGCCGCCGCACCGCCGCCGGGCGGGCACTATGCTCAAGCCGTGCTGCACGGCGACACGCTCTACATCTCCGGCCAACTCGGCCTGACCCGCGGCACTGACCCGGCCGCCGTCATCGTCGCCGAGCAGGTTGCCTTCGCGCTGGGCAACGTCGAGCGCATCGCCCGCGTGGTCGGCGCCGGACGCGAGGGCGTGGTCAAGTGCACCATGTACGTCACCGATATCGCGCACTGGGATGAGGCCAACCGCGCCTATGCCGCGTTCTTCGGCACGCACCGTGCGGCCCGTTTGGTGGTGCCGTGCGGCACGCTGCATTTCGGCGCCGCCGTGGAGATCGAGGCCGTCGTCGCGATCGGGGTTTGATGAGGACGCCTTCCGCCCGGATTACGTTGTCGCATCTTTGACGTAGGAGGCGACGCCGTTGCCGAACGACCAGTCGTCGCGCCCGTTGGGCGAGAGCACGATCAGCACGTCTTCGGCGCGTAGCCCTGGGGAGTGGACGAGGTTGTCGGCGATGGCGCGATAGAGCGCCTGCTTCTGCGCCGTGGTGCGCCAATCGGATACGGTGATGTTGATCAGGACGACGTCGCCGGTGTGATGGACGCCGAGGAAGTCGGGCGAGGTGATGAACTCGTCGGCCTCGTGCTGGTGGACGACCTGGAACCGGTCGTCTGGCGGCACTTCGAACGTGTCCACCAAACCTTGGTGGATCCCGTCGCAGATGGCTCGGAGATGCGACGTTGACTTGCCTTTGGCGAGCGAGACGCGAACGAGCGGCATAGGTGAACTTCCCGGTAATCAGCGGTTAATCAGTTTGTCGGCAACAACGCGGAGGTCCGCCGCGACGATGTCCGGCGGACGCCCGAGCGCCACCGGCGCATAGCCGGGTCGCAGTAGCAGTGCCGTCCGATAGCCGGCGGCAGCAGCGCCCAACGTGTCGAACGGGTGACACGACACCAGCCATAGCGCGGTCGGCTGGACGCCGAGCGTGGCTGCCAGCGCGAGATAGCTTTCCCGCGCCGGCTTGTAGCGGTGCACGTGGTCATCGATGCTGTGCACCGTATCGAAATACTCTCGGAGCCCGGCGCTCTCGAGCTGTGCGTTTACGGCGGCGGACGGATTATTGCTGAGCGTGACGAGCCGGAAGCCGGCAGCCCGGAACGCGGCGAGCGCCGGCACCGTGTCGGCGTAGGTGGGCATCGCTGCCGACAGGCGCTTCAGCTCGTCAAGATCGGCGTCCGTGACTTGGCGCCGTCGACTTGCGGCCAACATGTGCAGCACGCTCGCGCCAACCGTGCCGGACTCGGCATACTCGCCCGCCAGGGTGAGCGCTTCCGAGTAGAGGATTGATTGGTCAAACCAAGTCCGCAGCATCGTCTGGTCCCCGAACAGCCGGGCGAACACGGGCGCAAGCACGCCGAAATCGAGCAGCGTTTCGGCGACGTCGAAGACGATGATGTTGCTCGTGTCGGACATTGGACTGGCTCCAGCGAGCGGGATGCGGAGGGCACCGACCGCCAGCCCGGCCATCATCCGGCGACGGTTCAGGCGCGGGGCGATGGCCGGTGCGGACAATGGCGGCGCTCTCAAATCTGGTCTCTTGACGGCGACCCTTACCGGCCCGAAACACTTCCGATAAGTCGATAGTTTCCAACTCTCCATTCAACCGAATCGAATGATGTCGCGCCGCACCAATCTTGACACGGACGCGCTCCGCACCTTCGTGACCGGCTTCGAGCTCGGCAGCTTTGCCCGCGCGGCCGAGCGCCTCGGCCGGTCGCAATCGGCGCTCAGCACCCAGTTGCGCAAGCTCGAGCAGCAGGTCGGTCAGACGCTGGTGGAGCGCTCGGGCCGCGGCCTCGCGTTGACGCCGGCTGGCGAAACTCTGCTCGGCTACGCCAGACGCATGCTCGACCTCAACGATGAGGCGGTCGATCGGCTGCGCGGCGCCGAGGTCGAGGGCTGGGCACGACTCGGCCTGCCGCAGGATTTCGCCGAAAGCTGGCTGCCGGCCGTGCTGAACCGGTTCTCGCGGGCGCATCCCAAGGTGCGCATCGAGGTTCAGGTCGACCGGAGCGCGGAGCTGGTCGGGCGGACGCTCCGCGGCGAGCTCGACTTGGCACTCGTCTGGGGTGACGGCGGGGAGCGCGTGGCCGAGCTGCCGATCCGATGGATCGGTCCGCCGGAATGGCCGGGGATAGCGAGCCTGGGCGGCGAGCCCGTGCCGTTCGCGGCGTTCGCGCCGCCCTGCGTGTTCCGCTCGGCGGCGATTGCGGCGCTGGACGGCGCCGGAATTCCGTGGCGGTTGGTGTTCACGACCCCCAGCCTGTCCGGCTTATGGGCCGCGGCCGAAGGCGGGCTCGGCATCACCGCCCGCACGTCGATCGTGCTGCCCAACACCCTGCGCGTGCTCGACCTGGACATGACCGGCCTGCCCACCCTGCCGCACGTGCCACTAGCCCTCCACCGCGCCGACGCCGACCTCTCGCCCGCCGTGACGCGGTTGACCGACATGCTGCTCGAAGCCATCCGGACACAAACGGCTTAACCACCGTGTCTCTTTGTTTTTCAGACGAAAAGTCGACCGTCCGTCGCGTCACTCCCCAGTCTCAAGCTGTTTCCCGAACAACCTGAGATCCGACAGGCTGCCTCTCTTGCAAAATGCGATGAGGGCGACCTTCAGACACTCCCTATGCGCCAGCATAAACCCCGGGCGGGGCGTACGCGGCTAACTGAGCTCCAGGAATTAGAGTTGCCGCCGCCGTCTTAGCTGTCGAGAGCCAAGTCGGACAACTCTGGCCCGGATCGTCGTGGTCCAGCAGCACTTGCACCGTGATCGTCGGCAACTCAGCAGTAGGTTTACTATCTCAGCACCTCAGCAAAGTCATTTCAGCGAAGCATTTTGCAACAGTGCGTCGAGAGTAAACAGAGCGAAGGTAAGGGTCAAAAGGCAACACTGATGTTGCAAAACTCAGAGTTCTGCAATGGTCAGAAACTTACCATTTTTGCGAATTTAGCGGGCAGGTCTCTAATCCTAGATCAGGCCAAGCGATAACGAGAGAGTGTGAGTTCTGCGCTGTCCACCTCCGGTGTGCGCCCAGAGATCAAATCTGCCAGCACTCGAGCCGACCCGCACGCCATGGTCCAGCCAAGCGTGCCGTGACCAGTGTTGGTGAACAGATTTGGGATTTCTGTCGCCCCCACGATGGGTGTTCCATCGGGTGTCATTGGCCGCAGCCCTGTCCAAAACTTCGCGTTTGACACGTTACCACCCCCAGGAAACAGGTCCGTTACCGTGTGCTCCAGTGAACGCCGCCTTGGCTCCCTCAGCCGCTGGCTGTATCCGGCCAGTTCCGCCGTACCGCCCACCCGGATGCGCTCCCCCAACCGTGTCACCCCAATCTTGAAGGTCTCGTCCATTACGGTGGATACCGGCGCACCATCAGGGTCGGAAACCGGCAACGTCAGCGAATAGCCCTTCACCGGATACACCGGTAGCCGCAGACCTAGCGGCCAAAGCAGCCCGGCGGAGTAGGACCCCATCGCCACCACGTAATGATCGGCCCTCAACACCTTGTCAGCGGTTGCGACCCCGCTGACCCTACCGCCCTCCATCACTAGGCGGTCGACCCGCACGTTGTAACGGAATCGCGCCCCTAACGTCTCCGCCAATCCCGCAAGCCGTTGGGTAAACAGGTGAGCATCCCCGGTCTCGTCTCCCGGCAAGCGCAGCCCGCCAACAAACTTTTCTGGCACCCGTGCCAGAGCAGGTTCCGCACGGGCGCACCCCGTGCGGTCGAGCACCTCGTATTCGACGCCATAGGCATCCAGAATACGGGTGTCGTCACTTACATGGTCGAGCTGCTCCTGCTTTCGAAACAACTGCAGTGTGCCGCGCGCGCGCTCGTCGTAGGCTATGCCGGTCTCCGCGCGCAAATCGCGCAACACGTCTCGGCTATATTCAGCCAACCGTACCATGCGCCCTTTATTGCGGCGATACGCATCTTCCGTGCAGTTGGCTAGCATCTGCGCCAGCCACCAACCTAGCCGAGCATCCGCCCGCGGCCAGATTACGAAGGGCCGATGCCGCATCATCAGCCAGCGCATCGCCTTTATCGGCACGCCGGGTCCTGCCCATGGCGCCGAGTAGCCCGGTGACACCTGACCCGCATTGGCGAACGAGGTTTCCAGTCCCGCCGTAGGCTGCCGGTCTACAACTTCCACCTCGTGACCCGCACGGCTCAGATAGTATGCCGTGGATACCCCTACTACGCCGCTGCCAAGCACCAGCACCTTCATGTTCGCCTCCCCGGAAAGACGAACGGACGATAAACGAGGGTTCGAAGGGATGTGGGCATTCTGCACAAGGAGTCTGCGCACGGGTCCGTCTAGCGCATAAATCTTGCGCGAAACGGAGCATGTCCATCAATGGCTAAACAGGACCAAATTGACGAACGTATCCTCGCCGCACTACGCGTTGATGCTCGCATCACCAACGCCCGCCTAGCCGAACGGGCCGGCCTGTCAGAGTCCGCGTGTCTGCGCCGAGTGCGACGGATGGAGGAGGATGGCACCATCCGCGGCTACACCGCCGTGCTGGGCGGCCGCGCATGCCGTTCCGGAACCGTAGTATTCGTGCAGATCACACTCGAACGGCAGACCGCCGAATGGTTGGGCCGATTCGAGGCTGCTGCTCGCGCCTGCCCGGAGATCCGGGAGTGCTATCTGATGACCGGCGGTGCCGACTACCAGTTGCAGGTGCTTGTCCAAGATATGAAAGAGTACGAGCAGTTGCATCGTGCGGTTCTTTCCACTTTGCCAGGGGTTGCCCGCATTGAATCTCGTTTCACAATTAGGCCGGTCATTCAGACGAGTTGAGCCGTTCAAAAGTTTCAAGCCCGACCTTGAACGCTGCCAACTCTTCCATGAACGCGTGGAGAAACCGCTGCAGGCTGCTACTCGCGACCGACGAGAGCGGCACGACGTGGACAAATGCGAAGTCCAGCTGCTCTTGCAACGGCGGCACCACGCCACCGCGTTTGGCGAAAACCATCGCCGTAAGCCGTCCACTATGCCGCAGCCAAGCCCGGCCATCCAGCCCCGCCACTGTCAGCTAGTACCGTGCCTCGATCGTTACCTGTCGCGACACGTTCAGCGACGCGAACAGCCAATTTGCCCGCAGTCGGCTAGATGTTCCCGGCGTCGTTGTCACAGACCGCTCGCCTTCCAGCTCCGTCATCGAGATCGGCCCTGATCCTGCGAACCGGTGCCCGGGTGGCAGGATACAGAAGGACGGCCCGGACAAAACCCGGACGGTGACGCACCTGGATTTCGGAAACTCGGTGCACTGAACCTCCGGGTCAGCGCTTCTCCCGAAGCAGGTGGGCAGGGATCCCGACTAGCAGGACTGTCGCGGCCGCGACAATGATGCCGGCGGAGATTTGCAGACCCAGGCTGAGGCTGCCCGTCTCCGTGCGGATCCAGCCGAGCAACGCGGGGGTTAGCGCGGCAGCCGTCGAACTCATCGCCGTGACTATAGCGATGCCACCGGCCTTGGAGCGGTCCGACAAGTATACGGAGGGTACTGACCAGAACACCGTCAGGCCGCAATAGTGCGCGGCAGTAATCACTGCAATGAGCCCCACGGTGATCAAGGGCGAGCCAGCCGTGAATGAGAGCCCGATCAGCGCGGCTGCGGCCACGAATTCGGAACATGCGGCGTGCCAACGGTGCTCGAGCGTCTTGTCGGAGTGCCAACCAACAATGAGCATCGCGACGACGCCCAGGGCGGGCGGGATTCCGGCAAGCAGGCCGATATCCAGTACATCGTTCACCCCGGACGCCCTGATGATCAGCGGCGACCAGAACGAAACGGCGTTGGCCAGCGTATAGGTGCCACAGCCCACCAGTCCGAGCACGTAAACGCGGGGATCGCGCAATGCCTGCACAAAGCTGCCGGCAGTGGAATGCTGCGTCTTGACGGCCTGCTCGACTGCCAGATCCGCTTCGATCCGAGCCTTCTCCTCGGTGCTCAACCACTGCGCATCGGCTGGACGGTCCTTGAGCACGACGAACGCTGCGACGCCGAGGGCGATCGACGGGATCCCCTCCAGGAGGAACAGCCATTGCCAACTCCTGAGCCCGCCGACATCGGCGAAAGCGTGCATTATCCGGCCGGAGAGCGGGCCTCCAATCATCCCCGATAGCGGCAGACCAAGAAAGAACAGCGCCGTCATGCGCGTGCGCCGAGCCGACGGGAACCAATACGTCAGATATAGAAGGATACCCGGGAAGAAGCCAGCTTCGGCCATGCCCAACAGCACCCGGGCTGCATAGAACTGCATTGGAGTACGCACAAACATCGTCGCCGCCGAGACGGCGCCCCAGCCAACCATGATCCGCAGCAGCGTTTTACGAGCACCGATCCGGTCGAGCAGAATATTGCTCGGGATCTCAAACAGGATGAAGCCTACGAAAAACAGGCCTACGCCGATCCCATAAACCTGCTCGGAGAAGCCGAGGTCGGTGCGCAAATGGATTTGGGCGATCCCGATATTCGTGCGGTCGATGTAGTTCGCGACATAGCAAAGCAAGATGAGCGGCATGAGACGCCACGCGACTTTGCGGTACAAGGCATCGTTCATCTCTGTGGAGCCGAGAGGTCCCGACACCGATGATGCTTGGCTCATGAACGCCCGGTCCTCCTCCCGCTCACCAGCTTAGATTTACCAGCGACAATGTTGTTTCTATCAACAGACAAGATGACTCTGTCAACAGGAAGTCGTTGACTAAATCAACAGGCGAGATTACGACGCGATCACAGACGAACCGAGCGCCTACCGGAGGGAGCAATGTCCGAACAGGTCATCATCTGCGAGTGCTTCGCCCGCGACGGGCTCCAGCACGAGACCGCCATGGTCTCGACCAAGGACAAGGTGGCGGCCATCGACGCGTTCACCGCCGCCGGGTTTCCCCGGATCGAGGTAACCAGCTACAGCCACCCTGATCGCGTGCCAGCGTTTCGGGACGGCTCCGACGTGCTGGCACTGATCAAGCGCGGCAACGATGCGCACTACAAAGTAACCTGCCCAAACCTGCGCGCGGTCGAGCGGGCAATCGTGGACCTCGAAGCGGGGCGCGGGGCAACTGAGCTGAGCCTGTTGGTGTCGGCGACGGATAGCCATACCGAGCGCAACCTGCGCACTACGCGAGCCAAGCAATGGGAGAACGTGGCCGAGATGGTCCGCCTTGCTGCCGGCCGGTTCCGGCTGGTCGGGGTCATTTCGATGGCGCTCGGTTGCCCGTTCGAGGGGAAAGTCGACCCGGCCATCGTCGTCGCGGATACTGCGCGCTTCGCCGAACTCGGCGTCGAGCTTGTCTCGATCGGAGACACGACGGGCCACGGAACGCCGAGCAGTGTGCGCGGGCTGTTCCAGCGCCTTCTAGAGGAAGTGCCAGCCATACGGCTGGTGGCGCATTTCCACAATACCCGCGGCACCGGGCTGGCTAATTGCATAGCCGCACTCGAGGCCGGCTGCCGATATTTCGACAGCGCCTTCGGCGGCGTCGGCGGTCACCCGGCAAAGATCCAATACGGCGAAGGTTTGACCGGCAACGTCGCTACCGAGGACCTGGTCAACCTGTTGGCGGCCGAGGGCGTCGCGACCGGTCTCGACCCGGATGCCGTGCTGCAAGCGTCCCGGTTGTGCGAGCACATTCTCGGCCGGCAATTGCAAAGCATGGTCGCACGCGCCGGATACGGCCTAATGCCTGTGAGGAATTTCGAGCATGTCTGATCTTTTATTTGTGGAGAACGAAGGCTCGGTCCGGATCCTGCGCCTGAATCGCCCGGACAAGCTGAATGCCCTCAACACCGAACTGACCCAGGCGCTGCTGGACGCGCTGGAGGCGGCGGATGCCGATGAGAGCGTGCGAGCCGTGATCTTGACCGGCGAAGGACGCGGCTTCTGCGCCGGCGCGGACCTGGCCGAGTTCAAGGATCTTACGCCCGAACGCCAACATCTCGTGGTCAGGCGCGCCGACCTGACCTGTCGCACGCAGTCGATCTTGCAGAAGCTGTCCAAGCCGGTCGTGTCGGCCGTGCGCGGGGTCGCCGTGGGTGGTGGGGCCGGGCTGGCGATCGGGTGCGACATGATGGTAGTCGGGTCCGACCTGAAGTTCGGCTATCCGGAGCTGAAGCACTCGATCGTCCCGGCGCTCGTCATGACCGGAATGCAACGACAACTCGGGCGCAAGGTCGCGTTCGAACTGATCAGCCTGGGACGGCTGCTCGATGCCACGGAGTCGCAGGCCCTCGGCCTCGCCAACCGGGTGGTGGCGCCGGAGGCGGTTCTGGATGCGGCGCTCGACATTGCCCGGGCTTGGGTCAAGGCCAATCCGATGGCGATGGCGGCGGCCAAGAGCCTGTTCTACCGCGTCGCCGACCTGCCCTACGATGCGGCCATGGCGGCCGGGCGCGATGTCAACGCGCTGATGCGGGGCTTTCGGGATGTGCCGAAATGAAGCCGCTCGCGGGCATCCGCATCCTCGATTTCTCGCGAGTGCTGGCCGGGCCTTTTGCCACGCAGATCCTGGCTGAGTTGGGCGCCGAGGTGACCAAGGTCGAACGGCCACGCACGGGCGACGAATCGCGAAGCTTCGAGCCGAAGCTGCCGGGGGGCGAGAGCGCGTATTTCTTCACCTTCAATCGTGCCAAGCGCTCGATCACGCTCAATTTGAAGTCCAAGCGCGGCCAGGAGATCGCCAGCCGTCTCGCGGCCCGGGCAGATGTGGTCGTCGAGAATTTCCTGCCCGGCGACATGGAAAAGCTCGGCCTCGACTACGCACGGCTTTCGGCGATCAATCCGCGGCTGGTCTACGTTTCCAACACCGGCTTCGGCCAGACGGGTCCGTATCGAGACCGGAAGGGATACGATACTATCTTCCAAGCGCTGTCCGGCGTGATGGCCCTCACCGGGCATCCGGACGCACCGCCGGCCAAAGTCGGGCTTCCGTTCGCCGACCTCACCTCCGGCCTTTGGATCGCCGTCGCTATCTTGACCGGCTTGGTCGGACGGCAGCAATCCGGTCGGGGTTGTCATGTAGATCTATCGATGATGGACGCACAGGCGAGCCTACTCACGCTCGCCGCCATGCGCCTGTTTGCCCTCGGCGAAGATCCGCAGCGGACCGGGACCGAGCATATGGGTCGCGTGCCATCGGCGGCGTTCCAGTGCAAGGATGGCGACTGGCTGCATATCAGCGGCAGCGACCAGCATTGGGGGGCGATCTGTCGGGTTCTGGCCCTCGGCGAGCTGGGGGCCGACCCGGCTCTTGCATCCAATGCCGGCAGGATCGACGCTCGCGACCGGGTCATGACGCAGATGCGTAAGGCGATCGCCGCGCAAGAGCGTGCATCGCTTGCCGAAGCGCTCCGTGCCGCAGACGTTCCCGCTGGTGAGGTCAACAGCGTGCGCGAGATCCTCGCAGATCCGCACATGCAGGCCCGCGGCGTGGTGAAGCATTTCCAGCACCCGACAGCCGGTAGCTTTCCGGCGCTCCGCAACCCGCTGTTGCTCGATGGGTTCGATAATCCTGAAATCGGCACGCCACCGCTGCTGGGCGCAGACACGGATGCGGTGTTGCGGGAGCTCGGGTTCGAGCCTGCCGACATTGATCAGGTGCATGCAGAAGGTGTCGTATAATGGAGAACACTCCGGTCCTGCTGCGGCGCGAGGGCGCGATTGCGCGCGTGACGCTCAATCGTGCCGAAGCCCGCAATGCGCTGAATCTGTCCATGTGCCTCGCCTTACGCGCGACTTTCCAGGAACTCGACGCCGACGCGGAGATCGCGGTCGTGTTGTTGGACGCTGCTGGCCCGGTATTCTGCGCCGGCGCTGACCTCAAAGAGCGTAAGGGCAAGGACGAGGCTTGGGTACGGAGCCGACGTCTGGCGGCGTTTGCGGCCTATGAGATGATTGAGCGCTGTTGCAAGCCGGTAGTGGCCGTGGTGGCCGGTCCGGTTGTCGGCTCGGGTGGAGAGATTGCCATGGCCTGCGACTTCATCCTTGCCTCACGCGCGGCGACCTTCCGCTTTCCCGAGCCGCAATGGGGCACGGTCGGTGCGACCCAGCGGCTGCAGCGTGTAATCGGCAAGCGCCGGGCGAAAGAGTTGTTGTTCACCGGCCGGGATATGGATGTGGACGAGGCATACGGGCTCGGCCTCGTAGCTCGGGTCGCCGATGATGTAGCCACTGCGGGGAAGGAGGTCGCCGCGGTGATCGCCAAGGCGCCCGCGCTGGCGCTGGCGCTCACCAAGCAGGCGATTGATCTCGGCGAAGAAGTTCCGCTCGCGACCGGCATCCGCATCGAGATGGCGCAAATCGAGCGCATGCTGGCGGAGGGAAGCTGGCGGCAAGGGATCGACAGCTTCGCTCAGACTATTGGTTCGAAGGGAGACGCGGCATGAACCTCGCGTCAACCTGTCCATTGACAACGGCAGACGCGCTTGCCCGCGCGGCCTCGATCGGGCCGGATGTCGAGGCGCTGGTCGCCTCCGACGGCCGGGTGACCTATACGGAACTGGCCGCCGAGGTCGATCTCCTACGCGCCGCACTCGCCGCCACTGGCATCGGGCGCGGCGATCACGTCGGCTTGTGCATTGGCAACGGGGTCCGCTGGGTGTCGCTGTTCCTGGCGCTCGGGTCGGTGGGAGCGGTGACGGTGCCCATCAACACCCGGTTCCGCGCCGACGAGATGGCCTACGCGCTCCGCCAGTCGCGGGTCAGCACGCTGTTCGTGATCGACAGGTTCCTCAAAATCGACTTCATCGCCATGCTGCGCGGAATCTGTCCTGGAATTGACTCGAGCTTGCCGGACGAGGCGCTGCCGAATCTGTGCCGGCTCGTGGTGCTGGGCGACGATATCCCGCAAGCGGCGAGCAGCTTCGACGTGTTTCGGGCCAAGGCATCTAGCCCGGTGGCCCCCTCCTGCACGCCGCAGGATGCGCTGCTGCTGCAATACACGTCGGGCACGACCTCCTTCCCCAAAGGAGTGATCCTGACACACACCAACATGCTGGCCAATGCCTTCTTCTCCGGCGGCCGGATCGGCTTTCGGACCGGCGACCGCTACCACTCGGCCCGACCTTTCTTCCATGTCTCTGGCAGCACGCTGTCGGTCCTCTCCGCCATCCAGCACGTGGTCACGCTGGTCACCATGGATCGGTTCGAGGCCGGCGAAGCGCTCGACCTGATCGAGCACGAGCGCTGCACCCACTTCTCCGGCAACGACACGATGGCACTGATGTTGCTGAATCATCCCACGCGCCCGGCTCGTCGTTTCAGTCTGCGTGGCGCCTGGTTGGCGGCAGCGCCGTCCATCATGCAGCGGGTGGTAGACGAGTTAGGCGCTCACGAATGCGTCGCGGGCTACGGTCAGTCGGAAGCCTCGCCTAATATCGCCCAATCCTGCTGGTGGGAACCAGCCGACGTGCGCCTCGGTTCGCGGATGCGTCCACAACCCGGCGTCGAGGTCCGTATCCTCGGTGAGGACGGGTCCATTTGCGGGCCGGGAGAAACTGGCGAGATCGTCGCCCGCGGCTGGAACGTCATGCGCGGCTACTTCGACAAGCCGAAGGAGACCGCGGAGGCCCTCCGCGACGGCTGGCTGCATACCGGCGATCTCGGCCGTCTAGGAGAGGACGGGCGGCTGGAGTTTCTCGGCCGGGCTAAGGAGATCGTTCGCGTTGGTGGCGAGAACGTCTCGCCGGCTGACGTCGAGAACATCCTCCACCGCCATCCCGCCATCAAACAAGCGGCCGTGGTCGGCGTCCCGGATCCACGGCTGATCGAGGTCGTCGCGGCGTTCGTCATCCCGAACGAAGGCACCAACTGCGATCCGGTCGACATCGTCGCTTGGTGCAAGGACAACATGGCGGGATTCAAGGTGCCGCGGCATGTCTTCGTCGTGGACGGTTTCGAGGCAATCGGGATGACCGCCAGTTCCAAAGTGCAGAAGAAGTCGCTCGCCACGCATGCCCGTACGTTGCTGGGACTGACGGCATGAAGATCGAGACGTCGGTTACGCGGCTGCTCGGCATAGATCTGCCGATCGCGCAAGCGGGAATGTCCTGGGCGTCATCCGGTTCGGCATTGCCGCTAGCAGTGGCGCGGGCAGGGGGCTTGGGCGTGCTCGCTGCCGGGCCCATGCGCCTGCCCGATCTCGGCCGGGCTATCGACGAGATTCGCGCGGGGACCGATCGCCCTTTCGCGGTCAACATGCCGCTGTATCGGCAAGGTGCGGACGAAGTACTCGACCTGCTCGCCGAACGCCGCATCCGGATCCTGATCGCCTCGCAGGGCGGACCGAAACGCTACCTCGATCGGTTCCACGGTGTCGGCACGATATGCATTCACGTCGTGGCCAGCGAAGAGCACGCGCTCAAGGCCGCGGACGCGGGAGTGGATGGGCTGGTGGTGGTGGGCGGCGAGGCGGGCGGGCATCCGCCGGCCGAGTTGGTGTCCACGCTCGTAGTTGTCCGGGCGGTGGCGCGGGCGCTCGGCCACGTGCCGATCATTGCTTCCGGTGGGTTCGCCGACGGTTGCGGACTGGCGGCGGCGCTGGCGCTCGGGGCGGGAGCGGCGAATTTCGGCACCCGTTTCATTGCGACGCCCGAAGCGAACGTGCATGCGGCCTACAAGCAGGCCGTGCTTGCCGCCGGGATCGCCAGCACGCGCACAGTCGGGCAGGGCCTGGGCATGGTTCGCACTCTCGCGAACCCGTTCACCGATCGAATGCAGGAACTCGAGGCGGCAGGCGCCGGGCTGGACGATCGTAAGGCCGTCTTCATCGCGAGCACTTTGAAGATGGCGGCGTTGGACGGGGATGTGGAATGGGGCAAGGTGGAAGTCGGCCAAACGGTCGGACTTGTGCACGATCTCGTCCCAGCCGGCGAGTTGGTTCTACGCATTGCCGAGGAATACCGGACTGCGGTAGCCGGGCTGCCGGTTGGGTGAGCTGGCCAGGCATGGCGAGAGGAGCTAGCCCTCCGAGTCGACCGCCTCTGCCTTGATGAAGAGCCAGGCTTCGTCAGCGAGCTTGGCAAGCGCTCGCTCCAACACCGCCAATTCGTCAGGCTCCAGTGCCGCCCGGAACGCCCGATCCCGCTCGGCAGCCGCGGCGATCAAGCCGGCATAGATCTCGAGCCCAGTCGGCGACAGGCTCAGCGCCACGGCGCGGCCGCCGAGCGGGGATGCCTCGCGTAGCACGAGGCCACTCTCGATCAGAGACGTCGTTACCCGACTCATTTGCGCCTTGTCCAAGCCGGCCGCGCGGGTCAGCTCCATGACCGATTGCGGCGACTTTGCCGCCAGTAGCGCAAGCGCCCGCCACTCGCCGAGGCTCACGCCGAACTCGCGCCGATAGCGGAGCGCCGCACCGCGCGACATCAGACTAGCAGTCCGGGACAACTGATAGGAGATGAGCTCCCTGATGGTGATCTGCTTGGCCTGCTTGCGGGCCTTTGCGCGCGCTGGCGCCTGAGCAGCCGCCTGTGTCGGCGACGTTGGGGGCCCGGCCTCGCGGGGGGCAGTCTTGGTTTCGATCACCATGGCCGATGTGTCGGCCGGGTCGACGATCTAGTCAATTTCATGAGGCACTCACCAATTCATTATGCTTGTTGACACAATCAACACCGGTGTTGATTATGTCAACAAAAGCGAAGGCGGTCCTGCTCGGATCCGACGATCGGGCGACGAATGCACCTCGCTCGGCTAGGGGAGGTTCGAGGCGTGTCTGAACAACAGATTCAGCTTACGAAGTAAAATAGAGGGTGGAAAGAAGATGACGGTAGCAACTCGTCGCGGCGTCCTGACAGGCATGCTGGGTGTGGGAACCGCAGTGATGGTGCCGAGACAGTCTCGCGCACAGGATAAGGTGCTTCGGATCGGCGTATTGACCGATTTGTCTGGCCAGTATCGAGACAATGGCGGCCCAACGGCGGTCGCCTGCGCCCAGCAGGCCGTCGAAGACTTCCGTGCCGGCGGGAACGGCCTGGCGATCGAGATCGTCGCCGCCGACCATCAGAACAAGACGGATATCGGTCTCAACATCGCGCGCCAATGGTTCGATCGCGACGGCGTGGACGCGATCGTCGAGGTGAACCAGAGCGCATTGGCCCTCGCCCTCAACGCGATGGCGCGCGAGAAGAACAAGGTCCATCTTAACACGGGCGCCGCAACGGCCGACCTTACGGGCGCCAATTGCAGCCCGAACATGGTGCACTGGCAGACCGACAGCTACTGCCGCGCCCATGCGACCAGTGAGCCTCTGCTGAAGACCGGTGGCAATTCCTGGTATTTCATTACCGCCGATTACGCGTTCGGTCATTCCGTGCAGCGCTCGACAGAGGAGGCGATCAAGGCCGCGGGCGGTGTCGTGAAGGGCGCTTCGGTGTATCCGTTTCCGACCACGACCGATTTTTCCTCCTACCTACTCGCGGCACAAGCGAGTGGTGCCAACGTGATCGGCTTGTGTAATAGCTCGGCCGACTTCATCAATTCGGTCAAGCAAGCGCAAGAATTCGGCGTCGTGTCGGCCGGCATACGACTCGCCGGCATGGTGACGTTCCTGCCCGACATCCACGCCCTCGGACTCCAGGCCGCACAGGGTCTGGTCCTGACGGAGCCTTTCTACTGGGACCTGAACGACCGTACCCGGGCGTTTCTCGGCCGTGTAAAGTCGAAAACGCCCGCCAATTACCCGAGCAGCGAGCATGCCGGCACGTACGGGGCGGTCCTGCACTACCTCAAGGCGGCGTCAGCGCTCGGCGTCGCCCGCACCAAGGAGTCTGGTCTGGACACTGTCGAAACGATGAAGCGCTTGCCGACCGATGACGACTGTTTTGGTCCGGGCACGATCCGGCAAGACGGCCGCAAGCTGCATCCGACGTACTTGTTCCGGGTCAAGACGCCGTCCGAAAGCCGAGGTCCATGGGACTACTACAACCTCGTCTCGACCATTTCCGCCGAAAATGCATTCCGGCCGCTGGCCGAAGGTGGCTGCAGCTTCGTCCGTTCCTAACGTCAACCTAGCAAGCGAGGCGACCCGAATGGAGACCCATGACTACATCGTCGTCGGCGGTGGATCGGCCGGTTGCGTGATCACCAACCGGCTCGTCTCCGCGGGCAAGAGTGTCCTGCTTCTCGAGGCAGGACCTGCGGACAACACGCCATTCATCCACATTCCGGCAACGTTCATCCGGGTGATCGGCACGCGACGAACCTGGATGTATGAAACAGAGCCGCAAGCCGGCGCGCTCGGTCGGATTATGTATGTGCCGCAAGGACGAACGCTCGGCGGCGGTTCATCCGTGAACGCCATGATCTACATTCGCGGCCAGCGAGAGGATTACGAGACTTGGCGCGACATGGGGTGTGTCGGTTGGGGCTGGGATGACGTGCTGCCGGTGTTTCGACGGTCGGAGGCGAACCAGCGCCTGGGTGGACCGCTGCATGGCACCGACGGACCACTCAGAGTCTCCGATACCCCATACCGTCATCCGTTAAGCTACGCCTTCATACGCGCGGCCCAGCAGGTCGGGGTTCGCTACAACGACGATTTCAACGGCGCTGCACAGGATGGGGTCGGCTTCTACCAGACCACCACGCATGACGGCCGGCGCGGCTCGACGGCGGCCACTTATCTAAAAGCCGTCCGAGGTAGCAGAAACCTTACGATCCGGACCGACGCCTTCATCGAAGCGATCGAACTTGAGAACGGCGCGGCATCGGGGGTACGTTTCCGCGGCAAGGACGGCCGCCAGCATCGGGCGGGTGCCCGCGAGGAGGTCATCGTGTGCGCCGGTGGCATCGGCTCGCCGAAGATCCTGCAGCTTTCCGGCATCGGCCCGGCGGAACACCTGGCAGCGCTCGGTATCCCGGTGGTCCGCGACCTTCCCGGGGTAGGCGAGAACTTCCAAGACCACATCACGACATCTGTCTACGGGCGTACACGCCATCCGATCAGCTTGTTTGGTGCTGACAAGGGAGTCCGCGCCGCACGGCATGGGTTGCACTACCTGCTGACACGGGGCGGATTGTTGTCGTCCAACGTCATCGAGAGCGGCGGCTTCATCGACACGTCCGGTTCGGGTCGGCCCGACGTGCAGATCCACGTCACCGCCACGTTGGTCGGCGATGTCGACCGGCCGCCGCTGCCCGGGCACGGCATCACGATCAATCCCTGTATCCTGCGGCCGACCTCGCGTGGCACCGTCCGGCTGAGGAGCGCCGACCCGCATGATCGCGTGGTGCTCAACGCCAATAGTCTGTCGACCAAGGCGGACGTGGATACTCTGGTGCGCGGCCTCAAGCTGTCGCGACGCATCATCCGGGCGCCCGCGCTCTCGGCCGTAATCGAGAAGGAATTGCTGCCCTCGGAACAGGATGAGCTAAGCGACAATGAGCTCGAAAACCATGTGCGGCGGATCTCCAAGACCGTTTTCCACCCGTCCGGTACATGCCGCATGGGCGTCGATGCAATGGCTGTTGTGGATCCCAAGCTGCGCGTTCATGGCGTGCCACGGCTGCGGGTTGCGGATGCGTCGGTCATGCCTGTGGTCGTCAGTGGCAACACCAACGCACCGTCGGTGATGATCGGTGAGCGGTGCGCGGATTTCGTGCTCTCTGAATAAGTCTCTTTTTGTGTTGACGTTATCAACAGAAGAGTGTTGATGGCGTCATCAGCAGCCAGGACATGAAGCCAGTGACGAGCCCAAACTCATTGCATGCGCGCGACATCGCCTATCACCTGCATCCGCAGACCAACCCGATGCGACACGAGGCGATCGGCCCGGTGATCATGACGCGCGGCGAGGGCGTCTACGTCTTCGACGATGCCGGCAAGCGCTATCTTGATGCTATGTCAGGCATGTGGAGCGCGTCGCTCGGCTTCAGCGACAAGCGGCTGACGGCGGCTGCGACCAGGCAGCTCGAGGTGCTCCCGTACTACCAGACATTCGCGCATCGCTCGACCGAGCCCGCGTCCGAACTGGCCGAGGCGCTGATCCGCCTCGCACCAGTGCCGATGTCGAAAGTGCTGTTTCAGAGTTCTGGATCGGAGGCCAACGACACTGCGATAAAGCTCGTCTGGTATTTCGGACATGCTACCGGACGACCTGGCAAACGCAAGATCATCAGCCGCAACCGCGCCTATCATGGCACGACGATTGCTTCGGCAAGCCTCACGGGCCTCCCTCATCTGCACAATTACTTCAATCTGCCGCTTGATGGCTTTCTGCACGTCACAACACCTCACTATTATCGTAACGGCTTGCCGGGCGAGAGCGAGGAGGCATTCTCTACGCGGCTTGCCGCGGAGCTGGAGGACCTGATCCTGCATGAGGGCGCCGACACGGTCGCCGCCTTCTTCGCCGAACCGGTGATGGGCACCGGCGGCGTCGTGCCGCCGCCTGCCACATATTTCGCGAAGGTGCAGGAGGTGCTGCGGCGGCACGACGTCCTCTTCGTGGCCGACGAAGTCATCTGCGGATTTGGCCGTACCGGCAATTGGTGGGGTAGCCAGACCTATGATCTCAAGCCCGACATGATCACCTGCGCCAAGGCGCTCTCTGCCTCCTACATGCCGATTTCCGCACTGCTGATTTCCGAGCGGATCTACGAGGCGATGAAGGTGCTCGGCAACAAGGTCGGCGTGTTCGGCCACGGCTTCACCTATGGCGGTCATCCCGTCGCAGCCGCGGTCGCGCTCGAGACGCTGCGCATCTACCAGGAAGACCGCCTTATCGAACATGCGGCGAGCATGGGCCAACTACTCCAACTTGGCCTGCAGCGTTACGCCGATCACCCTCTTGTCGGCGAGGTGCGGGGTGCTGGGCTGATGGCCGGCGTGGAGCTCGTGCGCGATAAATCGACCAAGGCCGCCTTTGCCGCAGACATGAAGGTGCCGGCCGAAGTGCAGCGTTTCGCCCAGGATGAGGGGCTGATCGTGCGCGCGCTGGCCGACACGATCGTGTTTGCGCCGCCGCTGATCACCACCGAAGCCGAGGTCGGGCTCATCGTCGAGCGTTTCGGCCGCGCCTTGGACAAGGCCGAGGCTTGGGTTGATGCGGAGGCGCAGTCGGCCGTCACCGAACCAGCCACGCTGTAGTCGGAAGGCGAGCGCATGTTCGTTGTCTACGATGACACCCAGAGCTTACATGCGCCGCAGACCCGCCTCACCGGCGGGACCTTGGCGCCCGCGCTCGAAGTCCCCGAGCGCGCCGGCATCCTGCTTCAAGCTGCGCTCGATGCAGGATGCCGACACAAGTCACCTGCCGATCGTGGCGATACTCCGATCCGCAAGGTCCATACCTTGGACTACCTTACCTTTCTTCGGAGCGGATTTGCGGAATGGGCGCGGATGCAACCCGGTAGCGCCGAGATGCGCGCGAGCCTGCACGCGAACGCCTACATGGCCCGCCCGCCCCGCTCCCTTCTCGGGCGCGCTGGTCTGTATCTCAGCGACGCGGCGTCGGTGTTGACGGAAGGGAGCTGGCAAGCGATCTACGCCAGCGCGCAAACGGCGTTGGAAGGTGCCGCGCTGATCGTGGCTGGGGAGCGCGCGGCCTACGCGCTATGCCGGCCGCCGGGTCATCACGCCTACGCCAACATGGCGTGCGGGTATTGCTACTTGAACAATGCCGCAATCGCGGCCGAGACGCTGCGCGAGCGGTTCGGCCGGGTCGCGATCCTGGACATTGACGTGCACCACGGCAATGGCACGCAAGAGATCTTCTGGCGGCGGAATGACGTCTTTGTCACCTCCGTCCATGCCGACCCGGCCGATATCTTCCCCTTCTATGCGGGATATCTCGACGAGCGTGGCGGAGATGACGGGACAGGGGCCAACCTGAACTTCCCAGTCTCGTCGGGCAGTGGCGACGAGGTCTACCTCGGTGCGGTCGAGCGTGCCTGCGCGGCGGTGGTGCGATCGGGCGCGCAGGCAGTGGTCCTGTCGCTCGGGCTCGATGCCTCGGCGGAAGATCCGTTCGCGTGCATGAGAGTCAGCCCACAGGGTTTCTCGGCCATGGGCCGCCTCGTTCAGGGGATCGGCCGTCCCACCTTATTGTTGCAGGAGGGCGGCTATCTATCGCCGGCGCTGGGATCGAACCTGCGCGCTTTCCTGGACGGTTTCCACGTCTCCAGCCGGGTTGTGTCATGACAACGACGATCACCATGACTCCGGCCTCCATCTCTGAGACGGCTGTCACGAGGCCCAAGCTCCTCATCCGCAATCTGCACAAACATTACGGAAGCTACCGCGCGCTTGACGATGTGTCGCTCGACGTGCGGGACGGCGAGTTTTTGGCGCTGCTGGGCCCGTCGGGTTCCGGCAAGACCACGCTGCTGATGACGCTGGCCGGCTTCACGAGGCCGGACTCCGGTAGCATCCTCATGGACGGGCAGGAGTTGGTTCGTACGCCACCGCACCGGCGCAATATCGGCATGGTGTTCCAGAACTATGCCCTGTTCCCGCATATGACCGTGGGGCAGAACGTCGCCTATCCGTTGAAGCTGCGGAAGATGGCACGGCCGGAAATCTCGCGGCTCGTCGCCGCAGCGCTGCATATGGTTCAGCTTGGGCATGTGGAGGAGCGGCGTATCGACGCGCTTTCCGGCGGCCAGCGGCAGCGCGTGGCGCTCGCCCGGGCGATGGTGTTCGAGCCCGGCATGCTGCTGATGGACGAGCCTCTGTCGGCGCTCGACAAGAAACTGCGTGAGCACATGCAGATCGAGTTGCGGGCGCTGCATCGGCGCCTAGGCGTTACTACGATCTACGTCACGCACGACCAGCGCGAGGCGCTGACGATGGCGGACCGGATCGCAGTGATCAATCACGGCAAGGTAGCGCAATTGGATACGCCCCGGATGCTGTACGAGCGTCCCCGGAGCAAGTTCGTCGCCGATTTCATTGGCGAATCTTCCTTCCTCCCCGTCGACGTTTCGGACGGCGGCGCCAGCCTATATGGGGTCCCGCTGCATCTAGCGGAGCCGGTCAGGGCCGGCCACGGGCCGCATTTCCTGGTCCTGCGGCCCGAGAAGGTCGATCTGGCGGCCGGACCCGCGGCGGGGTTGAATGTGATCGAAGGCGCGCTGCTCGATGTGGTCTATCAAGGCGATAGCGTGATCCTCCAGGTGCGCTTGCCTGACGGCAGTACGCTGGCTGTTCGGCAACCGGCACGACAAGACCTGCTCGCCGCAACCCCGGAACCCGGGCAGGCATTGCGCTTGGCGCTACATCCCGAAGACACGGTCATCGTGGGAGATGCCGCTTGACGGCAGTCAACACCCTCGAGCTATCGCGTGACACGCGGCGCGAGCGTGTGCGCCTATTGTTGCCGAGCGGTCCGGGCTTTGCCGTCGTGTTGCTGTTGCTCATACTGCCGGTTGGGTGGTTGTTCTTGCTTTCCTTGGTCGACGGCGCCGGACATCTCAGCCTGGTCAATTACGAACGGCTGCTGCAACCCCTTTATATCCGCACCTTCATCTCGACACTCGAGATCAGCGCAATCGTTACCGGCGCCTGCGTGCTGTTGGGCTTTCCGGTCGCATACCTGTTGTCTCAGCTCCCACCCTGGCTCGGGTCGCTCGGCATGATTTTCGTGCTGATCCCGTTCTGGACCTCGGTCCTGGTGCGCACCTATGCGTGGCTCGTGCTGCTGCAGCGGCGGGGGCTGGTCAACAATCTCCTGCTTCAAATTGGGCTAATCACCGAGCCACTGCAGCTCGTCTACAACATGACGGGAACGATCATCGGCATGACCCATGTACTCCTGCCGTTCCTCATCCTGCCCCTCTATAGTTCGATGCGCGCGATCAACGGCGACTACATGCGCGCAGCGGCCAATTGCGGCGCGGGACCGACAAAGGCGTTCTGGGGTATCTTCATGCCGCTCTGCACGCCGGGCCTGACCTCCGGCGTGATCCTTGTCTTCGTGTTGTGCATGGGCTTCTACGTGACGCCCTCTCTCCTCGGTGGCGGTAAGGTCAGCATGTGGTCAATGCAGATCGAGAGCAACATCGCCCTTTACAGCAATTGGGGCGCAGCAAGCGCGCTCGGCGTATTACTATTGGTCGTCACCCTGTTACTTCTTTGGGGCGTGCGGCGTCTGCTCGGTGCGGATCGGGTCTACGGAGACGCATGATGCTCAAGGCACAAGCTTCCGATACCGGTATTACTCATGGTGGCAGGCTCTGGCTCTATGTCGCCACCGGCTTGGTGCTGGCCTATCTTGTGCTGCCGGCCTTGCTGATCGTGCCGATGTCGTTCTCCGGGTCGCGCTACCTCGAGTTCCCGCCCCGAAGCTGGAGCTTGCAATGGTATCAGGCCTATTTCGGCTCACCCGAATGGCAGGACGCCACCATCGTTTCGTTGGAGGCGGCGGCGCTCACGACGCTCGTGTCGGTGCCGCTCGGATTGTCCGCCTGCTACGCGCTGCGGCTGACGACATCCTGGGTCGGTCGCGCGGTCGGAGTGGCGTTGAGCCTGCCGATGATCGTGCCGGTCATCTTCATCGGGATCGGCCTGTTCTTCGTCTATGCGCGGCTCGGGATCAACAACACCCTGCTTGGAATCGTTCTGGGTCACACGCTGTTGGCGCTTCCCTTCGTGGTGATAACGGTTGAGGCAGGGCTCAAGAGCTTCGACATGAACCAGGAGATGGCCGCACGTAGCCTGGGGGCCAGCCGAGCGCGTGCCTTTTTCGACGTCGTGCTGCCGCAGATTAAGCTGGTCATCATCAGCGCGGCCTTGTTCGCCTTCATTACGTCGCTCGATGAAGTCGTGGTCGCCTTGTTCGTTTCCGGCGGCGAGAATGCGACACTCCCGCGGCTGATGTTCAGCGCGCTGCGGGACGAAATCGATCCAACCATCGCCGCGATCTCGTCCTTGCTGACGGTGATCTCGGTCGGCGTGCTGATCGTGGTGCAGGTGATGCAAGCCCGGCGCGGATGACGTGTCTATACGGGCCCGAGGCCCGATACAGGAGAGCAGTCAATGAGCAGTTTGAGCTTAAAGGGTATTCTGTTGGCCGGCGCGATGCTGGTCGGGGCGCAGGCCCGCGCGCAGACCATCACCTTCACGTCGTTCGGCGGCAACCTGCAGAAGGGCGTCGTCGCGGCGATGGTGCAACCCGCGGTGGACGCGCTGAAGATTCGGCTGAGGCAGGACACGCTAGATGGAATTGCCAACGTGCGGGTGCAGGTGCAGTCGGGATCGCCGACATGGGACATCGTGCAGCTCGGTAGTGACGAATGCGCGACCGCTCAGCAGGAAGGACTATTGGAGAAGCTCGATTATTCGCTGATCAAGACGGACGGCATCCCGGCCGAGGCGCGCGGCGAGAGCTGGATCGCCAGCCAATACTACTCGGTGGTCATGGCGTGGAACACCGACAAGTATAAGGACCATCCGCCCCAGAGCTGGGCCGATTTCTGGGATACCGAGAAATTTCCCGGCCGGCGTGCACTGTCGCAATACCCGCAAGAGATGTTCGAGGTCGCTCTCTTGGCGGACGGGGTGAAACCGACGGACCTTTATCCAATCGACGTGAACCGGGCGTTGGCTGCCTTGACGCGGATCAAGCCGGCCGTCGCGGTCTGGTGGAAGTCCGGCGCGCAATCGACACAGCTGATCAAGGATGGCGAAGTCGACATGATTGCGATCTGGGGCAGCCGGGCTGCGGCTGCCATCCAAGACGGCGCCCACGCCAAGTTCACCTACCGGGAAGGCCTCTTGGGCGCTGGCTGCTTCGGTATTCCCAAAGGATCGAAGAATACTGCCCTCGCGCAGAAGGTCATTGCAGCGATGGTCTCGCCGGAAATCCAGGCCAACATTCCCGCCGCGATGCCATTCTACGGACCTGTCAACGAGAACGCGTTTGCAACCGGCAAGATCTCCGACGCGGCCAAGGCAGACATCAATTCCTCGCCCGAGAACCGTGCACAGCAGGTTCTGATCAACGCTGATTTTTGGGCGCACAGCGACAGGCCGGCGATCACAGCACGTTATGAATCCTTGATGAAACAGTAGCGTCCACCCTTAGCAACTTGTAAAGGGCAGCGCGTGAGGCGGCTTACAGCGCACCACGCGGCCCTCGAACAAGGTCGCTGTCACGATCTTCCCGGTGCACAGCAAGAGGTCGGGCGCGGTGTGACTGTGTTGCACAGTTCAGTGGAGGGCCGCAGTTCGGCCATCTCGTCTCATCATTACGGTAGGCGGACATACTCCGGGCGTCCGAGTTCGAGCATCCGGTTCAATACGTTAACGGCAATCGCGATCTCGGTCACTCGGCGACGATCGGTTCGGGACCGTAGCCCGTCACCGACGACCCGTTTGAAACGGCTGATGTCGGCCTCCACCAGCGCTCGCCAGTTGTAGCCAGAGGCCTTCTGCCAAG
>Ga0160427_10000327_pt1 | contig 30009 bp, 23 predicted proteins | sample SolpanmetagenomL_FD_108194 | JGI IMG/M metagenome (GOLD analysis project Ga0160427, IMG submission 108194) | Solar panel surface microbial communities from Lawrence Berkeley National Laboratory, California, USA - L | ecosystem: Engineered > Built environment > Solar panel > Unclassified ...
AGCACTTGGAGGTGCTCAAACAACAGGAGGAGCACGATGCGCGCGAGGAAGGGCGACCAGAAAGGAGGCTCAATCACCAGACGGGCGAGTTTCTGAATGAGCCGGTTAAGCAAAAGGCGTGGAAGAGGTCTCCTAACCAGTATGTTGCAGCACAGCAGTACTGGGCTCAGTACTTGAATGCGCTTGAGTGGGCTCCTGAGCCGAGTTTGGGTGCTGAGGGTTCGACTCAATTTGGCCAGAATCTTCGTCCCGATGCTACTGAGTTTGTTCCTAGTTGGGTAGTATAGAGGCAGTGAATAAAAAGAGGAGCATGCCTGGGCCAAGCCAAGATGGAGTGTAATGATACAACCAGGTGATGGATGACAAAGTGAGCGCTTCCGAAGAGAGACAGCGTCTTTGAAGATACAGCGTGTAAAATTCTAGAGCAGGAATATCTTTTCCTATGTACTATCTTCCCAAAAAGGGTTTGTTGTTGGGTGTTTTAGGCCAGTTGAACAACGGATTTTCGTAAATAGAATTAACACACCAAGAAAATTATCGAAACATTCTTGAACGTGCCATGTTGTCCGTCTTCATAAGCAGCGCGAAGGCCCAGGTTTGTTCACAATACTCACAGAACAGATCAGGCTGGAGACACGACTACAGCCTCCCAAACACATCTCTCGCACATACAATTCCCACCCAGAGCTCCAGCACCCCACTCACGTCTCTCTTTCACAGGCAGCTCGATATCAACATAATGATTCAGAATCTCCTCTCCCTTCTTGATTCCACCTGCTTTTCCCGGCTTGCCTTCAGTCATTGTTCCATCTTCTTCTTTTCTCGTCCACGCCATTCTCTTCTCACGAGCCTGGAACTTGATCTCTCCAGCCCATTCCCACTGCACATTCGGGTCACAATTGTGATTCGCTAGACACCAGATAGGATGTACAGCAGCGACTTCCGGTCTACCGTTACGAGGGTTGACTCGACCTGATGCTGTGCCTCTGAACTTTGCGTATAGTGTGTTTAATACCCACATTTCGGAGAGCTGTGCGTCGGACTCAAAAACGTTGATGTCCATCTTCTCCAACATATGTAATGGAAGCAAGACGTTCGCTGAAAATGAGAACGGAAGTGTTCGGTCGCATTTGTTGAAGTGCAGATCGCCCATTTCTAGGGCACCTAGGCCTGGAATAGGCACGAATGGTGGAGCATCTACGAAGTCGCCCCAAATATATTTGATCTCTTTCAGGTCGAGAGGATGCATGTCTTGTGTCTGAGCCATTGCTAGTGAACGCAGGAGGAGTAGTGTATACAATGCATCTGCTGCTTCATTGGGTGGTACTTCTTTTGCGATGGACTCGACGTCCATGCCGCATAGAGCTGGGTGGTAACTGTGTTGCGCTAAGTCGTGGCAGGTTTGACTGCAGAACACAATATCGTCACACTCTGCACACACCACGGCCTTTTGCTCTTTGTCCTCCGGTGCATTCGTACTCATTACAGGTAGCTCCGTGCCACAAGCATCACAGACAGGCTCCTGAAAGCGAGCGTTTGCTGTGAGAAGAGATCGTTCTCGTAAGATTTCTTCCCCGGCCGCTATGTCTTCTGTGGCGAACACACCAAGTTGTTTGTTAGTCTTGCTTCCCTCAAGGTTATCCTTTGTCAGTACTGGGAGCTCCGTGACCTTGACTTCAAGCTTCGAAGACACGGTGGTCATCTGCCTGTTCAAAAGCTCGAGTGCTTCATTTGTGTTACGATCCTCCTCATGAGTGTTCCATGGGTATATCTCTCTTCGGACGTAGGCGCGATCTACCAACGTCTCCATACTTATCGTAGCTTCACCGGCACTGGCAATTGAATAAAATCTTTCTACTTCTGCCGCAGCCTGAGCATTCGACTCCACGAATGGTTGAACTTGCTGTACAAACACGAATGCACTTCGTAAACAGCCGATAGTGGTCAAGTAATGTATCGAACATATCCGAGCAGCTCTGCCGTATGCGGCCGCAAGCTCGATGAGTCGATCTTCATTTTGCTCTGCTCCATCCAGATGCTTCAAATCGGATTCCACTTCCGAGATAAACTGCAAATTGGCATCATGCTTGAGGTCTCTAGCACTACCGCCGCTTATCTCCAGTGCCGCCGAGACTTGATCATGATATTCTCCTGAGTCTTCCAGATATTCGTCCACAAGGAGAAGTGTTTTATAAGCATCAAGTACAGCTAAATCGGGATAGCCAAGTTCTGCGTATATCCGAGAGCGGAGCAGGTAGTATGGTGCTTGATAGGGATGTTCGACGATGAGGTCTGAGATGTGCTGTCGGCGCTCGAGCAATTCTTGCAAGTTTGACACCTTGCCGTCCATATTGGTAACACGAAGTGTTTGAGTTGATATTTGATATTTGAAGGTCTTGGATTAACAATTGTGCTGGAAGCCCTCAGTAATGTTCGCTACAGACTCACTCCTCCTTCAACTGCTTCGCCTATGATCTAATCGCAAACACAGCTCTTGTCTGTCCATCACTGTCGAGGCACACTAGCAATTTTGCATGATAATCGGGGTCACGTGATTCGACGGCTTGTTTCAGGTCACGTCAACAATTGAGTAAGATGTTTTCCGCTATCTACCTTGTCTCATAAGTGTGTAATTAAATGCATCTCAGTCATTATGACTTATGAATTATAGATTGGTCAGACTGATTACTTCAGCTCATTTTTGAAGCTTCCGACTGGCTGCGCCAAGCTTTAGAGTTTGGCTTGGCAAGCTTCCGTATGGTGGTTGAAACCCCGCCGGGTCGCGCTTTGCACCACACCCTGTGCAACAAAACAATAATATATGACACTGTGAATCCGCCTGTAATCGATGAACTGTGATGACTTTGACATATCCATATTATTGAAGCTGTAAACGCAAAAAGCCATCCTGTGAACGTTTCGTCCTTCCACCTCGATCAAGCACTTGTCAACATCAACTACAAACACAATGTCCAAAGTACTCCTCATCACAGGAGCAACTGGCCAACAAGGTGGTGCCGTCGTCGAAGCACTCCTAGCTGATCCGAAAGGTCGTTCCGAATTCTCAATTCTGGCAGTAACACGCGACCCCAACTCCGCATCCGCCAAAACGCTTGCTGGCAAGTCCGCCGCCATCTCCCTACTCAAAGGCGACCTCAACGACGTCCCTGCTCTGTTCAAAACCGCTTCTGAAATAACTAAAGAGCCTATCTGGGGTGTCTTCTCCGTTCAGGTGCCGAAAAACGTCGAAGTCGAGGAACAGCAAGGTAAAGCTCTCGTGGATGAGAGTTTAAAGCATGGCGTCAAGCACTTCGTGTACACCAGTGTCGATCGCGGTGGTAACGAGAAGAGTTGGGACAACCCCACTAATGTACCGCATTTCATCAGCAAGCATCGTATTGAGCACCATCTTCGTGACAGCACTACTAAGCAAGGTGGTGATGTCATGTCGTGGACAGTATTGCGACCTGTAGCATTCATGGACAATATCACGCCTGGCTTTTCCATGAAGGTGTTCATGGCTGCTTGGCGCCAGAGCCTGGGCACGAAGCCTTTGCAGATGGTAGCAGTATCGGACATTGGGTATTTTGGTGCGCAGGCGTTTCTGTACCCCGAAAGGTATAGTCGGAAGGCTATTGGACTTGCTGGCGACAACACTTCCATTGAAGACCTGAACAAGATTTTCCAGAAGAAGCTGGGCACACCATTGCCGGAGACTTACGGTTTCTTTGGGAGTGCCTTATTATGGGGTGTGAAGGAAATGGTATGTAAATGGACCAAACATATTCAGACTGAATGCTGATCTTTGTGTTAGGGATTGATGATGAAGTGGTTCAAGGATGAAGGTTACGGAGTTGATATCGAGGCTGTGCGTAAGGTCCACCCTGACTTGATGAACTTTGAGAATTGGATGGAGAAGAAGAGCAAATTTGAGACAAAGTGATTTTGATGTACACATATTGAAGATAGGACGTAATCGTAATAGCAACAACCCAGAACGCCGTAGCCAATGCCAGTTTCCCTGCTCTTTTGCGGTCATGCCTGATCAAAGTCGTGCAGCAACTTGAGATATCTAAGTACTCTTCTTCGCAAACTCAACCCTCAAAATCAAGTTGTTGTAACCGAAACCATCCATCTTCTCAGCAGCCTTGGCAGCGTCTGACCTATCTGCAAAACTGATGAAAGCGAAGCCTTTGGCACGATCAGTCTCACGGTCCTTAGCAAGGAAGACACGAGTGACACGACCGCATCGTTCGAAGAGATCGCGCAGTTCATGCTCCTCAGCGTATTCCGAGACCTGGGAACAGACTGTTAGCATTGATCGACATGGGTAAGACGATAAAAGGTATAGAACTTACGTTCGTGACTCTGAGTGTTGCAAGATCATCCCTCTCGAACTTTCCACCACCCATCCTTTCACCAGCACCAGTAGCACCCTTCCTAAGAGCAGGAGGCACGTAGCTTCCCTTGGTCACTGCACCAGCATCACCTCCGCCTGTAGTCTGCGCCATCATGTCCTCAGCAGGAGGCAAACCAGTACCTGGGTCACCTTCAGGTGCCATCGTACCCTTGAAGGGACATCTTGCGGTGAAATGGTCACCGTTACAAATTCTGCACTTGACTGTGGCCTTCTTTTGATTTGCCTGCCTCTCCTTCTCTTTGGCATCGATTGTCGTGTCTTCGACACCACTCTTGAAGCCTACTCTTGGATTGAGCTGTATATCTTCACCAACAGTGGTTGTATCGCTTTGAGGTCCAGCAGCATCTTTGACGGAGGCACCGAATTTGGCCCATTGACGACGTTCGGCGACACGTGGGTTGACGGTTTCTTTCTTGATAGTGCGCTTGATGATACGGGTGGTCTTGACTTTTTTGCCGTCTTCACGTAGCCGGTAGGAGATGTGTGTTTCGGTGCCGTCAGAGTTCTTGGTGACTGTGGGTTGGGGTAGGGTCTGCTCGTCTTCTTCACCGTCTTCAGCCCAGTCTTGACGCCTAGAGAGTGTGATGTTAGTCTGGGCACCTACGAGATGCAACGATTGCGCGCACTTATTCACTTGCGTGGCAGCCATGATTGCGGCGAGTTCTCTGTGTATTGGATAGGCTTTTGCTGTGGTTTTTCTTTTCTGTTGTCTCTAATTTGTTAAGACGAAGACGAGGGAGATGGAAGCAGTATCTATATGTCAAAGCACCTTGGTCTGTATGTCTGAGGTGAGTCACCAACTGGAAATCGTGAAGAAGGTTCACAATCACGTGCCAATTTTCAAATTCCCTTGAGCGTAGCCATGATGAAACACGCTACCTCGTTCACGACGCCCTAAACCGTGCTAACGACGATGATAACTGCAGCCATCTTGCTTTCACGTTGAACTGCGCTCCATGGACAGCGGGACTGTGTCATCCCATCTATACTTCTTCCGGAAAGCCTTTGCTTCTCCTACAGCCATGTCTCAAGCCACCAGTTGGAGGAACTTCTGGAAGACTCAATTCTTCCAGGAAATCCTGCTAGCCAGTGCCGCCCCGATTCTCACCTACTTTATCCTCCGCCGCTTTTTCGGCGGTAATGAAAATCCTGCACCTCCCAAAGAAATCTCGAAACGCCTCGGTGGCATCCTCGAAGCACGCTTGCAAGAACAAGAGAAGAATGGGGAGATTATTGGTCCTTCTGAAGTAACTCTCAACACCTTCGAACAGACTATAGCAAATGATGTTGTACTGCCATCCGAGATACCTGTTACCTTTGATGACATAGGAGGATTAGACAACATTATAAATGACCTTCAAGAATCCGTGATATACCCTCTCACAATGCCATATTTATACACTCAGACATCCTCGTTGCTATCGGCTCCGAGTGGTGTCTTACTCTATGGACCACCTGGCTGCGGGAAGACAATGCTCGCCAAGGCTCTTGCGCATGAGTCTGGAGCGTGCTTCATCAACCTACACATCTCCACCCTGACTGAGAAGTGGTACGGCGACAGCAACAAGCTTGTAGCGGCCGTATTCAGCCTGGCGCGAAAGATGGCCCCCTCAATTGTCTTTATTGACGAGATCGATGCTGTATTAGGTACACGACGGACTGGCGAGCACGAGGCTAGTGGAATGGTCAAGGCGGAGTTCATGACACATTGGGATGGACTGGCATCTGCGCAAACGGGGACTAGAGCACCACAGCGTATACTTATCCTTGGTGCTACAAATCGAATACACGATATCGATGATGCAATATTAAGAAGGATGCCGAAGCGTTTCGCAGTACAGCTACCAAATACAGAACAAAGAAGAAAGATATTGAAGTTGATATTGAAAGACACGAAGGTGGATCAGCTCGACATGGACACCTTAGTGAAGGGAAGTGCGGGTATGTCCGGGAGTGATCTAAAAGAGGCATGTCGAGAAGCAGCAATGATGCCAGTAAGAGAGTTCATTCAAGCGAGGCGAGCTAGAGGTGAACAGATCAAGGGCATTCAGCCGCAAGATATCAGAGGATTGAGGACGACCGATTTCTTTCACAAAGCTGGTAGCAGCAGTGACTCCATCCACGATATTGATGCAGGTCAAGCAGATGAGGACGACGAGTACGAATCCGTAGAAGGTGAAGATGATAGCAACTCTAATATCAAGCCGACGACCACATGATGTAGTCGAGTTGAGGTATATTAGGGAATAACGACCTTCATACTCTACCTTTGAATATGCCTGGGCAAGCAGATCTGCCCGCTTGAAGCACCATCTCAAGCCAAAGATAGGTTCAATTCTGCGGCATTAGAGTTCCATAGAAGCTCTCTCGCGAAGCTGCGGCACTCGCCACACACAGAATGGGAAGGCACCAACACCTCGCGGCTGCTGTATCAACAATGCCAAGCTTGGTTGCGATTCGAATTGTGGCCGTTCTCAAGTCGTCTCTGTCAGTTCATATCTTTCTCTTCACCAACATCCATCGCTTCGCCATTTGTGCATTGCTCATTTGCATTTTCATCATCATCACTGGTGTATATCTTCTTACTGCATCATCGTATTGCATTTCATCACACTCATCGATCCTTTTCGAGCGAGCACTTCGTCAATCACATCCATCAACTTCATTAGCAAAGTCGCCATGTCATCCAATAACGAGAATTCGCGTGACAACAATGATCAGCCACCTCCGGATTACGATGCTGGTGGAGATGTGCTTGCTCCACGTACGAATCTGCCGTCTCTCAACACAAACCAACCCTGGAAGCCTGCGACTGCATCGGCGGGAGGATCAGTCCAGGCAGATTCAGGTTATCGGACAGGAAGCACATCTGGGACAACACCAGCTTTTCCATCTCCATCGTCAGCAGTGGTGCAAACAGCATCAGCTTCTTCATCGGCGATTGAAACAACATCAACTCCTACATCGGCATCGACGTCTGAATCGGCATCCATTCCTTCAGCAACAATCCCCCGAGGACATGCACGGAATGGCGCTCAGGATTTGGGAATGCCTCCTGCAGCGCGGAAGTCATCAGCCAAGCTGGTATCTATCGCCGAGCATGAGCCCACCTCATCGACAACTGGACATGGACGCGAGGGTGAGAGGAAGCACTATCGATTCTGATTAGAGTAACTTGCTTACATTGTATAGCACACGACGACTCGGTATTTGATGACATCGACATGACAAAGGAAATCAACTTCACCCCTGTTGACACTACTTCTCTTCGCCTTGGTCAACAACCTGCTGTTACTGCTGAAAGGCACGGGACCTCCCCTATATCACCCAAGACTACGACAAACCCGTTGAAAGCACACCCTATACAGTCCCAAGGTGGACAGATCTTAGAAGGTCCCGGGCCACATATCCCCAAGCATCGTGAACATCAAGGCTCGCCAACTTCAGGTATCCTTCGATCGCAGAACAGCTTGGCTAAACTCGATACCACCATGGACACTACCGGCACAAAGAGGCCTACATTTGACGATGCCGCTATCAACAAGCCTCGCTCTGACAAGGCCTATCCAACTACGCCTTACGAAAAGGAAAAGGAGGGGTCTAAATTGAAGCTCAAGCAAAAACCGCTGAAAGTCGGAATGGGGCAGCCTATCAAGCAACTTGCTGTGAAGATACGAGGGAAGATTACTGGCAAGGACGAGCGGGCACGTGAGGCGCAGTTGAAAGCCAGGCAAGCCAGTGCTGATGCCAAGGCTCTGCACGAGGAAGTTACTGGTGCTCCTACTGGAATGTCCAAGATGCTTCAAAAGGTAAAGAGCATTTCCATCTTACGCAAGCACGATGATGACGAGCCTGTTGCCAACACGCGCGAGGCCTCCGCGACTGCTGTTGAGAATGCTAGGCGGACGAGATCACAATGGTGGCCGGACTGGAGACAGAAGAGCAGCAAACATTCGGCGGATCTATCAGATGATGACGCGAAGTCTCGGCAGAGGAAGATCCACCAAGCTCTACAAAGCTTTGCTCTGCAGGCTCGTGGTTCGACCACAGCTAAAAAACCTTTCAATAGCATTGATTATGCTCGTGACTATCCTGATCGGCCTTGGGATGTTCCAAAGTCGAGCGGGCCTGTTGGACACAGGACTGCTGAGGAGATGTATTATCATCCTGATATGAGACCAGGCGATGATCTCTCGGAGAAGTTCTACGTTAGCGGCAGCACATTGACTCCTCTTCTTCTGGACGAGAAAGGCAGACCCATTCGGTTTGCCGGGCACTCGTCAGAGAGCTCTACAGCTACCAACTGGGCAAGAGGTACTGTCTCGAAAGTGGAAGATATTGCTGGTCGGACCTTGATGAAGGTGAGTCAACAATATTATACGTGCATGATATGGTTCTCTGTTAACATCATACAGGTATCAGGTCGCAAGGTCAAGTCTGAAGCAGATGCACTAGACAACACCACTGTTGAAAGAGTATCCTCATGGCGTGCACGAAGTCGCTTGGTCGGCGCCAATCCCCCTCTCAATACACTTGTTGAGGTTGCATCCTCAGAGAGCGCTGTTCCTCCAGTGGACTATAGTCACATGAACGGGACAGCAATCCAAGAGCGACCACGCCAGCCAAGTGGTATCCACGAAATCCCTGCTGATGAAGCTTCCGAGCAACAGTTATCGCTAACTCGATTCCCGTCGATGCCGACAGAAGCTTCGAGTCCTTCGACAGTCTACGAACAATCCGTCCACACTTGTCATTCAGCACTGGCACCAAACTCACAGCCATCATCCGTCCCCGCCTTACAAGCACCATCTGTCCCTGTCCACCCTATCATCGCAGGAGGCGCAGTCCAGCCAATGTCTGATATCAGCCAAGCGCCACCTGTACCTCTTCAGGAACCTGCTCCACAACGAACCGCCAACGCTTTAACGGTACCACAAACAGCTGGTAGCACCCTGCTAGCAGTGCGGGGAGCTAGCTCACCGAGCTCAACAGCAACCGACAACGTGCCGTCACTGATCCCTGATGAATCATCGGCTGGCTCAGCTTCTACGTCTTCGTAGTCTACATCACCAAGGTTGTTTCTTGTGTATTTGTCATTACGATTGTATGGAAGGACTTGGTAAATGGGTACTCGCCTGTTGAAGGTCAAGATTGGCATTGTACATTGGAGACGATCATTCTTATCAGGACTAGTCGCTACGCACATCATTGCGTGCTAGGACAATCCCCTCTTCTCCCAGATACATGACAATGCAAACCATTATCGGGTGTGACTTTGAAACCACCGCTGTTACTGAGGCGTCCCTTGTTAGCGGCAGGCAGGAGAGTGGGGTGGTTGGCGTTTAATGAGCGAAGCGGGGAAGGGATGTCCAGGATACATGAAGATAGCTTGTGTGGTAAAGGCTTAATTCAGAATGTCTTAGTTTGCCTGGAAGATTGTACAAAGTGCGGTCATTGGTGGTGCGGCTGACTGCTGTATGGCTGATGGCTGATAGCTGATAACTGTACTGCTGGTAGGTGATTGACATTCAGATGTGATTGTGATTTATATCGTGATTACAGCCGAAAAAATCGTTGATGACTGAGTGGCTTAGTGGCAAATCCTCGGCTACAGACTGCAGTATCTTTTTCCTGGAACAGTTGTGGTTTAAGTGGACAGAGCGGATCAGAACGACTAGCTAAGGTAGGATGCCATCGGATTCTCTGCGAATGCTGCGTTATCTCAAGACTAAACGGCGACTACAGTACAATGAGAACCCATGCGCATCACCCAAGGACCCTGCACAAACCGCAAAGTCACCGTCTTTTGTATCAAGGTAGACAAGGTAGACGCTAGTGTCCTGAGCTAAGGCCATTTCATCACATTATCACACGTCTAGCCTTACCAGAGTATGGACGTGAACTACTCTCGCGTCAATTGCCTCTATCAGTTTAGGCCGGTATGTCAATCTTTAAGTGTGATAGTATCAAGATCCAAGTGGATAGTGTATCAACTCGCAAACGAAACGTGCTCTCACCTTTGTATTACAGTATATTCGTTGATGGTGGAAATTGGAAATGGGAGACGCTGCATCTCGTTCCGATGTTCGGCTTCCTTCAGCGACTCCTCAATTTTTTTTGAAAGGATCTGAACAAAGACACTGGATAGACATGGTTAGCGACGAACGCTTTGCGCCACATTATCCTTCTGATGTGAGTAAGATCATAAGCGCAATGCACGGTAAAGAAGCAGCTCAGCGACACTTTTGCGTAGCTTTCTTGGCATGAATATGTTGATGGGAAAGAAGCATGACGGCATTTTCCGTTGATCTCATTGTCGAGGTGTAGATGTGAACTTGGATCGGATCTTCATGGCCGTTTGCTCTCCTCTTCTTTCTTTCTTAGCCTCATATTGCCAAACGCTTCCTTAGCGCCTGGTGCTGCATCGCTGTCAGATAACGTGGATGGGCCTCGTGATTGAGATAGTAAGTACCGATAGCATGCGATTTACAGTGTTTTCGCAGTTTCGAAACCACTCTATTGGTTGGATTCGACGGCGTGCACCCCGAGGAGTGAAGTGCATAAAGATGCATAGTGGATTACAGAAGTTTGCAAAAGGTACTTACCGCTGTATGTGTGATTCTGGTGAACCTTATGCCGGTTCATTAGCATTGGGAGGCGTGAAAGCGTGGCAAATCTGGTGGTCTGAGGTCAGAGCTGAGTATATCGAGTACTTCGCTTGTTGTAACGAATCTCTGTTCCGCTTTGAGATTGTTGCACGCCGTCCAGAGATTGCTACTAGGGCTATACGAATGCCTGAATCTTTCAATTCCTGGACTGTTCATCGCACGGCCAGTTTCAACAATAGCACAACCCCCGGCCACCCTACATGTGAGTTTGGTGATTACTGCTCTTTTGCGCAGCGAGCAGACCATTGGATCGCAATAACCTCCCGACGCTGATAGTCGGGGTATTAGATTACGCGCTCGGGGCAGTATTGTGTTGTATATCGACTCCTCGGTGAGCAGCCGCAATGGGCCCTGTACCCTCCTGTAACTACCTAGTCAGCCTACTTCTTCTTGAAGCCTGCTAAGGTGACCATTGCCAAATCCCTTTCGCAGTAAGCTTGCAGTGAAGTGTAAGCGCAAGAATCAACCTTTTATCAATTTGTGCACAAACGGGCCACCAGCAGTGACTGGCTATACTCGACAACTAAGCCACAGCTCGTGAACTGGTATGACTAGTCTGAGCTAATGCCGGCCTCACATGAGAGCAGCGGCCCACCTAGTCGCGTTCAAAGAAAGGTACCCAACACTCGGACCTTCCCAGGCCCTACAGCCGCGTCTATCTCTGCTTTCCCTAAGTCACCCGAGTCCATGTCAACAACCTTGAAAGGCGGTCTAAGGTGCTGTGAACGGACTCTGGCCGTTCGGTCAAGTCTCAATTTGGATATCTACTTCGCACGTACCTTTCTATGTTTCCACACCACATCACATCACCTATGCCCATTGTTTGGGCGCCTGCAATACTGTTGCCTCATGGCTAATTGCTGTCTGCCTTGTTGACTTGCTGTCGCTTGGGATTATTTTGCTGTTACAATTGAGCTCGGATCTCAAAGGCAAAACAACGCAATAAGTGAATTGCTGTCGTTACTCTGGTATTGCTCCGAATTGTCACTTGGGTTTGAGGACTTCGCGCATTCAATTCATCTTCATCTCGACTGGATAAGTCGTCAATTAGTTGAGCGACGTTCGGAAATTCCACGCAACAGCACTGCATCGCATTGGTCCAACCGAGAATCTTCCACCTTCCGGTAGCGCTCTGGACTTTTTACTGTACATTGAAAGTGTGCTGGTTGTGCGAAGTTGTAGAACTCGAGCTTTCAATAAATTGAGGTGAGTTTTGATTTCTTTCTGGTGAATCTTGATATCTTCCACATTCACCTTTGCGCGCAAGCGCTCAGGCGCTCAAATTCTCTATTCTCCTTCTATATATATTTCTCTTTCCACCTCCTGAGCAGCAGCTGATGTAGCATGTATAGGTCGAGATAGGAAAGCAAGCCGCCTCTGCCACGTCAGTAAGCATCCCTGCCGTCAGTGCTTTCCCAGATCTCCGGCAGGTCATCGTCGCTGCGAAGATAGCCCAAGAACTGATAAAAGGTAGAAAGATTGAATAGCGAACATCGGACTCTTCGCATTGCATTGTACGGTGTATCCTGAAACAAGGCAGCCTTGTGGAACTCGTCGTTGGAGAAAAGAATGAGCCAAGGTAAGTCTGTTTCCTGATCAACATTAGGTTTTACCCCAACTGCGAGTGTATTTTTGGTTGGTGGCGTCTCTGCCAGCACATGATTACCATCTGCCTTTCATGCTTACAGGTTGCTGCAGCTGCATGCTGCCTCTGAGCTGGAAGTCCAAGTCGAATAGCGGCTCTTTGACTATTTTCAGAAAGAAAGACGAATTCCAGATGAGTCGTCGCTAACATTCTCGCTGTAGCACCAAATCAGGGACGACGCGCGCAAAGAGACAATGGCAGCACAGAGTACAACTACAAGCTTGGATCGTCTCAGCAGAACGTGCCTGGCACTGTAGGAACTACCGAGATGTACTCGTGCCAGCGCAACAATGGATGGCTTGGTCTGACAGCTCCGCCTGTTCCTACTGGCCCAGCCTCCATATCTGACGAGTAAGTGGTATTTATCTTTCAGGGCTCTCGGTCTCCCGCTCCTTCTGATCATCTTGTAAAATGAGATGGCTTTCATGGCGTTTGGTACTTTCGCATACACATGCCCTATTCGGTCACAGAACCGAATCTTACCATATTGGGACATGCTCCGAAGACCAATACTTGTTTACTCGAACACGCTTTGACGGTCAGGAAGCGTATATGGTCTTGATATCCTTCAGCGTGCGCTGGCAAAAGAGACGTGATACTTCTTATCATCATCACAAGATTCAAAAACTGAGTTGAATCCTGTTTTAACCCCTGCAAGCCTCAAATCCACTCTACATTCACTTCTTCCCAACCGCTGATTTTCATGCGCTGGCGCTTCTATGCCCATTGTTTATAAATATTGTCTCACTTCCTCGTACATTCAATAACATTCATCATCATTCACAGTCATCTGAATAAGCAAGAGCGATTTTCTGCTATTCACCACGAGCCGTTTGACTCTTGGTCAGCTCACCATTGTTACCCTATTGACGTCAAGGCGTCATACATTCTTACTCCCACTCGACCTTTTCCTTCTTCCTCCTTTGCACCGATGTCTGGCACACCAGGCTCTTCATCACGACCCAGCCAGTACTACCAGCAGGAGCCAACCGGGCAGCTTACAGGGTAAGAACCTCTCTTCCTGCTCACACAACAAGACTAACACTTCCTACCTAGCTTCGAGGCTATTGATGATCACGCCCTCGCACATCATCTCACAGCCTCAATACAGCAACAGCAACAGCAGCATCAGGAACCATTCACAGCAGACGACTACAACCAATGGAATGGACCGGAACCAACTCTGCCAACCCACGGCTCTTCTTACGACGAGCAAGAGTTTGCACGGCCATACCAGCATGCCGCCCACCAAAGCCTTCCTCCGGCATACTACCACCACGGACCAAGCTATGACATGGCACTGGCCAACTATGTACCGGCCGCCAGCTACGGTCCGGTCACGAGTATGTCATACCCGCCTCCTGTAGAAGCGGCAGCCGCGCCTCCTGCTGCTGCTCTACCAGCACCGCCGATGGGACCTCCTGCTCCTCCTGCCAACCAGAAGAAGAAGCCACAGCCACACCTCAAGTTCGTGAGGTACCAGGAGGCCAACCCTCTCTACTGTGGCAACGATCGAGTCTACCCAAAGATATGGGCAGACTGTGACAGTACCCTGTCCAAGATCGACTCCCAACCACGGCTAGTCTGCTATCGCAGAAACTACGTGGTGGTCGATGTCATGTTCAGGCTTCCGTTGCCACGGACTCCTGGCTGGGAGGACAGGTATTGGCAAGGCTTTCGGGGCAAGATGTTGCATGTGGTAGATTCCAGAGGAAAGCACAGACAGGTAGGAGGATTCGCTGTGGGAATTTCAGCACTAATCGACGGACCGGACGGAAAGGACGTGGGACTAGTCCAGCACACAGCAAAGAGAAGGGCAGACGACACGACAAGAGTGGGGGAGGTCGAGCTGCTGCCCAACTTGGGGCGGTCTGCTACCTACCAGCACAATGTCCAGGTACTTCCAGCCGACAACACTGGTATTGACCAGATGCCACTACTGCCAAACCAAATCCGCTACGAGAACCAACGGATCCCATCACACAACACACACACCTTCGAACGCATGCAGTTTGGAAATGCAACTGCCAACAATGGGCAACGGCGTGCAGCGCAGCAGTTCTTCCACCTTGTGGTCACGCTGCACGCCGACATTGCCCCGTTGAACAGCGATGGTGCAGATGGGACACACGAGCCAAGATGGATGCCAGTTCGGCATTTATTTTCACACGGTTTGATTGTGCGTGGAAGGTCGCCGACCCACTACCACCACTCAGACCATGCCGGCAGAATACTCGTGAACGAGGAGGACCTGGATCCTGCTGTCAACGACTACAACACGCCAGACGATGGCAGTGTGGCTCCAGTACCTTTCATTCCTGTGGCGCCAGGGGCTCTTCCTCCTCCACCTCCACGCCCATACAATCTCCAGATCGCTCCACTGTCTACCGACCCAATCGGTGGTTGGAATGGTCTGTTGGAGGATGATGGGCATGATGGCCTGAGAAGGATCGTAGCAAGTGCTGGAACTGGAGCACCAAGCGTGGCAAGAGCTGGAGCAGGCAGACAGGCTGGAACTGGTCCGGCTAGCCGTGGCCGTGGAGCGTCTGCACCTCGACCAAGAGGTGGGCGTACTGCTCGTACGCCGCAGAGTGCTCTGGCACAACAGAACTCTGGCAAGGTGGAGAAGAAGACTTCTCGAAAAAAGAAGCCGAGTTCTACCAGCACTCAGCAACGTTGCACCAGGACGCAAGCGTCTGCTATCGCCCCTCCCAAACCACGAGGCAACAACAGACAAGAGTCCGCCGCTACCACCACCACTACCAGCACCACGACAACGACGACAACTGGGCAGCTCAATCCGTATCCTATTCCCGGACAGTACTTTCAACCAATCAACAACATGATCCGGGATACTGAGCCAACACCAGTGTACACCTTTGGAGACTTTGTGGGCGACAGTGGCTACGACTTGGAGCATGGTCAGCTGCACGATCGTTTACACGACAACGTACATGAAAATGTGCATGAGCATCAGCATGGCCACGACTACGAGCTTGGATACGAGCAAGACATAGCACAAGCAGAGGGGCAAGATCAAGGACATGAGCTCGACTCACCCGCCTCTGCCTCTTCCAGTGTTAAACACGAACAGTCTTCCAGCTTGTCACCTCAGCTCCGTCGTCACCCCAGCGCCTACCACCCAGCCAGCTTCTTGACTCCAGAGTCAGAGCTGTCACAGCTTCATCGGCAGATCGAGTACGATCCCAGCAACATCTCACCTCCAATACCTCCGTTTCGAGGCATGGGTGACCCGACAATGCAGTATTCTCAACAAACGGTATTCCCGGGGCTGTTGAGCTTCACAGATGGCGATTTCTGCTTTGTGGACGACGTGCATACTGCCGTCGACTCAGCAGAACGCTCAACTGATCAGTGAAGCTCGATGGTTGTGTTGGTCACTCGTGCGTCTGCTGCTGGTATGCTGGTCTCTTGTCCAAGTGCTGGTCTGGAGCCAGTGTCCGTTGATGCTGTTGCCTGGTCCGCGTCTCGTCCTTGCTGGTCTGTCGTCCACGTCCCGTCTGTGCTGATTTATCCTCGGTCTTGTGGCTGGAGGAGTGAGCCTCCATGTCACTTGTATCTCCTGCTGGTCTGTCTGCTGTCTGTCCACGGCCACGGGACTAGGGGGGTGAGCCTCGACGTCCCGGGATTCTGCTGCTGTTGCTCACCCTGTGCTGCTGGTCTGGTCCGTGGTCTGTATGCCTCCCCTCCTGCCCTCCTCCTCTCCTGTGCTGTGCTGTGCTGTGCTGTTCTGTTCTCTGGTCGGAGTGTTGGATGGTTTGTCTTGGATTGGAGAAAAGCTTTTGTTGCCTTTGGTATTGGCTCGGATGGATATGCATGATTGATGATACTAACAACTTTGACGAATCTCCAGAGGCTATCATGCATAGGGATCATTTGGTACTGGATATCGGGCAGATGTGAACATCTTTACGACATTTATATGAACGACTTACGACGATATACCCATTGACGACGAGGAATAACGAACAATGTGTAAATCAATGAACATACCTTTATATACCACCTACCGCCGTCCTCCCTTTAGTGCTTGGTCCGTGGTATGTTTTTTGGGTTGTGTGTTGCTTGCTGGCTTGTTTGCTCTTTCTTTTTTTCTCTCTTTTTTCGGCAGGACATGTCACGAAGTTGTAAGTACTTCTTTCAAAATGTCACCTCCTTCTTCTTTTTTATTCCTCTTCTCTTTATTCCTGTCTTTCCCCACTTCCTCATTCTATCACAATAGTGAAGTTCACAAGACACTCAGCAAACACCGAGTTGTTCTCACACACTGGAAAAGTTGCAACTCCGCTTAATACATCTGTCTTCTTTCGCGTTAGTGAATCTCAGCACATAATGTCATGATCAAAAGCAACACGAAGGAAGAGATGAAGTCGATATAAACTATCATACACGACTCAGCAGACGGCCACGTTATGCCTCGAACCTAAACGACTCATTCAAGCAGCACTTGCCGGCGACCATGATGTGCAGGCTTGAGCAGTGGAGACAGCTCGGAATGACTCGACAGTAAGACCACAAACACAAGAGGCGTTTATGCTGAAGCCGCTAAAGGCTGCGCTACGAATCGCCACGGAGACCGAAGCAGTGAAGCCTAGTAAGCAAAAATGGAGCATTCTGTGCCGCATAGCCGGGTGCTTGTGACCGCGGAGTCGTCTGCACAGCTCTGCAGTGACCACTGTGCATTCGTCAACTCCACCCTTGTCGCTCAGATTGTCTTGCAACCTCGTCCAACGAGTAAGCTCTGTGATCTGTCACGTTGGAATGTCGTTGAAATAAGCTCAACTGCACAGTGTCATGTTGCGAAATTGAGTTTGACGAGATCGAAACGTGGTGATTGGTATGACTCGGGGATGCCGAACGGCACATAACCTGGGCAGCCTTGGTGATTGAATCATTTCGTCTTAGTCGTTGTGTCGAGGTCACTGTTGTCGAGGTAAATGCCGTCTTGAGATTTGCAGGGAATATGGTGAAGACGGCAGACTGACTGACAGAACTACTAAATATCACATTTGGTGCCTTGTTCAAACCTCCCTCGACAGTATTGAGTTGTGCAAAGACCTCAGAAAGTCAACCATTATGATAAGAGAATCAAGCGCTCACTCCAATCAGGACATGTATGTTCGACAGTCTGGCATCAAACAGCTTCTAGCACGATTGTAATCGATTCAACGTCAGACACCCTCCTGAACTTTGATGAGGCATTAAGTAGTCTGCCGGTGAGGCTGCGTGACTTCGATACATGCCGAGCCGTTCTTGGTGTTATACTCTGTCCAAGTCCACCGCCTGAGTCGCGCTTGAGTCGTCCTATTTCCATGACCCGTGGCAGTGGAGAGGTTCGAGATACTTGAGTATCTCATCTTAACCTTCTTTCTTGTTTCAACTGCTGTTTGCATCTCGAACTCTCGGTGGCTGTCCCATGACCAACACTAGCTAGCTAGCTCTTTCGTGCTGGAAGATCTGTTGCAAATGCGCATGCAGGTCTTGCTTAGCTACCGTAGATGTACAATCGCATGCTCTACACAATGAAGATTGTACCAGTGACATGAAGGGAACGTTGATATTACGCTACAGTACTTATATGATGATGTGTGGGGTCAACAATCGTGCCAGTGACCGATACTGTGGACCAACATAGAAGAAAGAAAAATCAAAAAGACAAGTCGGCCTTTCAAAATGCGAGCTTGCCATCGCACTGCTGTCTCGAGAGGCAGCAAGGTTCAATAATGATTTTGGCTATCAACGTACTTTGACGAGGACTCAAGTGACGAGTTCAGTATGATTCGATCAATAAAACCAGAGAAAAACAGTGCAAAAACCCAGGTCACTTCAAGCAGGACCGCAATGCGCGTTACTCTACGTTGAAAGGCGAACGCAAAAGTTCGCCTCATTATTACACGATCTCAATAGAGATATGATGTGCGCTAAAGAGTGCTGCTTGCTAGGAAGAAACCTAGAAGCTGGCATATGAACAATCGCCAAAGCGCAGCTAAGTCACTAGCGGATGAGCACTAGAAGCTACCGATTCACCTAGCTGTTGGAGACAGCTTCACTAGACGAGCTAGAAGCCAAGCATCAAAGTGACCCAAGGAAAGCCTGAAAGTTTTATTAACCGCTACACCACGGGGATGTAGAGGCGAAAAAGCAAATTTGTTTTGGGGTGTTAACAAGAGAGCGACAGACTGAGTGGTAAGGACAAGGGAGTTTTTGTGATTGTCGTTCGCCGAGATTTACTTGCAGCAAAAGGTGTAGTGGTTGACGTGGTTCATCTCACTAATGATGTAGTGATGGTGAGACTGCGAAGAATGTTTTAGTCTCGCAATCCGGGCTGAGCATCAGGGTAGATTTGTGCTCTAGTGTAGATCTTGCGACTGTGCTCATGAGCTCAATCACCGACATGTATGAGGTGCAGAAGGACAGAGCAGATGAGCTTGTTCGTCCTTGAACACTTCAGTAGCCTACCTTACTCAGGCGACTTCAGGCAAGGAGTGAATGTAGCATCTGCCAGTACATCCAGACTGTGTTCAAGAAATCTCAGCTCGCATATCGGCCTCACTAATGACTCACATCTTCTCTGTTGCACATGTCTCTCCACGCACAATCATCTCGGCATGACTTCTACAAGCGCAAATGGTCTAGTCATCTAATGTCTTAGAACGACCCAGTTGCAGTGTTAATTTATGGCTACTCATCACCTGGCCCAATCATGTATCGTAACCTCCTGCTGCTTGGACTTCAAAGGTGCAATAAGCATCTACTTATGGTTCTTGAAAGACCATAAGCAGTACTATTATAACTCCCTCCTGTATTCCATAGGAAGACGGAGAGTATGTTGCTATTCATTACTAGTCTGACGACTTTCACGGTTTTTTTTGGGACCATGAAGAAGTAAGAGTGAGGTGGGATATGCATCAAGTGATATATGCGCGGAGAACCATGTGAGTGGTGGGTTGTGGGTGGAGTGTGAGACAGCTATTTTTCTTTTGATTTCCGGCTTTTGTGTAAGTCCCAGATGGAGGTGTCAAGGTTTCAGCTGCGGACAAGTTTGCGTTTTGATCAATGCGGCCTGTAGCGTCTTCTGTCATGTAGCGTTATGAAATCAAGATGTGATGGATGAAAAAGAATGTCCACATGTGGTCTTCATGCAATACTTATGCTTCTACATCAATCCTACCACCACTTCTCGCACAAGACCCTCTCCGCTTCCATACCTGCCATCTTACCCACCATTTCCACAAGCTCATCCGTCATCTGCCTGGGTCCACAGACGTAGCATACAGTATCTCGCCGATCTTCAACATCTCCCAGAGCCTCTTCAATATCTTGCCTCATCATTCTACCGTTCTTGCTAAGCACGTTGTTCAGATCTGTTGTTTGCTCAGTTGGCACGTCCTTCGCATCCGCCACTTCAGTCAAGAAGAACTGCACTTGCAGCCTAGAAGCAGCGTACTCGCTTGCGATGCTAAGAATGCGGTTTGCGAAGAGTACTTCCTTGATGTTCAGCGAGCTGCCTTTGGTAGCATACAAGAGCTGTACATTATCGGGCATTGTAGCTCTCGAGCGATGCATGTGCGAGAGCATCGACATCAGCGGACTACCCTCAGTATCAGCACGATCATCTTCCTCTATACCAATCCCAGCGCACTCACTTTATCCCCACGCCTCCCGCGATGAATACAGCCCTCTTCGGCATTCTTCCTTGGTTCCTGACCATATACTTGAAGGGTGGCCACACAAAATTGCCTCCCACTCTTACATACAAATTTTGTCCTATAATCTCCTCCGAAGGGCGGAAGAAGTACGCCGCCGGCGGGTTTTTGGGCGAGTTCTGTACAGCGAGTTCGAGGAAGGGTGATGGTGATCTGCGATCTGCGTCCATTGGCGAGCTTGTTATGGTGAACCCACCAATCTTCTCAACAGTGGGGATATGGACATCGAGCCATTGGCCAGGGAGGAACTATTGCTGGACAGAAGAGCCTTTGTTAGAATGGTATGTTTGTATGAGTCGGGTTTGGCTGATATGGGAGAGGGTGAGAAGTGGCGTACTTTTATGCCTTCCGCGCGGTCTATGTCGAGATGGAGAAGGTGTATGGAGCCGCCAGCGGCTGGTGTAATCTTGCTTAGGGTGACTGCGTGGACATCGCTACCTCGCTTTTGGTCTGCTGTTCGTTGGAGGTGGGTGAGGTATGGTTGCGGGAGGTCGTTGACAGATGCCATGCTTCTTCTAGTAGTTACGCGAGTGCTCTGGTATGCTCTGGCTAGGGACGACTGGCGTGGTAGTCTTGATAACAGTAACATGGCAATGTTGTTGTATTATTCATACTGAAACTCGATGACGATGAGTCCAGCTCAAAGGCCACACGCCAAGAGATCGACCGAGGGCAACCCCTTGCCCTGCCCTGCCCTGCCCTGCCCTGCCCTTCTCCTCTCCATTCACATCACATACAGCGCTTAGCTTGTACCACCTCTGTAAGTCGTCAGGAAGAAGACCCGCCAATGTCGCACAAGATGATGTTACCGCCCGTGGTCAATGTGCTTTGTGTCTGTAGGCCACCTTTGAATGACCTTGCTCCTCTTTCTATTGTATCCTGCTACTCTTATTTGTCATTATTGTTCCAAGTCTTCTTCTAGGCGTCCATCTTCGGTCCTATCGTACGAACATGGTGTACATATCTCATCGCTGGCGAAAGCCACGTTTCATCCTTGTCCTCCTCGTCCTCGAGCTTGCTTTCACCATTCCAGCGTTGGCGCTCTTCGCTATTGCAGAAGACGATACATACAGAACAAAACTATGGCAGGACGGATTCAGCAACGGCTTCAATTCCTCCCCAGCTCAACCTTTATACGACTATGCTAATCACAGACCCGTCCATTATCCTCTGGTATGGAGCAACACGTAAGTACAACTTATCAAGAAGATCTAACATACGAATACTGATTACCACGACCTATTAAGCGTCACCTCTTTCAATGTTGTCATTTCGATACTCTCGACCTTCTTGCTCCTTGTCAAAGCAGTCCTATTCATTATGCACATCTGGGTACCACTCTTGTCCGCTATCGTCCACGCCGCCCTTGTCATCCTATGGGCTTTCAGCGTATATACACAATCTGCATCAGATATGACGGATCCTAAGCATCCCCAGCGTGGAGCTCCATGGTACATTACGAAGAGTTGCAGTGTGGCATTTAACAAGAACAATATACACTACTGTAGACAGGCCAAGGCAGCTTTCGCTGTTTCCATCATCTTGCTGTATGTAGCTCATCTCGACCTGTTCTATTGAAAACACTGCTAACGGATTACGCAACACAGCCTTCTATTCATCACAAACACCACATGGGCAGCGTACTCCACGTATCCAAGCAAAGAACAACGACGTCGTAAACAGATGGCCAAAGACGAGGATCAACTGCGACAAGCATCTGTGGGAGGCATGGTACAAGCTTCTGATGGAAGCTGGGAGTTACGAGAGTTTCCTCCGCCACCTACTCAGGCCAACAAGAAGGGTGTGAAGAGGTCAGTGAAGTCTATGATGTCTAGATCGTCCAAGTCATCAACGTTTAGTGAAAGTTGGGAGGCTTCAGAGCTGAAGGTGTGATGATAGAAGAAGTATTCAAAGCCAGAACTCGATTGTGTGAATTGGCCGGGCAGTCACCATGGGACATAGAGCTATTCTTTTCTCTCCCTTGCTTTATAGTGTGGATGAACAACGAGACGAAGGACTTGGCTGTTTTTAGCACTCTTCGGATTTTACATCGGACTTAACCGGAGCCAATTCCTCTCCATGACATTTCCTGCTTTCACCAAGTCTCACTTCCTGTCAACAACAACCTCATCCACCCCCATCGCCACCCACCATGCCCTCAACTCATAACGTCGACAAACCCTGGGACACCGACGACATCGACAAATGGGCCCTCGAGCCCTTCAACCCAACCGACAACGCCGGCGGCACCTTCGCCGAAGAATCCTCCTTCGGCGTCCTCTTCCCCAAATACCGCGAACTCTACCTCAAAGAATCATGGCCCCTCATCACCCGCGCCCTCGCCAAACACCAAGTCGGCTGCACTCTCGATCTCGTCTCGGGAACAATGACCGTACGGACAACACGAAAAACATACGACCCCGCCGCGATCTTAAAAGCGCGAGATGTCGTCAAACTGCTGTCGCGTTCCGTGCCGGCGCCTCAAGCGATCAAGATCATGGACGATGATGCGATTGCAGCGGATGTGATTAAGATACGGAATTTGGTGCGGAATAAAGAGAGATTTGTCAAGCGACGACAGCGGATTTTAGGGCCCAATGGAACCACGTTGAAGGCGCTGGAATTGCTGACGGGGTGCTATATCTTGGTGCAAGGAAATACCGTATCAGCGATGGGACCATTCAAAGGCCTCAAAGAAGTGCGGCGCGTGATTGAAGACTGCATGGCCAACATCCACCCCATCTACCACATCAAAGAACTCATGATCAAGCGCGAGTTGGCAAAAGACCCGGAGCTCAAAAACGAGAATTGGGAGCGCTTCTTACCACAGTTCAAGAAGCGCAATTTGAGTAAGCGAAGAGTGCCGTTCAAGGTCAATCCGAACAAGGAGAAGGTGTATAATCCGTTCCCGCCGGAGCAGGAGAAGAGCAAAGTCGATTTGCAGATTGAGAGTGGAGAGTACTTTCTTAGTAAGGGAGCGAAGGCGAGGAAGGAGAAGGAGGAGAGGGAGGCGGGGATGAGGGAGAAGAGGGAGGAGAAGATGAGGGACAGGGCGGCGGAGTATGTGGCGCCGGAGGAGGATGGGGAGAAGAAGAAGAAGAAGAAGAGGAAGGAGAGGGAAGAGGGGGAGAATGGTGAAGGCGTGGAAAAGAAGAGGAAGAAGTCGAGGACTGTTGAGGTTGAATCTGAATGATTATGGGTTTGGGTAGAGAAATAGGGCATTTGGTTGGGCATTGCAAGGCGAACAAAGGTAATGGCTGGGCTTGCTTGCTTGATACGAGCAGATGAGCATCTCTTCGATTGGTAGTGCAAAGATTAAGGTATCTCAAGCTACCTCCAGAGAGGGAAAGCTGTAGGACATGCTTAGATGACATAGAGTACTTGTGCAACAAAGTTCCATGACTTGATTATCGACTACCTAGCTGGCTGCCTATTTCCAACAGACAAGCTGGTAGCAGGACGCATGGTCTGCAGTGAGATGACTAGTGGTGTGGTGAGATGTCTTCTGTATTCAATTTTGGGTATCTATCAAAACATTCGGTCTATGAAAAGAAGTCTTCTAGCATATCTTACCAGAACATTCAGAACGCAAAGGTCCATAGAAAGCAGCAGAAGATGCTCACAGACTCTGCGCCATTTGCGTCCACTTCCACAACTCAAGGATGTTTCTGTACATCCCCATTCCCATTCACCAACTCAGGATGCATCTCCTTCGCCTCCTTCGGCAAGTTACTCGTCCTCTCGGGCCTCATCTTCCCATCCATCTCCCTGACCTCCCTTGTCGTCTTCTCCAAACACCTTGCCGCCGCAGCCACAAATCCCAGATACGGCTTACTAGGCGCCAGCACCCTGCTTAGGTATTCCGGATGGAACTGCACGCCCACATACCACGGATGGTCTTTAATCTCCACAATCTCCATGCGCACGCCTTTATCATCTTTGCCAATGAAGTTGAGCCCGCCCTCTTCTAACTGTGCGATGTATTGGGGATTGACCTCGAAGCGATGGCGGTGGCGCTCGAGGATGGATGTGTGTTCGGGCCCGTACAATGCGCGGAGTCTCGACCATTCGCTGCCTGGTTGGAAGTTCGTCGGACGCAGACCCAGACGCATCGTGCCGCCGAGGTTCACCTGGTCGATTTCGGGCATGCTGATGATGACTGGTGCGGATGTTTCGGGGAAGAACTCAGCGGACGTTGCGTCTGGGATTTTGCACACGTTACGTGCGAATTCACAGACGGCGAGTTGCATGCCGAGACAGATACCGAGATAGGGAGTCTTGTTTGTGCGAGCCCATTGTGCTGCAGCGATCATCCCTTCGGTGCCGCGAAGGCCAAAACCACCAGGAACGAGGATACCATTGGCGGTGCAGACTTGGTGCCATGCTTGGTGGAATTTAGCAGGGTCGGTATCGCGTGTGGCTGTTTCGAGGAGAGAGGCGTCCACCCAGATCAGATTGAGCTTGCGGCGGCAGTGCATGGCGGAGTGTTCTAGCGATTTTATGACGGAAAGATAGGAGTCGTGGAGATTGGTGTATTTGCCAACAAGAGCGATGGTGACCTCGTCGAAGATGCGCTCTTGTGCTGTAGCAAGGTCTTTCCATTGCGTCCAGGTGTCTTGGCCGCGCTCGACGAGTTTGGTGGATGGTGTGAGTTTGTCGAGCTGGAGAATCTCGCGGAAGTTGGTAATGAGTCCTTGTTCTTCCAAAAGCATGGGGACGTGGTAAGTGGAGTGGACGTCGTGGACTGCTATGACTTGTTCAAGGTCGACTTGACAGAAATTGGCGATTTTGTTCATTGTGGCAGCTTCGAGCTTTTGAGGGCATCGACAGGCAATCTACAGAGCATATATGGTCAGCCGAAATCTCGTCATGCTCATGCTGATTTCCAAAACTCACCAAATCAGGGCTGAGACCGGCACTCCTGACTTCCTTTATAGCTTGTTGTGTAGGCTTCGTCTTCTGCTCTCCACCAATGACCGGCACTAGCGAGACATGTATCTGCAGAAAGTTGTTCTTCCCTGCTCTTCGTCGGAGCTGACGCATAGCCTCAATGAATGGAGCACTTTCAATATCACCGACTGTTCCTCCAAGCTCGACTATGCAAATGTCCGGCTCCTCGTTTGTGTCGTCCACTGGCACCTTTGCTACTCTTTCTATCCAATTCTGAATACAATCTGTAACGTGTGGTACGACCTGGACAGTCTTTCCGAGATAGTCCCCTCTACGCTCCTTCTCGATGACGTGCTTGTACACCTTGCCGGTTGTGATGTTGTTCTCGCGTGTCAAGGTGATGTTGAGGTATCTTTCGTAGTTTCCAAGATCGAGGTCCACCTCTCCTCCATCGTCAAGAACAAAGCACTCGCCATGCCTGAACATCGAATCAGCTTTAGCTGTTACTGACACACATATTCGAAGATAACACACTCTGTTGGTGCCATGGTTCCTGCATCGATGTTCATGTAGGGATCGACCTTGATAGAAGAGACGTGGATGATAATCAGTTTGTATTTCTTTGCTACTATAGCAGGAGTGACATATCTTGAATCCCAAAGTCTTGAGCAGCAGACCAGTGGAAGAGGCTACATAATGGTCAACACTCGTGCCCGAGCTCTTTCTAGTGCACAGCCATACCAATAACACCCTTTCCAATGCCACTGATGACACCTGCATGAATGTCAGTTCTGCTTCATTTAATCCTTGGAGAAAAGTGACGAACCTCCTGATACGAGCACGTACTTCATGCTGGCGACGTTGACGGGGTAGAGTGATATAAAGAAAGCAAAAGTGCACCGTCGGCGATACTGCCAGGCGGGGAGAAAGAAAACAGAAGCTTTTGTCGACGTTTGAATTTACAGAAATTTGATAGACGCGCCAAGGAAACGCGCATCATAAGGCTGATGATTGAAAAACGATAGCATGTGACTGTACTAGAAGTCCAGAAGGCATTGAAGGAGCAATATAGGCTCATGAGAATATTTTGATTTGCTGCTCAGCGAGGACCAGCCTGCATCATCATTACTATTCTAAGCGAGAAGACTTTCCAAAGAAACACACTGTACTATGCTAACGTCTAGACATGGAGAGCCATATCTGAGAAATCCTGTCATTGGAAAGGCCTGTGCTTCGTGAGCATGAAGCGAGCCTCTGCTGTAAAGCGGACCTTTTCAAGCTTGAATGTTATCAAACTTGCTGATGATCAATTTCCTTTGCGTATCCAAATCACCATTTTCATCCCTTGAACCCATTCCCATTACCATCACTACCCAGGACCAACCATTAGCAAACCTTTCTCAAAAGCCACATCACAATCGCATCCTGCTTTGTATTTCATCCCATGAGAGTATCCTCCAGAGCATTGTCGAAGTAGCTGGAACCACGGCTCTGCTCTGATTCTTCTTCGTCATCGTACTGCTTCTGTGTGACGAGTCTCTCGGTGTCTCGAACCATTGTCGTGAAAGGTCTCTCGACAATCATGGCGATGCCTTCATCGATACGAGCGGCCTTCTCGTGCTGTGCAGTTGTGTTCCTGCCATCAGAAACCTCTTTTCCCATCTTGACACGGCCACCAGTAGCGAAAGAGGCGGCGGTCGGAGTCCTAGCAGCAGCACTCGCGCTCTTCTTCTTGCTGACTCTTCCAGACATGACACCAGGCTTACCGGCAGAAACAAAGTTCGCGGTAGGGGGGCTGACCTTGCCACCAGTAGCAGCAACTCTTCTTCTTGGAGCTACAGTACCAGACCTTCTTCCTCTGGGCATCACTGTCGCATCTTGATCGCTCTCTTCATCAGTGTCCTTTCTCTTGTTGATGATAAGACCAGTCCTCATCATTGCGGCATTAGGCACCTTCCTCTCGTCAAGACCGGTGAAAGCCCGTAATCTACGAGTCCACTGCATCTTGATGCCGCTAGCTGAACGAGGAAAGCCAGCACTAGCCATGCGGCCTGCACCAAGCTCCCACATCTTGTCAATAGGCACTTTGAGCTCGTTTGAGCTACGCTGGTTGATGAGATTGGTCATGATAGCGATACATGCGGTATCTTCTGCAGCACTCCAACCTCCATGGCTCGTTTGACCTCTGCCAGTGTTGGGGGTGGAACTTGTGGGAATAGCATCAGAGAAATGACTGCGAGTGGCGGAAAAGGGTGGCTGGTAGGGTCTGGCCGGCTTGGCGGAGTAAGGAGCGAAGAGATCACTAATGGGAAGAGTCCCAGCAGGTGCGCTGTAGATACGACGTGATTTGCGTTGCAGTTTCTTCTTCTTTGGAGGCGACGGATGGTAGGAGGAGTGGTCCGACTCTGGCAGTGGCGAGAGAGGCGGAGCACTTGACCGGTCCTGGGGGACATTGTTGAGGCAGGTGTTGCAATACCACGATCCTTCTAGAACAGTAAGGTTAGAAAGCTTGGTTTGAATTGTCGGGAAGGAATTGTAGCAATCGCTTACCATTGTCAGTCTTGCTTAAGAGACCAGCACAGTCAAGGTGAAATAATGCTGTGCCTTTATGGCCTGGGTGTGCACAGGTAATCATGTCTTCGTTATTGATCCCTGTGCAGACGAAGCAGCTGCGTGCTTTCTTTGAAGACTTCTTGCTCTTCTTCATCGCTGGCTTGGTATCAACAGGAGCAACTCTATCATCGACTTCTGATGTTGGAATGGTGTTGTAGGTCGCCAGAACAGCAGGGTTGAACGAGTCAAAGCCAGAAGGATTGAAGCCAGTAAGCGGTGAAACCTTCTGACTTGTGCCAGTCGTGTGTGAGGCAGATTCAGCTGCTGGTGACGAGACGTGATGCCTCCAATTCTCAACGCTGCTAACGATAGTTGAAGGAGGTCCCATCATACCGTGAACTGAAGGTTCCATGACGGAAAGAGTAGGAGTATTGAAAACCTGACCGTACATATTGTAGTGTGGGCCGTACTGGAAAGGCATCATCATATTCATGTTGAAGGGAAATTGAGGCATGAACGTGGGCTGTTGAGGGTAATAGGCCATGTTGTTCCCAACGTTCATGTTGTGACTGGTCGCAAGCGCTTGGAATTCGCCCTGTTGGTTGGCGTTGGTGTTGTTCTGTGTGAAGCCGTGTTGTGCCAGTGCGCCATGGGCCACCGAGCCATGGTTGTTGTAGAGGTCGATGTTTGAAGCAGCTGGGCCTGCGAGGATAGCAGTATTGATGGTGCGCAAGTTGGCGTCCTGAGCCTGAACATTGGAGGACTGTTGATTGAAATCGTTGTTGTTGGTGTTGTTGTCGAATGCTGCGCTTCCATCATGACCCGAGTAGTGCTGACCGAAGTGATGTGGAGCTTGCGCAGAGTGGTGCTGACCAAAATCAACTTGATTGTTGCTGTTGTTGATTGACTCGCCAGTGGGATAAGTTGAATAGCCTGAAACTGGCCCTGCCGGATAAGTGGCTTCAACACTTGATGTCTGAGCAGACATCGGCGTAGAGGAGTGTCCAAAAGAGTGACCTGACGGTTGAAATTGAACGAATGGTTGAGGTGAAGCTTGATAAGTTGATGAAGCTTTATAAGTCAATGAAGGATTGACCACATCAGCCATGTTCTGGCCACCAGCCTCATCATGTTTATAGATTGACATGACGAAGGTTGTAAGATGAAAGACCCAGAAGTGAAGAGGCGAGGAAAGCTGGATTTGCGAAATGTTGTCGCAATCTGAAACCGAATCAGAAGTGAAGTGTGTTGTCGGAGACGTCGCGGTCCAGTCGTCGCGATATTGGAATTTGGAAAAAGCGAGAACTCTAAGACCAGCTTAGATGAGTCGGGCAGAAAGAAGAAAGAAGTAAGTGAAACTAAAAGCAAGAAGTGAGTAACAAAAAAGGGTTCTGCACGCCTGCGTGTCAGTGAAATGAGCGGTGGGTTTGAGAAAAAAAAAGATAGGTCAAGAAAGCAGAAGCAGGCGGTTGATGGCAGAGTATTTATGATAGCTTGTCGAGGCCGCGTGGTGGTGAGGACTTGTGCACAATTGTAAAGCTTCTTCGTTGGGCAACAATTGTTTGTTCAATGAGCTTGTTGACAGCAGGTGGCAGAACATGAAACAAATGAAACGGACGTGCGGGGCCAAAACATGGTGGGGTGGTTGGAAAACAATTGGGGTGTTTCAAATTCAGGCATGTTTCAGGTTTTTGATTTTTCAATAGCAGAGTTCATCCATATTTACCGCCCATCGAATAACAACAAATATCAATACAGTCTTCTTGCAACCTTGCAGAACGTCAAACCCGGATTGATGCTGCTTAGTGGGCTGCTTGTGTTGTAGTTTACGAAAGCTTGCTGGAAGCGCTTGGGTCGATTGTCAAACCTGAAACGTCCTGAAACAGCCATGAAAAATTCGAGCTTTGAACACGGTATTGCTACGTCAAGACGACACAATGGTAGAAGTGCTATTATGGTACAGCCAACGACCTAGAACACATATTATGTTCACGCTACTGATTCCCAGAATGTCAGTGAGCTCAGAATGAGCTAATCGAAGCCGGGTGCCCAGTTTAATGGTGATAAGTCCACTCTCCGCTCAGCGCGAAAACAGCTTCGCCATGA
>Ga0160427_10000328_pt1 | contig 30006 bp, 23 predicted proteins | sample SolpanmetagenomL_FD_108194 | JGI IMG/M metagenome (GOLD analysis project Ga0160427, IMG submission 108194) | Solar panel surface microbial communities from Lawrence Berkeley National Laboratory, California, USA - L | ecosystem: Engineered > Built environment > Solar panel > Unclassified ...
AGCTGCCGAGCGCCTTTCGAGCCGGGGGCGCCGCCTCGATCACCGCGGCGGAGAGCGCGCCGTTGACCACCCCCATGGACAGTCCCTGGACAATCCGGGCGGCCAGCAATCCGCCGAGGCCGTCTGCCTTGAGGAAGAGGACCATGGATGCGACCTGGATGATCAGCGCTGCGACGATCACTGGCTTGCGGCCCAGATGGTCGGAGAGCGAGCCGGCCACGAGCAACGTCATCAGCAGCACCAGCGAGTAGATGCTGAACGCGACTGTCAGCATGCCCGGGGAGAACCCCCACCGCCCCTGGAACACGACGAACAAGGGGGAGGGCACACTGGCCGACACGAAAAACAGGAACAAGGTGATCGCGAGCAGTGGGAAGGCGATCGAAGAGGCGGGTGGCGATGCCAGGGAGGTCACTTTGGGCAAGCTGCTATCCGTGACGTCGATTAGAGGGTCACGGGCTCCAGCCCGCTCTTGAAGCTTGTGGCACAACCGCCTCGGGCATTGAAATCGAACCTTTTCCGTGCCGCTATCGACAGCATGGATACTAAAAACCTTGATCTGGGACTGCTCGTGACGCTCGAAGCCTTGCTGGCGGAGCGGAACGTCACGCGCGCCGCGCGCCGGCTGAACCTCAGTCAGCCGGCCTTGTCGGCGCGGCTGGCGCGGCTCCGTGAGGCGCTCGGTGACCCCCTCCTGATCCCGGCCCAGCGCGGGATGGTGCTGACCCAGCGGGCACTCGAGCTGATGCAGCCACTGCACGAGGCGCTGGAGGGTGTCCGCCGCGTCGTCGAGCAAGGAGCGCCAATCGATCCGGCGACCATGCGAGCAACCCTGGTGATCGCGGCGAGCGACTACGTCCAGTATGCGCTGCTGGCGCGCTTCTCGGTCGCGTTACGGGCCGAGGCGCCGATGGTCCGCATCGCGTGGCGGGCGCTCGACGTGACGGCACTCACGATGCAGCTGGAGCGTGGTGAGGTAGATCTGGCCTTGGCTGCGCCCGAACACGCGCCGGCGGCGATGCGTCAGCGTCGACTCTACGAGGAGGGTTACGCAGTCATCGCGCGACAGGGGGGGCATCCAACTGTGCAGGGCGGTCTTGATCTCGACGTGTTCTGCGCGCTGGACCACGTCGTTGTATCGCCTCAAGGCGGGGGCTTTGCCGGACCTACGGATGCGGCACTGGAAGCAATTGGGCGTCGTCGCACCGTCGTCTTGTCCACATCAGGCTTCCTGATCGTGCCGGAGATCGTGTCACGGTCCGACATGATCGCACTAGTCCCGCGCCGGATCACAGAAGGCTGGTCGGGATGGGTGCAGGTGCTGGAACCTCCGCTCGCCATACCTGGATTCGTCATCGCCAGTATCTGGCACGAACGAACGACTACCCACCCGGCGCAAAGCTGGCTACGTGACAGACTTGCCGAGTTGCCATGATACTGTATCCCCGTGTATTGCAGGTCTAAGCTTCTTTCCCGAAATACCATCCAATCGGGAAGGCCAGATCAACGCAGACTTTTGAATTTAAGGCTCGGTGGTCAGTCCTCGGCACTGTCGGGCATCGACAGATACCCAAGCACGGCGCGACGAACCCGCACTATGAGCGGCGCTTGCCCCTCCTCGCCCCGTTCGCCAGCGGCATCGAGCATTCCTCGGATAATCGCCAGAACGTCGCCCGTGGCGGACGGCATGTCGGACTGTTGAGGAAGGTCCGGCCGGCTGAGAATGTCTGCCAAGAGCGTCACGATCTTGGCCCTTACAAGCTGCGTGTCGGCATCGAGCGGTAAGCGCGCTTCCTCGAAATCGAGCAACCGTGCCAGGCGAGGGCGACGCACCTGGTGTCGAACAGCGGCTTCGATGACACCATCGAGAGCTCCCCATCCGGTAGCTACCATGCTCGCAGACCCGACTTCCTCGACAAGGCGGGATGTTTCGCGGGCGATCAGCGCGCCGAGCAGCGCATCCTTGTCGGGAAAGTACTGGTAGAGTGTGCCGATGCTAGCGCCGGCCAGTTCAGCCACTGCGTTCGTAGTGAAACCACCATGCCCCTGCTCCTCTAAAATGCGAGCAGAGGCTTCGATGATCGCGTTCACGGTGTGCTGCGCGCGCGCCTGCCTTGGCTGTTTGCGTGGGCGGGTGCGCTGATCTTGAGGCTGTGCGGTCACGGGAGCCAATGCGAGTAGCTAAGGTGAGCGTATGCTCGCATCTTCCTGGGCGCCAATCAACGACGCAAGGACGCATAATGGATACCCAACCCACCCAGTTCGAAGCCGCCCTCACGACGTTCTTCATGGTCAAGACTTCGCCGGAATGGCTGGGTTTTACGTTCGAAACCCGACTGGCGCATGCCCGTGAGACCTTCCAGCCCATGCTTGATGAGTTCAAGGGACGAGTCCGGCTCAAGTGGTACGACGTTGAGTTCTACACGGCCAAGATCAGCGATATCTGGATGATCGAATCAAAGGATCATCACAGCTACCAGCTCTTTTGCGAGAAGCTGCGCGAGACGCCGTTTTGGGACCGCTTCTTTCTCGTTCATGACATTTTTCCGGGTGAGCTGAACGCTTGGGCGAAGAATTACGAGGTTGAAGCCCTCCAATCATAGAGAGATGGACGACGATGTAGGCCATTCCGTTGTGCTACTCCGCTCACCGCCGTTCACGGGTAGAGCGGAGCAGCATCCTCATGCTCTTGGCATGACGAAGGATTCCTAAAATACGATCCGTTGTGAGAACCCGCCCGCAGACATATTGCACACCGCGAGGAGGTATTCTGCACTATGACACTGGACGAGTTGGGCACACGCATCTGCATCATGGGACCGTCGGGCAGCGGCAAGTCGACACTCGCAGAGGCAATAGGGCAGGTGCAGAACTTGGCGGTGGTCCACCTCGATCAGCTACACCATCTCCCGCACACTGACTGGATTCCAAGACCGCCAGACGAGTTCGCCGCGCTTCACGATGCGTCGATCACTGGCGACTGCTGGGTGATCGACGGCAATTACTCCCGTCTGCTCCCGCAACGGCTGGAACGGGCAACCGGCTTCATCCTTCTCGACGTTCCGACGACAACCAGCCTGTATCGATACATTCGGCGCTGCTGGTTCGAACGCCATCGTCGCGGCGCGCTGGAGGGCGGTCGAGATAGCGTAAAATGGGACATGATCCGACACATTGTCGTCGCTACCAGAGCCAATCGCACCCGTTACCGCGACATGATCGACGGCATCAGCCTGCCCAAAATGCAGATCGCTACGACCGAGGCGCTGGCGGCCTTCTACCGTGCCAATGGCTTGAGGCGCTGAGCCGCATATTCCCATTTCTTGAACCTTGCGAGAACGCTCGGGACATCTCAATCCTAGTTCCCTACAGAACGCCCATTCAGTTCAGCCATGCCAGTCGCTGCTTTGGCCATTCGATCTGCCTTTCACCGCGCAAACGAAGCCTTGCCGGTATCGGATCGGGTTGATGCCCTAGGTCCAATCAATTGGGTTATTCCGTATTTGGGTAGATGAACTCGTGGAGGAACCCATTAACTTGTTCGGCCGGCATGGGGCGCCCGAGCAGGTAACCTTGAACCTGATCGCATCCTTCACGAGACAGCCACCCCAACTGCTCCGGCGTTTCAACGCCTTCTGCGGTCGTTCCTATCCCCAGGGCGCGCGCGAGACCGAGAATGGAGCGCACGATGGCCTGACAGTCCGGCCGCTGTATCAGTGGCCGGACGAAGCTCTGATCGATCTTCAGCTTGTGGAATGGAAATTTCTGCAGATAGCCAAGTGAGGAGTAGCCCGTCCCGAAATCGTCGAGAACGATCAGTATCCCGAGTTCTTTGAGCTCATGCAGGATCTTCAGATTTGCCTCGCTATCGTCCAGCAGCACCGTTTCCGTGATCTCCAGCTTGAGGCGGGAGGCTAAGACACCGGTTTCCTCCAAAGTTCGGGCAATGGTTTTGACCAAATCTGGATCGCGGAACTGGATGGGCGAAAGATTAACCGCCACACGCACGGGCTGGTGCCAGTACTTCGCGTCCTCGCATGCCTGGCGCAGGGCGAAGGCACCGAGTTCCACCATGAGGCCACTCTGCTCGGCCACCGGGATGAATGCAGCGGGAGACACCATCCCACGTTCCGGGTGGCTCCAGCGCATGAGCGCTTCAAAGCCGCCAATTCTGTTCTGCGGAAGATCGATAAGGGGCTGATAGGCCAGGCTCAGCTGGCCATTCGCCAACGCTTCGCGCAAGTCGAGCAGAAGCTTATGCTGGTCTTCGAGCCCCGTCAGCATGCCGATGCTGAAGCGTTGGCAGACCTGCCCACCATCGCGCCGGGCCCGCGACATAGCGATCTCTGCCGCTTGCAGAAGCTGGTCAGCACTTTGCGCGTCGTCCGGAGCGCAGGCGATGCCGATGCTCAACCGGAGGCGGATTGTACTGCCGCTAAGCGTGTAAGGGCGCTCGAGCACGTCGAGCAGTTGGGCGGCGAGCACGTCCGGTGGCCGGGCCTGCGAACCGAGAGAAGGCACGAGTGCGAACTCCGGTCCATCGAGGCATGCCACGAAACAGCCCTCCGCCTCAAAGCAGGCTAGGCGTTCGGCAATGCAACGCATCAAAGCCTCACCCAGCGCCGGACCGAATGTGTCAGTAGCGGCGCGGAAATTATTCAGCCGGAGTCGCAGCAGCACGGCTCCCGTCTTACCTGATGCGTGTTCTCCTAAGCATCTGCGCAACGTGTCGTGCAGGAAGCTGCGGTTGGGCAAGCCGGTCAATGGATCATGCCGCGCTTGATGCAACAGCTGCTCGTTAAGCCGGTATTGCTCTGATATATCGCGCACGAACAGCGAAACACCTTGCGTGGTCGGGAAGGCATGAACATCCATCCAGCCGCCCAGGCGTGGGGTGTAGACCTCGACGGTCACAGGTGCTGCGCTTTCCTGCGCTTGTCGGAGGGTCTTCTCGACCACTGTGCCGACCAAGTCCGGAAGTGCTTCCCACAGGACTCTGCCCCGCAGCTGGGAATAACCCTCAACGCTTAGTAGACGGGAGTTCAGATAGGTGGCGCGCCATTGATGGTCGAAGAAGGCTACGTAATCGGAGGTGCTATCCAGCACCCACTGAAGACGTTGGTGTGCTTCCTCGACGGCCAGCTCGGCCTGCTTGCGATCGTCGATATCCTCGATGGTGCCGTACCAGCGGATGATCTCGCCGGCTTCGTTCCGGCCTGGCGCGGCGCGGCCTCGAACCCACCTTCGCGACCCATCAGCCATGGCAAAGTGGAATTCTAGATCTAAACGCTCTCCCGTCTGAAGCGAGTGACGCCAAGCTTCGTCAACAGAAGCCTGCTCTTCCAAGGGCACATTCCGCATCCAACCGTGCCCGCTGACCTCCGCAAGGGTTGCCCCGAGCTGCTGGAGGAGTTGCGGCCCACCAGCACGCAGGATTTAGGTAGGCGCTGGCACGTCGAGCGGCAGCTTCGAGCCGCGCGAAAGAGGTTCGAACACGTATACCTAGCATGACTTGCGATTCCGAAGAATCTCGCCTAGGTAGAATGCGTTGGCAGGGGACGACGATCACCTCCAAGGTTTGATCGAAGTCTCCATGGGCATAAATTTTGCCAAATGTCGGATCGGAATGCCCACGGAATCCAGACGCGGCATGGATTGAGACCCTTGCTGGCTAGCTCCTAGTCGATCTCTTTCGACTAGCCACTGAATTGGTCGCACCGCCCAATGATTGGTGTGGTGCGACCCAACATTGGAGCCAGGGGCAGTGCGCGAATACGACATCAACGAGGCACTGCGTGCGATTCGGTCGGCAATACAGGCTTGGACCGGGCCAACCATCACGGGCGGCCAGCTGGCGGCGCTAATCCGCGCCGCCGCTCCGGGGATGGAGATCCGGTCGATCGTCGGCATCTCAAAAGGTCCCGGAGCCCTGACTGAATTCATCAAGTCACATCTCTCCGACACCGTCGAGCGCATTGGAAGCCAGGGCTCAGACGCCCTGCTGAGGATCGTGGGTCGCGATCTCGAAGCCGCGAGTAGTGCGGCTTCGCCACAGTTATGGCGCACCTTCGTAAGCCCAAACTCGGACCAGCATCTCGTTTTAAGCGGCGCCGGAGGCGTGCTGATCTCGCGTGAGGCCGCCGCGTCGATAGACGCTGGCGAGACCGAGGTCGAGAAGGCCACGGTCGAGGAGCATGACCGGATCCGCGCGGACTTCGTCAAGACGCTACCGGATCGGTCGGTGGCACTGCTAGGCGGTCTGGCCGCGGATGCCGAATTTGAGGACTGGATCGCTGCTATGAGGGAGCAGCTTCCTGGCAGCATGCGGGACTGGGGACACTTCCGAAGGAAGCGGCTGTCCGAACTCTTCACCGCCCGCATTAAGTCTTTGGCCGTGAAAGAGCTGGTCCAGCAGACGGTGATCGAGCAGGTCAAGGCGTCCGAATTGGCCGCTTATGGCAAGGCGGTCAAGGCGGCGGATGCGGCGAAGCGGCCTTCCAAACCGACCAAAGATGGCGGTGATGGCACGGATCGCGTGGCCGCCGCGCGCCGGATGGCGCACGCCGCCATTGATCTGCTGTCTTACGATGACCTTCGCGCATTGAAGATTCCGCTCGGCGTGATGCTCGACACCATCGCCAGCGAAGGCTGACGGCATCTCTCCGGGCCTGACGTGTCACATGGCGTCCTCTTCCTCGTCCTGTCGGCTGGCAGCGTGGCCAAGGTACAGGCCATGCTGACGATGCTCATCGTGCCTGACGCGGCGAACGCCGTAGTGATCCTCGACGATGCGAGCGCTGAGCATTTCACCACCAACGTGAAGACTGAAGTTACCAAGGGCATGATCGGTCAGCTGGAGATGTATCCGGCGCACATTGAGAACAGACTGATCATAGACAGTCGGGCACGGTGCGACATGGCCGACCTAAAAAGTTGGTGGCACACGTCGAGATTTAGCGAGCACCGTGTCAGCACCATTGCCCTCAAGACGATCCAGCGCGAGCTGAAGGACCATCTCGATACGGTAGGGATATCGTGGCGCACGCATGTGGTGGCCGAGCTCGCCAAGTTTGAAGGCCCGCAGGTCAAGCTGGACGTGTGGCTCCAGCAGTTTCAGCTTCTCGGACAGGCTGACGTTGGCCGGAAGCTCGCCGCCAAGCTGCGAGTGATCCAGACGGGGGCGTTCGTGAAGACAGCCTTCGCGGTTCGCACCACCGACCAGATCGGCCACAGGCAGGCCAACTGCTACGTTAAGGATGCCGACGGTGGTGGCAGCTGGGTGGAGATGCAGTCGCTGCTAACGCACACCTTCCCGCCGAACAAAGTGTTTCCGGTCCTATGGGACAAGGATACGTGTCGGCTCGACTTTCCGACGACGGACGTCGATGAGTTCGTGATCTATGAGGACGGCCTGTGGAGCGGGAGCGAAGCGGTGCGGCGGCTCAAGGCGATCGCGGCTGCGCCGCCTGCTGCCCGCGTGACGTTCCGCTTCGGCGTTGTGACCGACTTCGGGCTCTTGGTGATACGGCACGCCATACGTTCTCTTGGGTTGACGACAAGTGTCACTGTCGACACGGCGGGGCTGGAGGCGAGTCGCTTCCTTGCGGCGCCGCTGCCCGAACATCTGCAGCTTGGCATGGGTATTAAGCAGGATGACTACTTCAATGAGCTGCACCAGCACGTCGCACCCCACGCGTTCCGCGAGATCAACAACTGGTCGCTTGAGGAGATCGAGTTCTGCAAGGACATCGGTCGGCAGCTTGTGGGCCGCTGGCTGGAGCTGAAGCGCAAGCGTAAGCCGACAGCCGATGAGATCAATGTCTTCGCTCTGGGCGGCGGCGGGTTCGGTTCGACGCTGGCTTTCTCGCGGAGCATTCCGAAGGTCTGCCTGCCCCTGCTTTGGCTCGAGGGGCCGGTGCATGTTAGTAGTAAACGGCTGAACTGGCAGCCGCTGCTGGCGGATGCAAGACGTGTCTCGGGCGGGGGTGATTTGGACTTGGTCTAGCCCTAGCCGCAGCGCTAGTTTCAAATTGCTTTCTGCCGCTGCGATCCCGACCGGCGCCACCTGTTCTCCAGCACTTACGTTCTAGGTGGAAGCAGATGAGGCGGGGGCCCCGGTCCATGCAATTGGCGGCGTGGCCTCGTTTGGGCCAGCCGGTGACCACCCGCACGCACTCGTGGGTGGCGGTGTCTACCCTTTGAGCGATGAGGAAGACTGGTGCGTGATGGAGGTTGCCGTGGCTGGTGAGGCTGACTTGCTGGTGATGGCCAACATGGCGGATTTCGAGACGGCCGACGTCCTAGAGGTTGGCGACGGCACCCGCATCCGGCTCCACCTACGTCCCGGCCAAGCGCCTCTGGTCATCTCCCACCCTGACCAGGCACGAGACTGGCTGCGCGCTGGGGTCTTCCCATTGGCAGCCATCGCGCATCTGTAAGGGGTCACCTCACCGTTTGCTCAAAACCGCACGTTAAGCCGGAAAACCAACTGTAGCAGGACCTTTCGCAAACGGAGGTATGCGGATGACTGGCTGCTTCCACGTCAAAGCTGATGATCTCCGTTGCAAAACCCTCTTTCAAAACCTGCCTGAAAGGCAATCGGTTCGTGCAAGGGCCTTGACGTGCACTTTTGAGCAAACGGTGAGGTGACCCCTGTAAGGAGGCCAAACGGTGGATAGCCCAGTTTCCCTGGCTCAGGTTTGAGTCGGCAGCGGCCAGCTGAAAACGCCGAGTTTTCCTAAAAACGCTCGGCCCTTCGCACTACCCCCCCTGGATAACGCCATCACTTTAGCACTGCAGGGCAGCAACCGTGCATGCCGTCATACGGGCGGCCGCGACCAACTTTGCACTGTTTCAGAGCTCGATCTTCCAGTAGGCGAGGGCAGCACGAACCTCGTCCCGGGGGTAGTGCGAACCGGCTTGGAGAAGGTCCTGCCGAATTCTTGTCAACCGGCGGGCAGCGTCGTTCCGAATGTCATCGTTCAGGGGGACCACACCTGGGGGCAGCTTCCTATCCCCAGGAACGCGCGGCCAACTCGTCGGGTAAGCGCTCCAGTCGCCCCAGCGGTCGATCACGGCCACAGTCTCGACCAAGCTCTCGTGGTCGCAGTGCCATCCGTAGAGCGCCCTCGCGCAAATCCGCAGCATGGCTTTCACCTCGGGCACGGCGTCCGTAAAGGCCTTCAGAGGTGTTGGCAGCAAAACCATGTTGCCGACACAGGAGAAGAAGCGGTGATCTTGGACGACGAGGTTTGCCTCTTGGAACATGGGATCGTCGATGCCCCAGATGTGGCAGCAGGACCAATTCGGCCGATCGTCGGACCGCAGGCCTAGTGCGTGCGTCAAGGCCTTGTTGGCGTGTAGGTTGCCCTCCTGTTTATGCTCGCCTTTGTTGAGCTGCGGGACGGTCCAGTTCTTCTTGTAAAAAAAGGCTTTCCGCGCGTGCTCCGGATACCATGTCGGCAGCAGGCGGAAGGTCGACGGGGCTACCCAGCGTGCCGTTCGCTCGATGAGGCGCATAACTTCGCCCAACTCCATCTCCACCCGGAGAGCATCCAACCCATCCGGCAACGTCGCCCTTACCAATTACGTCTCTCCGCACCCTCAACGGGTTGTCAGGTGAGGGGCTCTATTACCGCAGGGGCGATTCTCGGTAGCCCTGCCGACCCTCCGGTCATCATCCGTCTCAGTTACCAGCGTCAGCGTTCTTATGCTGCATTGTTGATGACGAGTTTCTGACGACTCGCTGCTGTCACCCTGATGACCATCGATGAGGGAGCATTCGATGCAGAAGCCAGAAAGGAAAAAGGGTATGAAATGCGACGGGGTAAAGGCGGCAGGGCTGCGTCGGGTGCTGGGCTTCTCGCAGCAGGACGTGGCCGACAAGGCCAAGGTCTCAAAGACGACGGTGGAACGGCTGGAGCGCGGCATGGCCGTGGACTACCAAACCATCCACCAGGTCGCCGCGGTGCTCGACGTGGCATTTAACGACCTCCTGCAAGCGGCAGAGCGAGGTGGGGCCGGGCCGGAGGCGGACTTCGTGCCGCTCGGGCCACTTGCGTCGGCCCATGAGCTGATGGACCTGCTGCTCCGATGCGACACGGTGCTGCTGGACATTGAGGACAAGCCCAGCCCGGACGCCTTCCGCCACGTCGTGACAACACTGCGCGCCTTCGAACGTCTCCTGCCGGGGACGAAGCGCAGTGATTGGGAGCTGTTGAACACCTGGCGGTCGAGTGCCGTGGACCGGCTGGAAGGCTTGCTCGTCCTGGAAGGAAGCATGTCCGCCTTAACCGAGGCCGGCATGCACATGCTTGCGGGCGAGTATGTGGCCGACATGGCACCGGAGGAGGCGCACGCCGCTGCACAAGACTTCGTGGACGCGATGGAGTTCACGGGGCTGAGCGGTTCCGACTTCGACCCGCGCAAGCGCGTCGGGCTGCTCCGGGTGGTCCAGGCATCCCGCAAGCAGGCAAAAGCGAAGGTGGGCGACATGGCACGGGAGAAGGCGACCGTCTCGGCAACCGAACCCGCCGCGGCCTTAGCCGACGATTGTCCCTTCTAAGCTGGATCAATCCGGCGGGCATGGCGCTGTGCATCTTGACACGCTCCGGTCGCAATCGAATCGAATGAAGTCCCTTGACGCCGCAAGGAAGCCAATCCACTTATCTCACATGATATACGTGAGATATATGAGATGATCCGTCTCGACATGAGCAAGATGGGCAACGCGGAGGTTCTGGCCGGAGCCGTCAACGGCCGTCACACCCTGGGTCGCCTGCTTGCCGCGGCGGCGGCGGAGCCTGTCTTGCCGGAACCGGTGTTCTTGGATTTCGCCGAGGTGGAGGTGGCCACGGCGAGCTTCCTGCGCGAGAGCGTCCTCGCCTTCCGCGATGCCGTTCGCGGCCGACGGTCCCGGCTCTACCCGGTCGTCGCGAACGCCAACGAAGCGGTCCGGGACGAGTTGGCCGAACTCGTCGGCCCGCGCGGGGACGTGCTGATGGCCTGCACCCTAGACGCTGGCGGTTTGGTGACGAAGGCGGCGCCGGTCGGCGAACTTGATCCGAAGCAGCGCCTCACCTTCGACTTGGTTCGCGAACACGGCGAGACGGACGCTGGCACCCTCATGCGCGCCTACGGGGAAGGCGAGGGGACAAAGCACGCGACGGCCTGGAACAACAGGCTTTCCGCCCTCGCTGCCCTCGGCTTGGTGATCGAGGTCAGCCAGGGCCGTGCGAAACGCTATAAGCCTTTGTTCGAGGAGGTGTGACGATGGGTGCCGATTTCATCGAGAAGGCGGCGCCGACGTTTAAGAAAAGCTGGGACCGGGGACGGGTGACGCTCGCAACCTCTACCCTGTTCACCAACCAGCCGTCCCGCCTCGTGCGCACCGTGGCGGCTGATGTCGTCAGCGGCGCGCGCCTGCAGGCCGGGGATCAACTGGTGATCGAGACGGAAGGGGGAGGGCTGGCAGCGAGGCGCGGCAACGTGGTCGTGGCACGAATCGGCGCCTGCAGGCCGGAGCTGATGGCCGCGGTAGAGGAATCCTGCGGCATCGCAAAGGGCACCGTGGAGCAAGTCCACGACCTGGCCGGCACCGTGGAGATCTCGCTGTGCTGACCCGTCCCATCCCCGAAGAGCCGGTAAAGCGCCGCAATCCCCGCAAGGAGCGCCGGCTGTGGCACGACGAGACGCAGAACCCGTCGTTCCTGGGCTGTTCGGGATGCCCGGAACTCCCGGTGTGCGGCGGCCTGCGGCTCAAGCTGCAGTCTTTCGACTGCCTGGACTTTTGCTGCGGGAACCCGTCAGCCTGCGATCGAGTGTGCCGGAATAACCCGGACTACGTCGAGCGCGTGCGAGAGGTCGGCGGCTTCGACTTGGCGAAGATTCCGCGGGCAAGTCCCCTCGTCGCGCCCGAGCTGCCGCCAGTCGTCCCCGTGCTCTTCCACGGCAGCGCCCGCGCGGTCCGCATCGCCCCGCCCGCGGCAGCGCTGTCCCTGTATCAGATGTTCAGCCGCCGGACGGGCGAGCCGAGGCATGCTTCGCACGAAGCGCTCTGCACGGCCTTCTGCGTTGTGCCCGGAACCCCGCTGGTGCTCACGGGCACTGACCGCGACCGGCCCCTCGAACGCTGGTGGGGCCTTGGCGGCGAGCGCCGCCGCGCGGTCATCCGCGCCGCCAAGTCGGCGGGTGTCGTCATGGCGACGACTCCCAATTTCAGCCTATTCCTAGATCGGCCGCGCTGGGACGACCTGCACGCGATGATGCGGATCGCGCTCGTGCATTGGGAGTTCATGGAAGAGGGGCTGCCAGCGGCCTTGCACATCAATGGCAGGACGGAGGCGGACTTCGCGCGCTGGACATCTTACCTCGCCAGTCGGCCGGAGATCACCCATGTGGCCTACGAGTTTGGGACCGGTACAGGTTGGGCAGGCCGGCGTGAGCAGCACGCCGCTTGGCTGACGAGCCTGGCGCTAAGCGTCGGCCGGCCGCTCGCTCTCGTTGTGCGGGGCGGGACCGGTATGTTGCCATCGCTAGCTTCGGCCTACGCCAGCGTGACGGTGCTTGAAACCAGCGCCTTTATGAAGACTGTCATGCGGCAGCGCGTGGTCTCGGCCGGCGCCGACGCTCGGTTGACCTGGCAGGCATCGCCGACACCGTTTGGTGCCCCCCTCGATGGATTGTGGGCGGACAACTGGGCTGCGATCGAGAGAGGACTGGCCAGTGCCGGCTCGGTTCCACGGCGTAAGCTCGCTGGCGTGCGGCGCGCGTGAGGACGCTCGATTTTGTCACCCTGGATGGGCTGGCCTTCGCCGCAGAACGGGGACGCCTGGCAGGCAACGCGGTGGAACGAGTGGTGGCTCGCGATCTCGGTCCGCTGATCGAGATGTCGCACCTGGCCTCCGCCGGCCTGCTGCCCAGGCCCAGCGACGCGCCCTGGCTGGAGCTGGACGGCGTGGGCGACTTCCGCCGCGCCCTGGCAAGCGGGCAGACGCGGTGGGTGTGTCCCTTCCACCGGAATGTCGGCTTCCTACGGACAGTTGCGGTGCGCGATGAGATTTGCTGGACCAACTTCGGCCTCGCCGCCCAGAAGGCGGCGGCGACCTCGGGCTTTGCGAAGGGTGTCGCTGGCCAGCTCGTCGGGGCAATAGGCGAGATGTACAGCAACATCTACGAACATTCCGATGCGGCCAGGACCGGCCTGATCGCCTTCATGGCCCGCAGCGGCTCCTTCGAGTTCGTTGCCACTGACCGGGGCATGGGCGTCCTCGCAAGCCTGCGAACCTGCCCCGAGTACGCCGGTCTCGACGATCATGGGGAAGCCCTACGGCTCACGCTCACGGACGGCGTCTCCCGGCACGGGACCGGAACGGGCCATGGCAGGGGCTTCCGACCGCTGTTCATCGGGATTGCGAACCTGAATGGGTCCCTGCGCTTCCGCTCCGGCGACCACGCCCTTGTCATCGACGGGCGCAACCCGTCCCTCGTAGCGGCGAGGCTGGCCCAGAAGCCCAAGATCGGTGGGTTCCTCGCTTCTATAAAGTGCCTGGCAGCCGGGGTTTCCACCTGACACGTCACGGTAGCGCCTCGGGACGGCAGCACGGTCGTAAGTTGTTCTATCAAGGAGAGTGAGGGTGCCCGATTTCATTGTTCGCGTGGTCCTGCACGGGGCCAAGGACCCAGAGGACTACAATGATTTCCACGATGAGATGGAGGCCAAGCGTTATTACCGGACGATCAAAGGAAGCGATGGCACCACCTATGAGCTGCCGCCTGCGACGTACCGAGCATCTGGTGATGATTGGACCAAGGAGATGATCCGCCACGAAGTGCGCGTTCTTGCGGACGCGACCGGCTTTAAAAATGCGGTGTTTGTGACGGTAAGCAATGGGACCGCTTGGATTGGTCTGAAGAAAGCATGACGGCCATCGTCCATCACGGGTCGGTGCCGCGACGGGCCAGCTCGCGCAGCAGAGAATGGCCGAACGCGGAACCGCCAGCCGTGACGTGCTGGGGGATCGGCTGCTCCGGGCGCAGCGCGACCAGCAGGCACCGCACATCCTCCACCTCGACTAGGCCGAGCGCAAAGCAGGGTTAGTCCGCGTCCAGGAACTCTGCCATGGAGCTTCGGTTGATAGTGAGTTGAGGCAGGCTCACGCCGCGGCTTCCACGGGCGGTATGCCGGGTGTGCCAGCAATTTCCTGGTACCGCCCAACGATGCGGGCCACCTGGACCGGGTGCCAGCGCCTGCCGCGGCCGGACGGTGTGGGCACGCCCCGCGCGGCCAGCGCGTCGGCAAGCTGCTGCAGGGTCGTGGCACCGGCACGCCGGGCCTGCTCGATGAAAGGCAGCACGTCGGCCGCCCGCACCTGCGCCCGCCCGGTCTTCACGGCGTTGGCGACGCGCGCCTGCGCCGGCGAGCCAGCGAGGAGGTTGGGGTTGCCAAGCCGGACGCCGCGCGCCTTGGCGGCGGCGAGCGCGGCCTTGGTGCGCGCCGAGATCATACGCGCCTCCTCCTCAGCGACGGCGGCGAGGATGTGGACGGTCAGGCGATTCACGGTCGGCATGTCGGCGGCTACGAATTCGACGCCGCTCTCCATCAGCCCGGATACAAAGTGGACGTTGCGGGCCAGGCGGTCGAGCTTGGCGATGACCAGCACCGCGCGGTGCGCGCGAGCGACGGTCAGCGCTGCGGCAAGCTGGGGCCGATCCTTCTTGCGCCCGCTCTCTACCTCAATGAACTCGGCCGCGACCGCGCCGCGGATACCGGCAACATGTGCCTCGACAGCCGCGCGCTGCGCCTCTAGGCCAAGGCCACTGCGGCCCTGCTTGTCTGTCGAGACGTGGTAATAGGCGACGAAGCGCGCGGTCACGCGGCCTGCGCGGCCCTGTGACCTGCCGCAGTCAGGCTGAACGCCGAGCCGCTGGCATCCGAGGCGGTCACCAAGCCCTTCTCCGCTAAACTGTCGAAGGCGCTACCGAACGCCTGGTTGCTTGCACCTGGTGCCACCCGCGCCCAGTGGAGCCAGAGACTCTTAATCGGGACTGACACGCCTGGCCCGGCACGCATAGCGTTGAAGCAACGGAGCGCCGAGTTCTCCTCCCAGGTAAGCGTGCCCTGCTGGGATGCTGCCTCGATGAGACGCGCGGCGATGTTCTCAACCGAGATTTCTTGGGCAGAGGCTTGATCCCGGAGCCATTGGGCGCCGTCGTCGGAAAGGGTGATCGTGAAGGTCGGCATGGAGGCCTTCATACCCCGCCTGGCGCCTCTTTTACAAACCCAAACGCCCGTTTGATGGAATGTAAAAGCGATGTCAGTCGCCGAACTCGGTTGCTTCCGGCCTAAACTTCAGTTGCTTCGCGTTGTCCCGCACAACCCCGACGTCGGCATCATCGAAGCCCTCCGGGGCTTCCGCCTCAATCTCCAGAGTGAGTTTTACCCGTGTTCCCGGCGTGCGCTGCAGTTCCATGACCACGGCATTCAGCACCGCATCGAACGCCTTCACCGGCCGTGACGTGTCGATCTCGACCGAACCATAGAAGCGTTTGGGCTTCCGTGGCGTTGCTGGGCCGGGTCCGTCGGCAGGACCTGGCGATGATTGACCAGATGACGGCCCATGACCATCCGCCGTCGGACGGCGTGCGTCCTCATCGCGCTTGCGCTGCGCCTGAGCCTCCGCGGCGCGCACCAGGACGGCCGTCGTCGGGAGCATGTCGGGCGCGGGCGTAGCCCACAACAGCCCGCGGTAGGTCGTCCCGTCCGGCTCCAAGGCTTCCGCATAACCGAACCGGGGATCCAGCTTTCCCGTTGCGTCCCGGACCGCCGCTTCCAATACGGAGCGATCCCTCAACCGGGGCAGGTGGACGTACTTACCGAACCACTCCGCCACCTCCGCCAAGCCCAGATGGGCACGGTCCGGGGGCCACAGGTCCTTCAGCGACAGCCATAGGCTCTCGCCACCAAGCCGTTCGGACGCGATCCCGTCGCCGCGCACTTTGTCCCACACCGTCGCCGGCACCGGGCCGCGATCCCGGGCAGAGATGGGCGCGTGCTCCAGGACGAATGCGCGGCCCGGCACTTCGCTCTTCATGGGATACAGCACGTGACTCCAAGCGGTGCGGACGGCCTTGCGTGCGGCTTCAGCGAACGACTTCGCCTTCTCCGCCGCATCTTCCGCCTGCCCCGCCGTCAACTGCCGCTTCAGGCGCGCGTCGGCCACGATGCCCGCCCAGGCCAGCGACTTCCGCATCACTTCCCGCGCCGTCGCTAGCGCAGCTTCGTCGGGCGCCACGAACACCAGCGTGTTGCGCCAGGCCCGTTGCCCCCCACGGCACCGCGTCAGCGCCTCCGTCACGGCCTCCGTGGCGGCCGAAGCCGTTGCACCACGGCCCGAATGGGTAGCCCCAGGGCCGAGCACGAGGAGGGAGAGCGTCTCCACCTCATCCACCGCGGCCGGGTCATCCGGCGCCGCGAACACGCGATGGAAGCCGCCCTTGATCGCGGCATCCTCCACCAGCACCTTCACCACCGCGGCGTCCACCTCGTGTTCCGGCAACGCCGCCGCGCGCGCGTCAGCCTCCCGGTTCAGCGTCGGTTGCGTCGAGAACCAGTACCGCCCCGCATCCTCGTACAGGTAGGTTGCCCGTTCTGACAGCTCCCGCAAGGCTTCCCCGAACACCGCGAGCTGGTCGCCCGGCTCCGCGCAGGCCAGCCGCAGCCCCGGTCCCGTCACCCCCGCGTTCGGCTGCCCCACCCGCGGGGCGGAACAGATGAACACCGCCCGCGCCGCCCGCGTCGCCGCCCGGGCCTGCGCGATCCGGCGCTGCGGGTTCGCCTCCATCCGCACCGGCAGCGACCCGGCCCCGTCCACCTCCCCGTCCACCACGGCGCCAAACGCTCCATCCAGCGGGTACAGCACCCCCGCCCGCACCCTCTCGTGCGACACCGGGATGCGGGCCGGCAGGATCAGCGGGTCGGGCGTGCGCTCCGCCCATAGTACTCCCACCACGTTCGCCATGAACCGCAGCACGCCGCGTGTCCGCTGGAACCGCTCCAGGCTGGCCCAGTCCTTCGAAAGCCGGTCGAACAGCTCCGGGTGGATCGGGTAGGACAGGCGCAGCAGCTCGCCATACCGCGGCTCCCGCGCCTCGGGCGGGAACTCGGCGGCGTTCTTGCGATACAGTTCGCCGAACGCCCGCGCCGTCTCGTCCCGCGCCTTCTCCCCGTCTCCGTCCAGCGGCTGGAACAAGCGGCGGCGTATAATCTCGTATGTTTCGTCTCCCGTGGCCGGCAGCCACGTCGAATGCACCCGCCCGAACACCGCCTGCAGCCGCCTCAGCGCCTGCGCCCCGCGCTCGCCGCCCGCCTCCATGTCGCTTTCCGGCAAGGACCCCACGACCAGCATGCCCGGTGACATCTTTGCCGCCTCGGTCAGCGACTGCACGAACGACAGCATCGCCTCGAACCGCTCGTCCGGAAGCTGCCGCGCATAGGCCACCAGTTCGTCCAACAGGATCACCGCCGGGCCAGACAGCCGGAACAGCGCCACCAGCAGTTCGGAGCCGGGGTTGGTCTGCGCTGCCTCGGCCTCCGCCACCAAGTCCAGGCCCTTCTGCCCCGCCAGGCGCCACGCGATGTAGCCCCACGGCGTGCGCACAGGCGGTCCCCCGCGCGTGCCCAGCGGCACATCCGGCCCGGCCGCGGAGCCGACGAACACGGCCACCTTCGGCTTGGGCCAGGCCTTCGCAGGCAGCTTGTCCGCGATAGGCGCTATACCGGGCAGGATGCCCGGCGCTCCTCCCTCGGCCATGTGCCGGGCTAGATGGTAGATCGCCAACATCGTGTGCGTCTTGCCGCCGCCGAACGCGGTCTGCAGACCGATCACCGGGTCGCCTTCCGCGCCGCACAGCCGCCCCAGCGCGGACTGCAGCACGCGGCTCAGCCCTTCCGTTAGGAACGTGATGCCGAAGAAGGCGGCAGGGGTGGCGTAGCCCTCGCTGCTATTGCCCGAGTCCACCGCGAACAAGTCCGCGGCGAACTCCGCTTCCTTGAAGCGATTGGCGATCACGTCCGGGTGCGGCAGCGCAACCTCGTGCCAGGGCCGCAGCCGGCGCTCGCCAGCCTCGGGCGCCAGGGCGGGCGCGGGCGGCGCCGGAGCAGGCGCCGGGATGGCCGCCGCGGCGGGTTGGGCGGCGGGTGCCGGGCTGGCGAACCCGGCGCGGCCCTGCGCCTGCCACAGCACGTACAGCGCCTTCACCTCCCCCTCTGGCGCCTTCACCAGCCTCAGCAGCTCGTGCATCGCGTCCAGGTAGCGCAGCGCCTCGTGCTGCGGCAGCGGCAGTGTCAGGTGTGACACCGCGTTGCGCGCTTCCAGCGACATGGACGCCAGGTTGCGAGCCATCCGCCGTTCCCGCGCCGGGAATGCCGCCTCGAAGGCATCCCGCCAGTTATCCAGCACCGTCTTTAGCAGCGCGTATGCATCCAGCGCCTCGCCGTGCGACCCGGGGGCCCGACTGGCGTAACGCGTCCAGTCCGGCCCCCGTGCCTTCGCCATCACCGCGCCCACGAACGGCGCCAAGCCGTCCCGCAGGTGGTCCAGCCCATCGCGTACCCGGCGCAGCCCATCACGGGACGCGGTCGTCGTGCTCATGCGCCGAACATCTCCGCCTGCCGGGCAGAGGCAGGGCCACGCGCCGCGAGAGACGCCGCATCGGGCGTCATGTCCAGCAGCCGAGGCCATTCCTCCGCCAGGTTGTTGTAGGCCAGCGCCTCCGCCGCCCAGCCGCGCTCGGTGGCGACCTGGAACAGACGGTAGGCCAGCGCCCGTGCCGGTTCCGCCAACGGCCCCATCGCGGCCACCAGCGCCGCCGCGGCCTCCGCCCCGCCATCCGGCGCGTGGAGCACGCGGATGGCGTGCTGCACGCACTCCCACGCGGTCGGCGTCTTGTCCGTGGCGGGTGACCAGCCCGCAGGCAACGCGTCCCGCGGCAACAGCGACGCACGCCCCCGCCCATCATGGAACACGCCCGCCGCGAACAAGGCGTTGACCCCCACGTTCTTGGCATTGGCCAGCGTGATCAGGTCGCCCGCGGGACGTGCGTCCATGCCATAGGCCGCGAACCAGGCCAGCGCGACCTGGGTAGGTGCGTCCATCGCCTCCGTCGCCTCGTTCTCGATCTCGTCCCACGCCCGGTTGATGAGCGAGAGAGCCGTCCGGACGGGCATGGCGCTGTCGTCGTCCTCAAGCACCCGTGCGTGCCGGGTGAACACGCCCATACCCGGCCCTATCACCGCCTGCTGCATGTCCACGGGACCGACGCCTGCGCGCCGGATGGCGGCCACCGCCGGGGGCAACTCGCGGCGCAGGACACGGACGAACTCGGCCCGGGTAGTGACGGGCGCGTCGTCCGGGCGCTTGCAGCAAACGAGTACGATGGATGAGGCGAGAGCATTTGAGTTACTTTTAAGTGCAGTGACCAGCTCGGTTCGGATCGGCCAAGTGCCGTCCACGGCTAGGCCGGAATCCGTTACGGCTTGCAGGAACGAGGCCCAGCCCGGCGAGGTGACGCCATCTGAGCCCGCCTCCGATTGCTTGAAAGCGTAATAGATGGTCAGTGGCGCGTCTTCAGCGGCAGCTTTTCGCATGGCGACCAATGCTTCACTCATGCCCCGCAGAAAGAACGCCTCAGCTTCGATCTTGCCGCCGTGGCGGTAGGACGTAGCAACAAGTTCAGCGTCCTTAGGTGTAACAAGACGGCGAAACAAAGCAGGCCAAATCGCAGATAGAGAGTGCCGCAGCCAAACATAAAAGAAATCTGACAGGTCAGCATAGCCAATATTGTCATAGTAAGGAGGATCAGTACATACAACAGCTGATGTGGAAGTCGGGATAGCTAATGCAGCAGCATCTTGCTTGATTTCGCCGCACCCCGACGAACCGAGCATAGCAAGAACCTTTGCTGAATCCTCTGTTGCACCCGTTATGTCCCCACCGGCACCCGCAAAGGGGTTACATTCAGGAAAATCCCAAACCATCGGTATAGACTGACGCCCGAATGCTCGACCCGTTTTCTGCTCGTTTGGCCTCCAGAGGCCAAGTGTGCAGTGGTAAGCAGTAAGCTTCGAGGCGCACTCTCCGAGGTATGTCGCCACCGCATCCGCATAAGCGGCAGCCCCTATTCCTCCGGCATGGAGGGGGACGGGGTCGTCCGGCAGGTCGGCAACGCGTGCGTCAGCCAGCGCCCTCTCCCGCGCCTCGGCCACCAGGTCGGAGAAGGTGGTCAGCGCGATGAGCTGGCGCGGGGTGAACAGATGCCCCCAGGTCCGCAGCCCGTAGGCCGAGCAGACTCCACCCGTGATCATCGCCCGCGTCGGGGTTGGCGAAGCCAGGAACGTGGAGCGCGCTTCCTCCACGACCGGCTCCCGCTCAGCCAGCGCAGCTGCCACCTCGTGGTCCGGCGTGGGCGAGAAGTAATTGCGACCCCGCGCGCCCTCCGCCACCACGGCCATGAGTCGCTGGCCCAACCGATCGGCCTTGCCCTCCGCCTGCACGTAGTCGCGCGGGATGGTGGAGCCTGTGAGCACGCACACGAACGCTCCGCCCTTGACCGACTTCGTACCCTTCTTCAACCGCTCCTCATCCGCCTTCGCCAGCACCCCGTTCCGCACCTCGAAGCGCCACCCTTCCGCCGCCGCCGGGTCCGGCACCACCTCCGCCCAGGCCTTGCGCCCCTCCTTGGTGGATAGCAGGAACGACGATGCCAGCGGCACCATCGCGCCCCGCGCCGCCGGGTCCGGGCTGCGGACCATGCGTGCCCACAGCCAGGCGATCACCGTTGCCTCGCCCCCGCCCGGCAGCGCCGCCTTCGGGTACAGGTGCCCGATCCGCCGCGCCGCCTCCTCCCGCATCCACGCGCCGTAGTGCCGCACGTCCGCCGCCAGCCCCGCCGCGCCCCGCCATCCACCGGAGGGCAGCGCCGCGCGCGAGACCGAGTTGATGGGCGGGCGGCCTGCGAACTTCGGCGGGATCTCCACCAGCGCCTTGCCGATCAGCACCGCCACCGGGTTCAGGTCGCTGCCATGGGCGCGCAGGCCCAAACGCTGCGCCTCCAGCGGGATGGAGCCGCCGCCCGAGAACGGGTCGTACACCGGCGGCGCGTGCTCCTGCAGGTAGCGCAGGATGCTCGCCCCGTCTTCCGCATCCGGCGGCTCCTCCCCTCGCCCCCACGCCACGGAGCGCGCGATCTCCCACCGCGCCGCACGCAACGCGCCCTCGTCGTTAGACGCCTCCCACGGCACCAGCCGCTCGATCACCTTATGCAGCCGCGCCCGCTCCGCCTCCACTGTCGCCTCGTCCGGAAAGCGGTCAGGCCAAGCGGAGGGGTCGTCCACTAGTTGCGCGAACAGCACAGCCCGGCACGCGGCAAGCGGCCGGCGCGCCCACCACAGGTGCAGGGTGGACGGGTGCCCGTGCCGGATAGACTTCTCGCGGGCGGAGGCGCGATTGATGGCCTCTAGCGGGATGGAAACTTCAATAAGCTTCTTGCGAGAACTGGTCATGGTGCGCGTGCTGGACTTTCGGCTTCGGGGGACCAGCCAGGTGGCGCCATGGCCGAGACGACAACCGCCCCTGGTGGATCGTCAGGATGCGGGGTGGAAGCATCCCGCATGGCGGCGAGGGCGACCAAGTCGCGGCCCAAGCCGGACAGCGACATGTACTCGGCTGCAGCGGTTGGAGGAAGTGAGGGAAGAGCCTCTGCCAGCGCCGTCTCTGCCTTGTCTGACAGAAGGACAAGTTCAGGCAAGGCAGCTTCGGGAACATCCAGCGGCTTGAGAAAAGACTGGCGGAGGTCGCGGTAGGATGCCGCGTCCGCCGCGATGACACGAGCGGCCTCTGCTTCTCCCCGCAGCAGGGTGAGGGCACGACCTTTTGCACCCGTTGCCAAGACGTAGAGGCTGGCGAACTCGACGAAGGCCGGGCCGAGCGCCAAGGGCGACTTGCTGGTGAGCATGTCGCGCATCATCCCCTCGTAGAAGACGCGAGCTGACTCGAAGGCTGCAAGAGGGCCAGTCAGTTCATCGAATAGACCGCTCGCCTCCATCGTCTGAGCGGCTAAGAGAGCGCCGGCGAGGTCTCCCTTCTTCCAGGCCAGCAGCGCCGTCCTGATGAACGCCGAATCGGCCTTGATCTCGTCCAACTTGGCCAACGCCTTGTCGAGACGCCGCTCAACCCGCCCGACCTGCGCGGACAGGAGCGCGAAGGCGACCACGGTGATGACGGCGCCACCGAAAGAGACGGCTGTTGAGAGTGCGGCACCTCCCGCGAGCAGCGGCAAGCGAGGAGCCACGGGCGCGAGCACCTTTCCCTGGTCAATGATGGGCCGCAGCCACATCACGACCTGCTTTCCGTCCACCCGGCGGATAACGCCCCCGACCACCTCCAGCACTCCTGACTTAATGCCATGAGCAACCCAGCCGGGCATGTTGAAAACGACATGATACGCCGACATGTCATGCCTCCAAGGATTGCCGAAGATGCCGCGTAATCGCGATGCGGCGTTGGGCCGCGATCTCCAGGGTCGCGGCTGTCACCACGGGCCAGTTCGGTGACAGCATCCACGCGATCCAACCGCCCCCCGGCACGGCAAATCCGATTTTCTGCCAAATAGGGGTGTGTCCCAGGTCATCGAAGCTTGCCGGGTCGGGACGCAGCTTGTCGCCGTAGCGCCGCATGATGTCGCGCTCGACGCTGGGCGCCGGCCGGGTGCCGTCGTCCTCGACACCATGCCGGTAGGCAAGCGTCCGAAGCATGTCCCGGTAGTCCGGCGCAGGCGTGGGCTCGTGCCGTGCGAGACCCCGGAGATCCTCGATGATGTCGGCGACCAAGTGGTGCCCTGTCAGGCCGCGAATGGAAAGGGAGCGGTCCAGGTGCAGCTCCCCGGCTGTCAGGCGGCTTCGTGAACGCAGGGCGACGATGAGCCGGGCCACACCTTCGGAAGCGGCAGGCGGAAGCGACCGAAGGAGCTTGGCAAGGTCGTCCGTGGCCAAGTCGTCCAGCGTGGCCGTCATGATGGCCGCGATCCAGCCGACAGCAGCTTTGCGATATTGAGAGAGATGGCCGTTTCGGCGAAGCCCATCTCCCGTGCAAACCCTTCCCGGACATAGACCGGCTCGTGTGCAAAGCCTTGCATCACCCGAACGATGGCAAGGATGAAGCGGTCCGGCGCGTTTAGCGCTGCGAGAATTTCGTTCTTCGTCAGCATCACGACGTCGCCACCCTCGGCTCTCCCTTTCACCTCAATGAAGCGTAGGGCGCCTGTCCGACCGTCCCGGCTTTCCACGTCCCACCCTCGATTTTCGGCAGATATGTCGGAAGGGTCGTTGCCCAGGCGGCGTTCAGCTTCCATTACCGCCGCCATCGCTAGCCGTTCCACCTCCGCCCGCGCGGCTGAGTTCTCCGCGAAGCCGGCGGGCGCGGATGCCGGGAGGTCTGCCGGGAGGCATGCGTCCAGTAAGCCGCGAGGAATAACAAGGGCTGCACCGCGCAGGACCGGCGGCAGGGCTGCAACCTGGCGCTCCTGGGTTAGTTCGGACAAGCGACGCTCCAACCGCTCCGCCAGCCTGGCAGCGGTTGCTTCGGCGTTCACCGCGTTGATGCGTTGCTCCTTGCCGGCGCGCTCCTCCTCGCGCAGCCGGGCCGCACGGGCGTCCCAGTAGTTGATCTCGCGCGTGAGGCGTTCCCGCACGGCTCCTTCTACCCGCGCCACCTCTGCAAGCCGTCGAGTGCGAACGTCCGCCAGGTGGTGGGGCACGAGTGTGCCGATGGCATGGGCCATCGCCGCCTGTTCGACCCCTGCGCCGAGCCAAGGGGAGGCAATAAGGTTAGCCGCGGCACCGCGTTCGTCCTCGGTTGCTGGGCGGCAGTCGAGGTAAGGCGCTGCCCCGGCGTCGGCCGCAGCGCCGTTCTTCCCGAGAGCCACGAACTGAAGCCGCTGGGAGATCACCCGCGGCTCGCCCGTGCGGGTCGCGCGCCCGTCCCGGATCGCGTGCTCCAAGTAGACCAGCAGCCTCGGTTCCTTCCCGTCGTCGGCATCGTCCACCAGGATTGTGCCGGACCGAAGCAACGGGCCATGGCGCTCCAGCACCAAGTCCACCACCGCATCCAGCAGCGGATGGCCCGGCGCGACCAGCTCCGCTTGCGGCTTGCCTACCACCAGGGCCTTGTCGAACACGATCCGGGCGTAGCGGTCGAGCACCGGGTCTCCCCGCCCGACGAGGCGGTCGCGGTGCTTCAGGTTGCCCGGCACCCGCAGCACCTCGAAGCGGCCCCGCTCACGTTCAGCGAGGCGACCGCCTAGCGCCGCGAACGCTTCCCGGAAGAACGCGCCGATGAAGTGGGGCTGGAGGCGCCTCGCCTCGGCCCGTTCCATCTCCTCCCGGATCGCCGCGACGGCGCTGGCCTTCATGCCTTCGGAGGTGAGCTTGCGCTCTTGGACCAGGCGCTCGATCGCGGCCACGTCGACCGCATCGTCCACCCTTTGGAACAGCCGCCCGCGAACTTCAGGTGCTTCGCCGTAGCGGATCGCATCAACGAGAAGGTCACGTAGTGCCTGTCCCTCAAACAGCTCGCCCAGCACGTCATAGACCTTGCCGCCAAGCGCAGCCCGGGCCTCCTCCAGCTTTTCCAGCAGGCGCAGATAGACGGCCCCCTCGCGCGTGGACGCGGCGCATAGGTTCCAGACGTGACAAACTTCGGTCTGCCCAATACGGTGGATGCGCCCGAAGCGTTGTTCGAGGCGGTTGGGATTCCAGGGCAGGTCGTAGTTGACCATGAGGTGGGCGCCGCGCTGGAGGTTCACGCCCTCGCCGGCGGCGTCGTTGGCGATCATCACCCGCACGGTTGGATCGCTGTTGAAGGCAGCGATAGCGGCCCGGCGCCGCTCACGGGCGATGCCCCCGTGGATGACGACGACGGATGCGGGTTCGCCGGTGCGGGCCGCGATCTTTGCCTGAAGGTATTCGAGGGTGTCCTTCGGCTCGGTGAAGATGAGCACCTTCCGCCGGAAGCCAGAAGCCGGATCGGTCATGATCGGGTCATCGAGGATGGCTTCGAGCTGCTTCCACTTCGTATCCTGTCCGGACAAGCGGATGCGGAGCGCCTGGGCCTCAAGGTCCCGTAGCAAAACGAGCTCCACTTCCAGCTCGGCGACGGTTTCCGCGGCCGTTGCAGCACCGGCGATGCCGTCCTCGATGGCATCCGCCTCCTCTCCGGGCGCCTCGTCGAGGTCATCCGGGTCAATGGCCGGGATCGCAGGGGCACGGACAAGGTGCTCGCCGTCGCGCGCAGCTGCCCGCTCATCCAAGAGCCGGTCTTCCAGGCGCTTGCGCCGACGTTCAAGGGAACGATGGATAGCGGCAGGGGAGGAGGCAAGCCGCCGTTGCAGGATCTGGAGTGCAAAGCCCACGGAGCTGCGCTGCTTGCCGTCCGCCAGACGGTCCGCCCGGTTCATCTCCTGACGGACATAGGTCGTGACGCCCGCGTAGAGGTCCTCTTCCGCAGGTGAAAGAGCATAGTTGGCGGTGTAGGCCCGGCGCTCCGGGAAGAGCGGCGTGCCGTCGAAGCGGTACAGCTCCTCCTTCGTCAGCCGCCGCATCATGTCGGACACGTCGGCGCGGTGGACGCCCTCCCGGAACCGCCCTTCGAACCGATCACCGTCGAGCAGGCCCATGAAGAGCTGGAAGTCAGCCTCCTTGCCGTTGTGGGGCGTCGCACTCATCAGCAGGAGGTTGCGCGTCCGCGTGCCCAGCAGCTTGCCAAGGCGGTGACGGCGCGTTTCCTTCACCTCGCCGCCGAAAAACGAGGCCGACATGCGATGCGCCTCGTCGCAGATAACCAAGTCCCACTCCGGAGCCGCGCTGATCCTAGCCTGGAGGTCGTCCGACCTGGCCGCCATATCGAGGCGCACGATCAAGCGGGGCCGCTCAATTAAGGGATTCCCCGTCATCGACGCTTCGATCCCCTCACGGGAGATGATGTCGAAGTGGAGGCTGAACTTCTCGGCCAACTCGTCCTGCCACTGCTCAACGAGGCTACCGGGCGCGACGATGAGGCAGCGTTCCAAGTCGCCACGGATAAGCAGCTCTTTGATGAGCAGACCTGCCATCACTGTCTTCCCGGCGCCCGGATCGTCGGCAAGGAGGAACCGAAGCGGCTGGCGGGGAAGCATCTCGCCATAAACGGCGGTGATCTGATGAGGAAGCGCTTCGATCTGTGACGACGTCAGGGCGAGATATGGATCGAACAGGTGGGCGAGTCGTAGCCGTGATGCCTCGGATGCGAGCCGATGGAGCGCACCGTCGGCATCGAAGGCGTAGGCTCGGCCCGGATCAACCAGCCGCAGGCCATCTTCCTGGCCACGAAAGAGGAGGCGCTCGCCAACTCGTCCATCCACTCGGAAAACCAAGCTGAGCGCGTCGAGTCCGTAGGGAGTCACCTGCACCACTTCGGCAGTGCCCGCGACGTCCAATCCATCCAAACGGCTGCCTGGACGTACCCCGTCGAAAACGGTCATGAAAACGTTTGAGGAAAAGGCGGCAGCATAACAGGCGAGCTTGTTCCAACAATCTTGTCATCACTCGCCACTGCCAGCCGGTGCTCTGCCGTAGTGGCCCAGCGTGAAGCTACACAAGCCAAACCGTCCAGCATAGCTATTGCGACTTCAAACCCTGAGCGAAGCCCGACGTAGCAGCCCCGCATGGGAGACGCCCAAACTTACGGCAGCGGAATCTGCCTACTTTAAAGCAGAACATAAAAAGAACATTCTGTATCTTATGCCATCCTCTTGACGAGACATCATAAGAACACCAATTTGGTGGTGTTGCCACCTTTTTAGTGGTGAGATCGAGAGGGCTAGCTATGCAGGGTTTGAATAATCGGATCACCCCTGAAGAGGCCGCGATGTTCACGGCCTATCTCATTCACACATACGAGCAGGCAAAAGGAAAAGCCGTAACACGGTGTCGTCTCGGGCGTGGTTCTGTCAGGCTTCTTGGTATTCGCTCGACTTTGCGTGAAGCCTTCGTGCTGGAATGGATCGAAGCTCTTGCGACTGATTGGGGATGGGTCGCATTCCCTGTCGGTGAAGAATTTGGCTTGGTTCGTATCAGCGCCGTCGAAGATTGGGTAAAGCTGGGAACTAAGCGGGTCGCCGATATCCGCAAACGTCTCAAGAAAGGTGATCGTTCGGCTCTAGATGAAATGCGAGACGAACTAGGTGATACTGAAGGTGAGGATGAGGACGACGGAGACGAGTAGGGTAAGGATACAAAGATGCGGTGAGTGTTTAGTTTGGGCATACTTGGCAATATTAGTGTTCGTTTTGCCTCCGTCGATCTATCCGTTTGACTCTTCGCGAGGAAGATCAGGCTGACGAAGAGCGCCGACTTTACTGAAATCGGATAGAAACCAAAAAATGCTCAACCGCCATCATCCATGTTCCCGCCCGTCGCGCCAAGGGTCAAGGGGCTGAACTCGATACCGGGGTCACGCCATGGAACGTTCTACGGTGTGACCCGGCATCACAGTTTTGGCCCGGTGGGGCGCTGCTGCGCCTGACGCGCAACCTCCCGAGCCGCTGCCTGATCCACAGTAGGCGCCTTGCGTGTGGCATTCTGCCGAGCGGCATCGCGTGCAGCTTGGGTGATGACAGGTACGGTCTTGGCTTGCTTCACCAGTTCGGCCGGCAGCTCGATGTCCTGCTTGCGTAGCTCGGCCTGGATCAGCGCGCGCATCGCGGCCTTGCCGTGTGTGGCGGCGTAGTCATTCCAGTCCGTCCCTGCTTCGGTCGCTACAAAGGCCGGCTGCAGGACTGTCCCGCCAACCTCCAGCGCCGCTTCTGCCGCCTTTACGACCCCGACATTCGGCAGCGGCACCGGCTTGCGTGGCAGGTGGTGGTCGTTGTCCGCCGCGAACACGATGGGCAAAGCGGCATCGCGGTCGCGGTAAGCGCGGGCCACGTCCATCAGGTTGCCGCTGTCGAAGGCCACGGCCACAGCCAGGCCAGTGATCTCGCGCACCGTCGCCGCAGTGGCAAACCCCTCTGCGATTACCAGCGGCTGTCCGGCCTGTACCGTGCCGAGCAAGGCATGCGTGCCCTGCTTGCGGCCGCCCCTCATATAGAGCTTGCCCCCGTCCTGGCTGATGGTCTGCACACTCCAAAGCCGGCCCTCCACGTCCCGCATCGGCACCAGCAGGTTACCGGCGCGGTCCTGGCGCAAGCCGTGTGCCGCCACCCCTTTGCGCGTAAGATAGGGGTGCTCCTGCGCCGGCTTCGCCCGGTTCCAGATTGCACGGGCCTTGTGCGCGGTAAGGGCTTCGCGGTGGCTGCGCTCGGCCTCCCTGGCGGCGCGATCCGCCGCCAACTGCGCCCTGCCCCGCTCCCGTTCCTCCGGCGTTGTCTCCTTCGAGGCGCGCGACGCCTTCCAGCGGATCTCGTCGCCGGTTTTGAAGTTGTGGATGTAGCCGGCCGGGGTGCCGTCCAGATGCCCGATGTAGGTGCCGGACAAACGGCCCTTGCGGTCGCCCTCCACCGCCACCCGGTGCTTCTGTCCATCCATGATCGGCGCCCCCTTCGGCCGCAGCCCAGCCTGGTAAAGCGCATCGGCAAACTCGGCTTGGGCTTCGGTGGGTGTCATGGTCGGGTTCATCCTCCCCTTCTTCGGCTTGGCGCCGGCCTGACGCATCGAACGCCGGGCATTAAGCAAGGCCTTGCGCGCCTCGCCTGGCCCGGTCAGCCGGCGAACGACCTCGCGGGTGGCGTCGGTGTTGCGGGCGCTGGCGCTGCCCATCGTGTCGGCCTTGCGAGCAACCTCCCCCTCGTCCCGGCGCTGGGCAAAGCCGCGGTGCAGAGTGGTTTCTTCCTGGCCTTGCGCCTGGCGCTGCTGCTTCGGTTGAAAGGCCGTGGCCAGGGATCGCACGGTGCCGGTGTGCATCGTGTTGGAGCGGTTCAACAGGTCGGTGGCCAGCTCCTTGGTCGGTTGCCGGGACAGGTTGCGGGCGACGTTGGCCCACACCTGGTCCTCCGTGATCGGTTCCACGTTGCCCAGCGCCCGGCGCCCCATGATCTCCACCCGTTCCCGGCCGTCCGCCGCCACCAGGAAGGTGGTTTCGCGGGACCGGGACTGCGCCACGTAGCCCTTGAAGCTTTCCACCGCCTCGGACCCGGACGGCATGGCGTTGATGTGGTCGGTGGACGTGGCGGACTGGATGGCGTCGATGGTGATGACGTCGCCATAGGTCAGGCGGATGCGCTGGCTGGCCGGGTCGCGCAACGTGGCCCATTTCACGAAGCCGGCGTTGCCCTGAGCGTTGCGGAGCTGCACGCCCTCGGCCGCGATCCGCTCCACCTGCACCACGGACCCGTTGTTGCCCAGGTTGCCGCCCTTGCCGCCGAACGCGGCCGGGGTGCGCGCGAACAGGCGCACCCGGTCGCCTACGGCTAGCGGCAGATCGTACTCAGCCCGGTTCTGGTCCACTGCCCTGATCGTCACCTGGTCGGGTCCGAGGGTGCCGGCTGCCCGCCTGCGCGCCCGGATTGCGCCGCTGATGGTGCGGGCATCGGCGTTGGTGGGGGCGCTCACGGTCAGGGTGTAATTGGCTCGGCCGACGTTGGCGGCCTGCCGGGCTTCCCACAGGTCGGCCATCGCCTCCACCGCCTGCTTGTGCCCGCCTGGGACAAGCACGGCATGGCCATCCTCGCGCAACCGGGCGATGCCTCCGGCAGCATCGCCCTGGCGGAACATCAGGCTGGTTTCCTTGTCGCGGTCGCGGAGCTGGCGGACGCTGCTGTCCAGCTCGGGCACCGCCTCCGTGCCAAGCGCCTTGCGCAGCAGCCGGATTGTGTTGCCAGCCTCGATCGCCTGCGCCTGCTTGTCGTCACCGATCGCCACAATGGAAAAGCCGTGCTCGGCTTGGAGCCGCAGCAGACCCAAGGCTTGCACCGTGCCCA
>Ga0160427_10000329_pt1 | contig 29906 bp, 22 predicted proteins | sample SolpanmetagenomL_FD_108194 | JGI IMG/M metagenome (GOLD analysis project Ga0160427, IMG submission 108194) | Solar panel surface microbial communities from Lawrence Berkeley National Laboratory, California, USA - L | ecosystem: Engineered > Built environment > Solar panel > Unclassified ...
AAGCATGTCTGTACTTTCGCATTCAACATATATAATATAGGTTGGCATTTCAATTCATTGCCGCCTTCTCTGCAGCTGTGAATTAGACTACAAGTCAGACGATTGCTCCAGCAGATCATCGAGGACCACTTCTAGACACAGATACATGCAAGTGAAGCTTTATACAGAAGTTGCCCCTGCTTCGGTTGGTGGAGTTCTGTCTTATTCTAACATTCTATAGCCAGATGAAGTTAGTCTCACACGAGAGATTAAAATCGAAGAAAATCACATCCAAGATAGAATCGTAAATCATTCTAATTGGACAGCCATCCTCACCTTCCATCTTCTTCCATTGTAAGCGTAGCTTTTACCTAATCTTGATGATTCTTTTCACTCAGTCAAGCATAAATGATATGGCTCCATCTACATTACAAGGAAACCCATCTAATTCGTTCTGCGTCTTCACACATGTCCACATGCACCAAGGTAGCGGATTATATGATCACAAGAGACCAAGCCTCTTACTTGCCGACATGTTGTACTCTGGAATGTGTTATGCCAAAACTTTTCACTGCCGATGATGTTGGATGGTTGATTGTCAAAGTAGACATCAATAACAATCAAGGACACGGATTTGATAAACTTAAGACACTACTAGGACTAATGCTTTAGTTTTCTTGTAGATCAGTCGGCACTTTCGATAGTAAAAGATATAGATGTGTAAGCATACGTTTTTTGATACTTGCAGTATCAAATGAATACAACCTGAATTACGATGACAACGTACACTTGAGACTACTTATGTAGCTAGTGCTAGTTGTACGCAGTTTAAACTAAGAAGGACACTTAGTGTAGATATCCACTGTACTGTACCCAGTACACTCAGTCAAAAGCATAAAGTGTAATATGAACATGATATATCTACTGTACCATTTAATCAAATGTATGAATACTTCTAAATAGTAGCAAAAGAAGTAGATCTTAGTATGGCTGTTGATAACACGGGCAAGAGTATTATTGATTTTAAATTAGGTAATGTCTATGGCACGAATTACTCAAACCAGACGTTTATGCACCGATTATGCTTGTAGCTTGTGTTGGATGAAATACAATCACTAATTACTGATGTAACGTATACACGACACTCAGTATTAAGGGTTGTTAAAGCATTTAGCAAACGATCCTTTTCACTTGATATCATATTATATATATAACGGAGTGATTTGAAGACTGCGATTCCTGACGCTGATGCTTGGCACTTTTGTCGAAACGCTGGAGCGGCTATCTAGATCTAGCCTCATTAATATTATGTTAATAATTTTTGAGCTTCAGTTCTCCATAGATTTTCATTAAAGTGATGCACAAATTATAACTTTTATCATTAGGTTAATGCCAGGCACTATAGCTTCAGCCAGTACATTCCACAAAGCTTAAAGAGAGGAGACCAGGGGTTTGTCTCCTAGCCCGGATATACAGGTACACAACACTTTGCCGATAACATATAGTATTTTATGTCCTCGGCCGACTTCCATCTATGCGTAGTATCCGAATGCGAACGGTCCGTGCTGACTGAATGTACGCGCATGACTGTGGCAACTGCAGTTCTGATCATATCAAACGATAGCTACTGTGAATTATATCTTCTCTCAGTCTCCATGTTAGTATTGATGCATCGTGCGCGTTGAAGGCCTAGACGTCATAGAATACCATATCTACACATCACACGACATCTAGAATACTTAGCTAATAGTGATTTGATGGTGTACATGATACCGAGGAAAAACCTGTGGTAAATAAAATACTGGCGGAAAGAATTTCGTAGGCAAACACAAAAACCTTAAAGATGTTTGAAGGGACAATAAACTTCTGACAAATGGCTGAATCTAGACGATTAATTACACTTTCATAGATGTTTGTGATATATCCTGGTAAATTCTCGACACTTGACAATATCTACATTTATACATATATACCAAGTATACCTCCTACCATCATTATTACTACCGCTACCGCTATCGAGGCTCATCATAAAGTTGAACCTGGAAACAAAGACCATCAGTACGTATACTATGGCTATATTATATCTATGTCTGTTACAGTTATACCTGGAGGACGCAGCTACTTATAAATACGTAGGTACTTGAGTACTTGTCCCGTCCTACTGATCCTATACAAAATGAATAGAATGATTCACTTCTTATATTCCTGTAAGTATCAAATATATACCTATGTAGATCTACCATATACATACCTGAGCTTGATAATCATGCAAGCATCCTCCACCACACAATGCACGTTTTATGTTCGTTATATGTTGAAACTTTTGGTCTAAACTTCGGCTTTAGTATGGGAACAGATTTGTCTAGCACAGATAATTCTAGTATGATCTTTAGATTATATATTCTATGAACGCGACAAGCATATCATAGATGATCAATATGGAATTTACCAGGAACATGAGCAAACCGGGACGAAGTCCGGAAGTCGGCATCCACACCACATCTATTTCTGAGACACGTTCAAAAGGGTGTACTTTTTAACATAGTTTTTATGTTCTTGAGAATATAAATATAAATTTACAATATGTATATTTTCATAAGGTTCATAGTTTTTAGCACATATACTGTAACCCCAATGTTATACAATGAAACCCTGCTCCTGCTCATGTCCTTGCTTCATAACGAGTATGTGCACATGCATATAGACGTCAATATACGGTTAGTGTACTACTGGCTGAGTTCCAGATAGACAAACAATCACAATATTGCTGAGCTGAAGGTCCATGCTCATGAAGGTCAAGCTCGAAAAAAGAATATTAGATATTCTCGTCCTCGGTTCCACTACCACTATCATCTTCACCTCCCCTTGATGGTAGTCTTCTAGGAAACCACCCATACTCTGCAAAATCCACATGTAATTCACCATCTCTGGCTGTCGTTACTGTAACACCTTCTGTGTTTAAAGCATCTGCTTGTCGGCGAGATCCGAGATTGTTGTCCCTGTGTGCGAGAAATAGTTTTAGCAGATCTTAGCGGATGACGAGAAACCTTTATTTAAAAAATGGGGATCGTTTGTGTGTTGCTCTAACCTTCGAGATATGATACCCTGGCTGTTGATGACACGCTGCCATGGGACGTTTCCGTCATGAAACTCAACATCAGGCGCGGCAGATGAGGGAAGATGTTTTAAAGCCTAATAAGTAGCAGGCGCATTTCTGTTAGTGATCTACTCCCTTTCGATTGCGCTTTTACTATATTTACATGACGCAGGGTTAGCTTAGCATGTATGTAACCTTTAAAATAATAGGATACCGACTTTTATATCAGAATGATCAGTCTTCCAAGACACAGAGCATTGTGTTCTCTGCATGATAATCTTGGAAGTTTTGTTGTACATAAGATAGAAGTTGAGAAGGAAGAGATGTAAATACCACGCCCACTTGTCTTGGTCTTGTTCTGAGTTCGCAAATTGGTCAACGACTGATTCTCAACACGTAGGGTTCGTTTAGACAATTTGCGTATGCACGAGGAAGAACTTACGGATAACCAGTAATTTTTGCAATGTGACCTACAGGTAAAAAGAGAGGGATGACAAGCGCGTATCAGTTGATCATTGGTCAAGAGGCTCAAAGCATGAGGTTGAGATAGTGATTTTTAACTTTGAAACACCAAATGATGTTCAATCATAAAATACAGATTTAAAATAGTTTCAAAACACTCCTCATGTATGATTCTTGCGACTTGGGTGCAGTGAGTGGGGAGAACAAAAAGCTATGGCTCCATCTCGTCAACTGGTCAAATAGAGGCAGATACATACCATAAGAGGTCACTTTTCCATATGGAATCTCTTGAACGGCTTCGTATACAGCTTTAGACATTTACAATAAGTATAATCTGAGTGTTGTGTTAATTGGGGTCAGTTTTCTGTTGACAAACCTACGAAAAACGCCTCTGCTTCATCTGACCGGGGCATCTTTGTTGTTGTTGTTGTTGTTGTTGTTGTTCTTTGAACGTTTCTGCAAGGCTTGGTATGAAATGTTTCAACCAACAGATCCTCTGCTCGGGTAACAACGGATAAAAGACCAGCTCAGGTCTGTAAAATGATGTCTATCTGTTTGTGAATATTTTGTTGGACAAGACACGATGATATAAATGGTGGATGGATGTTGTGTGATAAACATGTTGTTGTATATATATATTTTGCAATTTGCATTTACACGCGTCACGTCTACACGAACTCACGTGAGAGAATTGGTCGAGAGTGAGCCCCCCCTGCCCTAGCAAGCTTGAGGGCTAAATTTCATGGCATCTCAGAATTGAGTGCATCAAACAGATTATCCTCTTAATCAGTAATCTCCTAGCCACACCACAAACATGTCCCTTAATGACTACTTGACGAAATACTTGACGAAAGATGAAGCACCCGACAAGAAGGCAAAGAAGAAGCGAAAGAAAGAAAAGGAAAGAGAACGTCTGGGCGCGGGAAGTATGTTGGTAGATGACGATGCTCTGGGTTGGGAAAAGAGCAAAGACGGCGACGAAGATGATGACGATGCGCCACTTGTCAGTATGTTCAATTCATTGAAATTCTATTTATGTTTTCCCCTGGTCTATGCGCAGGAGAAGTGGGATCAATCTGACAGGAACTATCCCTTATTGACAAAAAAATTCTGTGTATTATAGTCAATGACCGCAACAGCGCACTCTTCCGCAAATCCAAAACATCCAAATGGTCTACCGTTGTCTCCAACGAATCCGCTCTCGCCGACTCAATCCTAGCCTCCAACGCTCTCGAAAATGCCTCTGCTGCCAACGCACTCGCCGACGACGAAGCGCCCGTCATTGTCAACGATAAAAACACCCCCGTCATGGAATCCGGCGCAGCCGCCGGTCTTCAAACAGCCGCACAAGTCACTGCAGCCATGGCCAGAAAACGCAACGCTGAACTCGCAGAATTCAAATCAACCGACGCAATTACAGCCGGCAAAGGCGCAGAAACAATCTACCGTGACGCCTCCGGTCGCATCGTCAATATTGCCCTCCAACGTGCAGAAGCTCGTAAAAAGCAAGAAGCTGAAGAACAGAAAATTGCTGAACAAAAGAAAGCAAATCGTGGTGATGTTCAGTTGGCGAACGAAGCCAAGTACCGGTCGCAAGTTGAGGCGGCGAGGTATCAGCCGTTCGCGAGAGGTGTGGATGATGAAGAGATGAATGAGGAATTGAAAGACAGGGATCGATGGAACGATCCTGCTGCTGCATTCTTGACGAGTAAAAAGGAAGGCAAGTCGGTGAGTGGATTGCCATTGTATAAAGGTGCTGCGCCCCCAAATCGATATGGGATCCGGCCTGGGTATCGATGGGATGGCGTTGATAGAGGGAACGGAACGGAAGGGTTGTTCTTTAGGAAGAAGAACGAGGTATGTCTAACATTAATCTCTGCAAGATTGTTTTTCCTTAAGTGAGAGGAAGCAATGCTGACGAGATTTTTTTAATCATAGCGCAAGGATAGACAACAGATGGAATACGACTGGCAGATGGATGTATAGAAATAACACCACTTCGTCATTTGTATCTCAGTTTTGGAAATATGCATACTCAAGGCGTTTAGGCGTTTATGCTTGCTATGTCTTCGGAAACAATAGACTGTCAGATCCATGTATTAATAAAAAATGGTCATTATCAACTGGTCTTTAGTAGGTAGCCAGCCCTACAAAATTTGCATACTTCAAGAAGGCTCTGTCAGATTCTAACGGAAGCTGTATTGTGTCACACTTATTTATAATCAATGGCTAGTTTATCAATTAATGAATCAATGGTCTTTCGGAGAGGCAGGGTAATTCGCTCTCCAAATTTCATTGTTACTATTACTTTACTACAGCAGATTCGCTTGGTATGAAGAATTTGGCTTATTTTTTGTTCCATAATAGTTCATGCACGAAAGCACATACAACTCATCCACACATCATATCTCTACGAGATTAGACAGTGTTGTCAACTTGAAGTTCATATTGAAATGCAAAATGCCAAATATGAGAAGAATGGAGAAGAAATCTAAGGGAAAACGCACGCACACAATGTTTATTTCAAATGCAGACAATATGAACATGAGCGCTCTAGGTGAAAAGATGATGAGTACTAAAAGAGTAAATAACTTCATGGAAATGAAACACAGTCCACGACCAGAACTCCTTTCATGTTGATGACAAGAGACAAAAACAAGAGGAAAGCAACAAACATGCTTACTAAAATACGAATGATAAGGCGTGTACATGATATGGCAATATATGGGAATAAAGAATTTTTTTATAAAAAAATAGGACAATGCATTCTACCAGAACGCACACCATCCAACATACAACTGGCAAAGATTCTAAAGACAAAAAGCAGATGTATTAGCACAGTAATTTTTTCTTAAGAGAAGCGCGAGAAGGAGAGAGTGGAGAGAGGAGGGTAGAGCAGGAAACACACCTCTAATGATGTCGCTTGCTGTAAGAGTTTATCAACCTGTTCAGGAACTAGAAGTTGCGTATCTGGCTTAAAGTCACGTCCTACAATTTTTCAAAAATAATTAGCCAAAAAAACAACAAAAAGATCCTCCTTCTCAAAGAAGGATTCTGGTCACTCTTGACTCAAAAGACACGCAACATACCCGTCAATTTGTCCTTTACACGGTTGAGTACAACAATAGCCCTAGCATTCTGGGCTTCAGGCTTTGCTGCATCTGGTACTGACTTCTCCAACATGGTATTTTCATCAGAGAATGTACGTTTCATCAACGTTCTTACCGCTGGGCTTGCTGATATCTCTGCTACAATGGAAAAATAATAAAACCAGAATTAGTAAAACGAAAGTCAAAGGGAAATGAACAAAAATGACAAAAGACTAAACAAACCTTTCTTAACTGTTCCGTTCATCCCTGGATCAGCAGGACTTTCCCTCACACCCAAACGCCAATGCATCAATGGATCATGCATAAACGCTTCCAACACTGCCATAAGTGATTCTTTATTGTCCCTAAGAACATGCATAACAGCCTCACAAGTCGTCCTAAAACTTCCCTCGATGTTACTAACTTCCATAGCATACGTCAACATTCTTGTTAATCGGAACGGAACCTTTTCCGGATACTTTTCTCGGTGCATTGCAACCTCAAAGCAGTCACCGAAATCGATATGAATGACTTTTCCAGTGATACGGTCCAACATGAGATTGGAAGGATGTCTATCACCAAGTCCGAGGATGTATCCGACCATTGACATGACGCCAAGCGATCGCGTGTAATTAGTACGACGATCGAGCCATGCTTCTGAACTTTTACTCTTTAGCCACAAGACACGGTACAAATCTTGACCTGTGGTGTTGTCCAAGGCGTATCCGAATACTTCGACTTTTTGCATGAGCGTAAGATTATCATAATCCGGAGCCATCTGGAGCATAATCCGATGCTCGATATTAAGGAGTATCTTCCGGCTCTCTCGGTATTCTCGTATAAGGACATGCAGAGTATCGCTGTTGGGCACCCATCCCAACAATCCAGAATTTTGAGAGAGTGGAATAACTGGATATTTCTGTATATTTAAATGACGTTTGAAACATTGTGAATCGAGTGACAACAATGTGTTGACAAGACCAAATAGCTGCATCACACGTTCGTCTTGACGTATATCTTCATGGCCCTTCAATAGGTATTGGTACGAATTACCATCGCTACCATTCATTGTCAATTTACGTGGTCGTTGCTTGGATGAAATGACTGTAAGGGTAGGATCGAAGTTGACGATTTTGACAACAGGACGACCAGTATGATAACTACCTGGCACAGCCAAATCTAAATCTCTCGCATTCAACAATCGTGGTGAGACATATTGCAAATCGAGAGAATTTAGTTGTGGCAGTTGTTTGCTGATTTTGCGGAATACCTGATAATAGAGATCCCATGCTTGATTCAAATCTCCAACCTCAAGCGTCCGTTTGTATGTTGCACACCAATCTCTAGCCTCGTGCAAATCCCGTCCAAAGGCTTGATGGAATGATATCTCTCTCAGAGTCTCAGGGCCTCTCTCTAACATCTCATGGAGTGGTTCTAGAGTAGCAAACATGGCCTCTATGTTGTGGTCACCAAAGTAGAGTCTCGAGGCTTCCTCCAGACCTTCATGCCATTGTTCATGCCAAAGGACAGCAACGCGAATAAGCTCTTGACTGACAATTTCGGCTTGATCAACTAATTTAGCGCAGTGTCCTTTCATAGTCTCAATCAGCTGGGCAGCTGAGAGTTGACGGCGCGAGATGCTCGATTTAGAGGCCACGGTTAGAGGATAAACCAGAGCTTGTGGATGGGCCCTACCAACTTCACTCAGCAACTGGTGAATAGCTCTACGAACTGTAGGATCTGGTTGATTGACTCTAGCAATCAACTGAGGGATGACCTCAAGCCATGTATCAATAGAAACTATACCAAATCCTTCTGTCATTGCTGCGTTAACTTGTGGTTGACCACCATGGGCGAACCATAATGTGAGCAGACGTAGAGTGTCCTGCAAAGAGCTACCAGCAGAAAGTGATATGGAACGGAAGAACCCTCGCACAGCTGGAACAACGTGTTCGTTCACAATGTCAATGCCATGAGATGCTCCGTTGGAAACATCAATACTGGTAACGACCTTGAAGTTTGCTAAGGCCCATGCGTGCCAGGCTTTGTACCAATCTTTATTATAGACTGTAGCGAGCCAATATGAGCGTAGAACGTCTTGGATCGACTCGTTGTACCAATGCTTTTGTGAAGCTACTTGCCATTCACCTTGCTTCAAATAACAACGTGCTAAAAGATGTAAATCGCTCTCCATGGTTTTAGCTCTCATTTCTTGTGTTACCTGTGCAGGGAGGAATGATGCCTGATTTACTCCATTGACTCCGTTCGTTGTCATTGCTGTCATTCGTGGGTCTGTATTGACCGAGTTGACACCAAGTTCTTGAGACATATTGTCTGTAAACTGCTGTAGACTCATCAAAGCCTCAGGCTGGTTTCCAGTAGCCCACATGTACTTCAACTTCGCATACATCACTTGAGGAGGTGTCTTCTGTCCATCGCCAACGTCCATCAAAGAGTTTAATGACTTTTCGGCCAGACCAATTCTACCAGACTTTCTACACAAGTTGGCAAATTTGATCCACATTTCCATGTTTTGCTTGGGTGAAATGACTAATGCTCGAACTTTCAACATTCTCTGCCATACTTCGACATTTCTTTGACAGCCCTTTAGTCGCTTCATCCATGTTCGTCGCATTGTTTCCTGTCTCTCAGGTTGATCATAACTTTGCTTGTAGGTGATAATTTCTTCAAGCTCTGCTAACATTTGAACACGAACAATGACGCCATAAGCACGATTATAGCTTTCACTGACAAGGGCACTCAATTCAGTATCAAGACCCTCTCTGGCCTTCTCAATATGAGCAGCCGCTTCATCAAAGCGGTTTCGATGTAGGGCGAGAATTGCGCCAAAGAATGACCGATCGGGAGAAAGTTGTTTCATGACTCCAATGTAATCATCCATAAGTTCCCACTGTCCCAAACCCCATGCAGCAGCAGCAGCCAAAGGCGCAATAGCTCTTTGAACGTCGTGACCGGCTTGGCTCCACTTCTCCTGAGCGAGCTGAGATAATTGATCCCATTCACCGAGAGCGTGTAGACACCTCATCTTACCCATCGTCACCTCAAACGAATTGGGTTCGTCGAGTTCGCGTAATTGGTATGCTTTGAGAGCTTCTTCCCATCTCTGCAGCTTCTCGAACCAAGCCTCCTTAAGCGGAACATCGTTGTACTGTTGGGCTCGTCGTAATATACCGATAGCCGCATCGGATTGCTGCAATTGATTGTTGATACTAATTAAGGCTTCAATTGTGCTAGTCTGAGGCTCCTGCAAAAACTCCGTCTCCTTGTAATGTAGAGCTTTTGCGAATGCATGACATTTAGCAGCAAAGACACCTAATGTTCTTATATCTATTGGGAGTGCTTTGTCATCGTGTTCCATGAACTCTGCTAGATTCAGCAGGATTTGCAAAATTTCCGGTGGTATATTTGGGGATGTCAATGCTGTCTCAATTGAGCGTACAAGTTCTTCTTGATACTGCTCGTAAAGTTCGGTCCAGCAAGACACGAAAGCCGCATTGAAGAGATCTTTAGCCAACGGATAATACACCCCCGCAAGACCAGCACAAGCACGAAGCGCATGAGATGGTGACTCTTTGAGTAGTTCGACGCTGAACCGTCGTATCCATTCTTGCCAATCCTCGCGAGTCGATCTTTGCGAAGCCTCCCAAGCAGTTTTCAAATGTTGCTGGTTCACTGTTTGTTTCTTTGAGTGTGTATCTGGTAGAAGTACTTCATCGGCTTTATCACCAAACATTTCATCTGGATTTAGATCTTGTGGGAGCGGTTCTCCTTTAACAAGCTTTGATATCAAAAGTTCATAATTTGTGTGCGTTATCTTGCTTGTTTGTAGGAATTTGTTGACCATGGCAATATAATGGACATAATCCTGACCTAATTGGAAAACTAAAGCGCACAATGTGTCCAAGGCGGCCATCTTGAGTTCATGATTACCGTTCTGCAGAATTCTAGCTAGAGGATGTATGATGCGAGATGCATGGTCAGAAAGATTGACTTTTCTAGACAATTTAGCAATCGTCTCGATGGCTACTCTCCTTATCTGCACAGGCTGGCTCTGCTTTTCAAAAATCTTGACAATTACAGGCAAAATCAAATGCATGTATTCTTCACTATTAGAGCCGAATACAAGGAATGCATGTAAAACCTTTTCGGTAGGTTGACGTCGTGCGGTAGCATCTGTTTCCAGAACTTGTAGCATCAGAGGCAAAAGTTGCGCCAGGTATACCTTAAATTCCCCTTCCAAGGATCGAGCTATAGCTTCGATGAGTTGTAGAATCGTTCCGTGCAAGTTGGTGCTGGTCTGCCAGTGATCGCGTATGAGTTGTAGAATATCAGGTAGAAAATTTCGTATATGTTGTTTGACTATGGAAACAAGAATGCTCAATTGATTGAAATAAGACTCTAGATTTCTAGGTGAGCTTAATCTTGTGACGGATATGAAGCCTGGTATTATTTGACCCAGAAAAGGAACACATTTGAGACCGAGTGTTTTGAAGATGTTCATGATCGCGTCAATCACAGCTGAATGGTGGTTGCTCAAACTTTGGTCTTTGAGAACGTTCATCAAACAATTGATGACCACTGTAGGATAATAGTCATCGTTGGATGGTGTGAGGCCTGTCATTATCAAGGAAACATCCGTCACTGCGTGGCTTTGGTCAAGCAGACTGGCTTCTGAACCACGTTCTACAACTTGATGTCTATAAGGATCAAGGGCTCCCAAGATTCCCATCAACTTGATAGTTTCTTTTCTGAGGTAACCTGTTTGTTCCGTTTTGACAATATTGACTAGAATACCTAGTAGCTGAGGATACTGGATGTATGGCTCAATGACGTAACCAGAATTACTCGCGAGTTGTCCCAATGTGCGCAGTGCTGCATCCCGCTTAGATGACGAGCTTTGATCCTGTAATGTTTCTATGATTAGAGGCATTAGCTCTGGGATATAGGGTACCATATCTTCGCCCCCAACTGTGGCGAGTTCTCCCAAAGCCATAAGCACACTAGATGCAACACCAGCACTTGGATCTTTGGCTTTCGGCAACAAGACGGTTACGATAGGTTCAACATATGGTTTAATCAACTTTTGAGCCGCTGATACGAGCAAGCTCAAAAGTTTAGCACTCTCCTCCTTGTTACGAGCAACATTAGAGTATTCCAGCTCTGTCAAAAGTTGAATAAGTGTTTTTCGGAGAGATGGCATCACATAAGCTGGGTTATGTTGTGTCAATCGACCAATAATGATGATGGCAGCTTCTCGAATTGAAAAGTACTCATCATTCAAGGCTAAAAATAGAGATCTGACGTTCTCGGCCCTCGCTAAGTGTCTATCAAATCTGGAGTCTAGAGATGTCAAAACTGTCCGTCTGATATCCTGTTCTACTCAAATTAGTCGTGATGTTCGGGTCGATAGATGATAAGAAATACCTGGATCTGCTATGCCTACAGTGAGGAGTTTTTCGATAACTTCACCCACAACTTGGATAGCGTGATTACTAGTCTGATAACAGATCGGGTCCCTAACAAACAGTTGACAACATGTCAATGCAGCCGCTTTTCTAATTTCTGGGTTGTCGTCTTCCACGTATTTTATAGCGCAGTCTCGAACGAACTCATTAAGTACGTGACCTTCAGCAGATTAGTATATACACAAATTTGGCGTGCATAATTAAATGAAGACTTACCAGTAAAATCGAAGCTGCCCAGGGTGTGCAATGCAAGAGCAATCTCATGCCCTCTTGACTCTCCTGCAGGCACTTCCCGTGGCTCTTTATTGAGATTGGGTATTGTAGGAAGGGTGCTAACTGGACTGCCTAGAGGCTTAAAAGGTCTTCCACTCAGTACCAAACTCAACATATTGAGAAGCTTCTCCTGAATTGGAAGAAGAAGCGGAGGTATATAATGTGCCAGATCCACGAGGGCCTGGGTCAATGGTTCACTTATAGGACAAGCAAATATAAGGTCCAAGAGGTCGTGCATATGTTTTGTAAGTGCCAGACCGACAGCTGTGGCCAGCATACTGATGCATTGAAAGTGAGAGGCGTCGCTGGTCGCATTTCGTCGACCCTTCACCGACAATCCTTCCTTTATGCTTTGTAAAACAGGATCTAGATAAGGATTCATGTTACTTCCTACAGCTATGGCCACTTGTCCAATGGCCAAAAAAGACACACTACGCTCTCGCTCTCGCTTTAACTGCGTCTGCAAGTACAGCATACACTTGTGAAGATACAAGCTGACAAAATCTTCGGGATTGTAGGCAGCGAGAATTGGAATCAAAGTGATGGAGGACCGCCTTATCAGATTATCCCGATGATCTTTGAATCGTAATACTATCTCGCAGACCTCTTTATACCGATCATGCATGAACATTCCTGCCTTAAGAAGGAGTTCGCGGTATGTCAGGAGGGTGCCATGGATAGCATCAGTTGTGCCAATCTTGATACCTGCGTGAGCCTCCTCCAGGATCTTGGAATACCACTGTACTCTCAAATTAACGTCTCTAGCATATATGATCTCAAGGCACGTGCTAAGTGCCTCTGCTGCAGCTTCCCTTATCAACACTTTGGTATCTCTCAATGCGACCCATATCAACTCCATAACTTGAGGAATGTATGAGTAGAAAAGTGTAGGTGAGTTTTTTGCAAGTTCACGAAGGAGAAGTACAGCGGCAAACCGACGGTTTTCTTGTCTGTCAATTGAAAGCCACTCTAGGGCTTGCCTGGTTTCGCTTTCAACCAGTTCCGCAGTCAGAGGTGCTCCAGGCGTAGCTAGTCGACCCAGAGCTTTTGCAGCCAATCCCATAGCCGACGTGTCGTTACCTCTAATAACGGTTCGTAGATAATGGGCATATCTGGTCGTCTTCTGAGCGTGGTCGTCCCCTTCAAAATCGATCAACGAGTCCAATGCAATAATGCCTGCGATTCGGTCATTCGAGTCATTGCCATGTATCAATTGGAAGATCTGCCTATTGATCTCTTGATTGAACTTGGCAAAAGCCTCTGGTTGCATTTCTACAGAACCTTGTTAGATATGGTCTATATATCAGATTATCGGTCATTCATTGCATACCCCTCTGTTGCAGAATCATGTTATTCCGTAATTCATCTCCAGCTCTATATCGTGCTGCTTCGTCATTCCTACGCAAGGAGACAGAGAGAGAGACCAAGCGATCAGTATTTTAACCATAAATAAGAAGAAAGACAGACTCGCAAAAATGCGTAAAGATGACTTATGTTGAACGTACTTGTTACGTAGATCCGAAAATATTTTAGAAAAATGGTCGGTTCCATTAATGGTACCCGACATTTTGTTGTTGAACAAATGAGCACGATCAATGAGATGATCAGGCGCTCCTCCTTGGTACAAATACTTTAGTGTATACCCGTCTAAATTGATTGTGTAAATCGTCTGTTGATTATTGTCTAATGCTTAGTCTGGTTGACCTTCGTGATGAGACCAAGCTGTTGATGAGTAGCTCAGCCTTTGTAATCAGCATGAGCCATCGTCAAGACGACTTGTCGATGAGGAGGCGTTCTGGTCTATCTGTAGGTGCGAAAGATATCGAGGTATATAGTCAGTGATTGGTAAGGCGCAAAGGGAATCGATGTCGTGATGAGACCGTTTGCGATAACGCTCAAGGGTGGGAAGCCGTGCTTGGAGAGTAGAAGAATGGATGAAAGTACGAGTGAGGTATTGTAGTTGTCGATGAGTTGTGCAGTAATGAAGTTGGATGTATCGATGTCTTCCGTGCCCATGAACAATCTACATCATCGTCGTCGTTGGATAGATAGATGGAATGGATTGTTGATGAAGTGACTGAGTGGATGGCACAAGAACAGGGTTCATGATGATGATAATGGATGGATGGATGAAGGCATGCCATGGATGAATCCTACAGTTCGAATGAGATGTATGCATGCATAAACATACACACGCCAAAACCAGTCTAGCGGGTGTCTTCCCTGATCCACGTTGACTCCCCGGGGCTCCACCCGGTATCAGCACATGCACACTCGGGTAGAAACGGCGTTCTTGACACGATGCCGCATTATTTCTACATACTGGGTATGATTACTAAGTAAGTACTTACTTAGTAGTAAACACACAGACAATACGATATCCATTATTGGCTTATCGCTGATGTGTCACACACACATGTTATTCAAGAGCGGCAAGTTGTGCAAGGAGAGAGTCTTATTACTCATACTGCACTTGCTCTTTATCATTTGCATCAATTGGAATGGTACAGTAACATGGAAACCCAAAACAAAGTAATGTATCTCTGTACTTGTCAGCAAATGCTGGCGAATATATATAGTAGGACTACTTGATAAACGATTTGCGGAAATTTTCTTCAAGATTTATTATGCAAAGCTCAAGGCTGATGATGGAAATTCCGTTTCATCATCAATTCTGCTACACTGTCTCTCAGTGGCCAATTCCAGCAGCTTGGTCCTGCACGCCCTACCAAATTGTTTCTTTTCTACAAAGATACTAAGTACATAGATACTTTCGTGTGACTCACTTTAACATGTAAGACATACTACATCGAAATAAAATTCTAGCGCGCATGCATGCTCCATTGTCATAATTGGAGCATTGGAAAATCAAGTCGACGCTGGATGAAAAGTTAGTAGACTGGTGCGACATTAAGAATGTTTATAAGGAACCATTAGCAGCCCTCTACATAAACTTCAATTGGAGTTTCATGTCCAACACTTGGTCGTTGAGAAACAAACAAGATTTTAGGATTACAGTCTCAGTTGCACATTCTTTAGATATTTCTACCCATTTATATTGATAGTCATCTCTGTTTGCATCTAGATATTTTACTCCTGATTGATAAGCAACGGATTTCCAATTTACTGATTTAGAAATAGTCTGACATTATTGCAATACTTCTGTTTGCTGCACAATAATGTTGCAAACTCCGTTCCCAAGGACAGATACCTACGAGCCATCAATTGTTGCTACCTGTCAACAAACTCGATTCCACATAGCAAACACACAAAATCCAACAGAGGTAAATGCAAATTCTCAATGTTATATTCTCAACAGCATAAATTGTTTGTTTCAAAGAAGTTGGACTGACTTGAAGATAATTAGGTTCATGTTCAAGGCTTAAATATTGCTATACTATCTAGAAGGGACGCATCTCTGCCTAAGATCAAACAATCCAAACCAAGAGTTAGTCTGCAAGAGCATGAGATTCTATCTTCTGCCGAACTAAGATTAAAGCCTGGCGTTCATTATGGTTTGGTAGGTCGAAACGGCAGTGGGAAATCAAGTTAGTTGTTCTCAATTCTTGAACTATCATATACTAAATTAGCATGCGGAGCTGAACACTTACTATCATAATTTCCAGCCATCATATACGCCCTGGCAGAACGTATCATACCTGGATTGCCAACAAACATCAGAATCTGTCTTATGCAGCAGATGATCAACCTGATACTGGACAATCAGAGTACTCACTCCGTACGATTTCGCATAATGCGCTGAACGATATGAATAAATCAGTCTTACGATATGTGACTGAAAGTGACGAGACAAGAAGAACCATTAGTCAACAATTGGATTGTGAGATTGGATTTGCCCTGAAGACAATGTGGTATATTACCTGCTGATATTTGAAAAAAAAGTGCTTTTGAATAAGGCCAGCGACGACAGAGATGGTACAGCACCGCTTGGAGGCTATCATCAACTACGGCAACAGCAATGGGAAAAAGACATGAAAGAATTGCAAAATAGTGCCGCACAAAGAAGTGGCACAAGAGGCATACAAGCAAGAAAAGAACTTCTAGCGTTTGAGAAGGAATATGTATTATGGCAACAAAGGTACATGATCTCAAGCATTATTGTAATTCAGGAAAGTTGACCGGATTTGTCAGAGTCGAGAAGATTCAAGCTGGAGATAATGACGAAGTCAAAGCAGGTTCTATACAGGAAGAGGTAGAGGCGTCTGAAAAACTTGTTTCTGACCTACAAGCAGAATTAGAAACAGTATGTACAGTCGATTTAGAAAGCGGATGAGTATATTTTCTGACCTTGGATTGCTATCAATATAGATAAGCCTGATAGACATTGAGACTAAAGCCCGCCATATATTGAAGGGCATAGGGTTCACTGAAAAGATGCTTGATCAACCAGTTCATACACTCTCCGGTGGCTGGTACACGAGATGCATGCTAGCCGTCACTCTGGTCCAAACAGTCGACGTTATGATTCTCGACGAACCTACCAATTTTCTTGACATGTTGGGCATCATCTGGCTGCAACAGCACATTATCGATCTTTCTGAGACAAACAAAAAGACTGTAGTGGTAGTCTCACATGATCGTGATTTCATGAATAATATCAGCGAAGAAACAATTATATTACGAGACAAAACACTCAGTTATTTCCGTGGCAATCTTTCTGCCTATGAAGATGACTTTAGCAACAAGATTGGATACTTGACTCGAATGCAAGAACTTCAAGAAGCGAAGGCAGACAGGATGAAAGAAACTATCAACACGAACATCAAAGTTGGAAAGAAGACGGGCGATGACAACAAATTGAGAATGGCAAAATCACGTCAGAAGAAGATGGAGAATCAAACTGGAATGCAGGTCGGCCAAAATGGTGGTCGTTTTAAACTTTCGAGGGACCGTTTAGGTATGCACAGTTGTCGTAATACTTTACTTTCTCTAGTTCGAAAAACAAGAACCAGTATTCAAGCAATACAAGTCGAAAAGTGGAACGTGCTAATCCCAAAATAAATATCTGTTAACCTCACAGGTAAACACAACACAAAACTCGCCTCTATTGAAATCCCTAAAGGCGAAAGTCCTACATCACTCTTCATCCCTCAAGCAACCGAGCTACGCTTCCCCGGTCCTCTCATCTCCCTCGAAAATGCTTCATATCGGTACTCCCCAAAATCAGGATACATCCTTAAAAACATCAACTTTAACATCCACCTCGGCGACCGTGTCGGTATCATTGGCTTAAACGGTTGCGGTAAATCTACCTTTCTTCAGATTCTCATGGAAACGACGCAATTTTCACCATCATCCAATGGAATCATCACCAAACACCCACAAGTCAAAATTGGATATTATCCACAATTTGCAATCGATCATTTAAAAATCCTCGGCCACCAAAATCCTTCACAGACAGCTCTTGGATTGCTAGCGTCTGATGTACACAACCACAACAACATGACCAACAACACCGACAGCAACATCACAGCTAGTAGTTTTGGTATCAATGGTAACAACAATACTAGTAATACCATCGAAAACCCTTCAACATCAATGACAGACCAAGACATGCGTGCTCTCTTAGGTTCTCTAGGACTCCAAGGCCGTATCGTCAGCGACGTGCCAATATCAAAACTTTCCGGCGGACAACTAGTCCGTCTCGCGCTTGCACGTATCCTATGGACTCATCCGAATATTCTCATTCTTGATGAAGTCACGACACATCTCGACTATCATACTGTAATAGCGTTGATTGACGCTTTGACAGACTATGAAGGTGCTGTTTTGCTGGTTAGTCATGATCGTTTTATGATTAGAAAGGTTGTTGAAGGGGATATGATGGAGGCGGATGATGATAGTGATGAGGAACCGACTATCAGGAGGAGGGACATATATTTGCTTAAGGATGGTCAAATGAAATTACAGTCTGGTGGGGTTGGGGAGTTTGAAAAATTGCTGACGAAAATGCTGGCGAAGATGTGAACGCCTTTTCGATGGTCACTCATTACGTTGAGAGGGAGAATACGTCAGAACATACAAATACTAGGCTCTATCAATGTGATGGTGGCGTTGCTTCAATTGTTGTTGTTTTTGGGGGGGAGGGGGTGAACTTGTTATGTATATTATTGTCGCATGTACTTAATACATGGAGTTACGAGCACACGGTCTAGCTGTTATAATTGAATTACATGAAGGTAGAGGAAAAAGTAGGATATCGGTATCTTAAGAATTTGTGTTTATACGATTCATCTTTAGGTACTGTATTATTGGATATGCTATTCTTCACAAGGAAAAAAAGCGTCCAAAGGTCTAAGAGTCCAAGAGGTAAAAAAAGTTTGATCATGTTCTAGATGCTCTCTTCTTGATGTAAGCAGCTAAAGCATCATAATTTGACACGAATAGTGTTCCCTTCTCTTTGTTCTTCCATACTAAAACCCCAAGATCACTTGCATACTTGCTTACAGGTCCAAAATCTGCATGAGAAAGCTCTTTGAACAAAAAGCCTGGTGTTGCTTTCATTCGCTCTCCTTCAATTTGCCATAGTCTTATTTGATCAACGACAGTAGGTGGTAAAACGGGGTTATTTTTACGTAATTGAGGGTGGGCATTCGCAGTCATGTAATCGATAATTTGATCCGCAGTGATGCCTTTGTTAATGGCTTGACGGATGGTGTCCCGTGTTACACGAGCAGTGACGAGATTAGGAAATCGAGAGATGAGACGAGAGAAGAGATTCAAAATGGCAATTTGTAAAGGTGAGCCTAGATTTAAGTCAGTCATTGGGTCAGATGCAGAAATTGATAGACCTTACTTGTGTAAGCATATAATCTATAATTTGTTTCGACAATCAAGAATCCATTGTCTTCCTCCTTATTGCCAGAGGATTGTGAAGTTGCGGAACTCTGCAGAGATGCCACTTCGGATGTCAAGGCAGTAGCGAGCCTTGTAGGATAAAATCGTCTAGAGGAAGACTATATCTCGAGTCAAAAAGAATGTTCAAAAAAGTCTATTTCGAGAGGCATGATCATACCTTGCGCTGATAGATGACCCCATAATCTCGCAAATCTTCCAACATACCTCTCTGTGTCGGTGAGAGATTACCCAGAGAGTAATCCTGGCCTAGTTCCAAGCTACCCAACATAAACAAGAAATGTAAGATATCCACAGGGTCCATTCTTAACTGTACGTCGTGAGTAACAGGTTTGATGTATCCATGAACTAATACATACTTGTTCAGCCATATCTAAATACTGCAACAACAAAGTCCACACTTGGGCGTTAACATCTTGTAGCAAAAAAGAGAAACCCAACTGCGTTATAGCCGGTTCGTCTCCCTGCCTATCATCAATGAGCTGACAATCTATTCGTTTTGAGAGAGTCCACCAACCTTCTTGCTTCCATAAGTTTGCCGTGCATCAGTAATCGGATGACGCCCTCGCTTGGCCTTTTAGCAGCTTGTACGTCATTTCCAACCATGAAGTGTAGCATAGTCTCCCATTGTTCAGTGGCATACTGATCAAGGAAAGCAACGTCGACCTTATTTTTGTCCTCTGTATCGCATTGTAGACCAAAAGATTCGTGATTACCCCTGTGAGCTCGTCAGAATTATCATTATTTGATAAGGTTTATATAGTTGGGCTTACCCGCCAGTGAGAGCAATCTTGAATTGCTCACGAAATGTCGGATCCAAGGTAATTTGTCCGCCTCGTTCTACCAATAGGTGAAGCTGCCGCAGTTTGGCAAGCGCCTCATCCTTTACGCTTCATAAGTTACCATCTCGTTCTGAGGTTACGGTGCGAGACCAGGATGATCATCATCAGTACCTTCTCTTGTCTTGTCGAGCCCAGATGTCGAAGTCGTCCAGTGCGATTGGATTCGGATTATACAGCATGGCCATGACGAACGTTTTAGCTGAGAGAAATGCCTGTCAGTTGAGACCTGTGTAAACATATTGTTAATGATGCTTTGATAGCATCGAGAGTTCCTACCGAGATTGGGCAACATCCTCCGAAAGATAGCTAATGATGTAGCAGGTTGTTGGTATAAGCGCTTGAAAATGGCTTCAGGCAGCCCTTCCAGATTACCAAATCCTCGTATGGTAGCCATTTTGGTGTTTTTGTTATCGAATGAAAGCTTGTTCAAGTTGTGTGAATGCAAGAATTGTGCGAAATCAAGGTCTCAAAGTTTTCCTATGGTCAAAGGCAATGTCAAGCACAGAGCCAGCTTAGGAGAGGCCGAAGAAATTGAATAAACGACTTTGAGTATCTGGCAGTCAAGACATGATAATTCCTGCAAGATCTGGCGTAAGAACGACGATTGAACTGGTTGACTAGAGTGTATTGTATTTAGGATGCTTCAAAATGCTCAAGTTCAAGATTGAAACTCACTCATTCACTCACCTCTGCAACACCAACCAACCAACCACACACATCCTAGTAAAACGCGATCAGTCCATAGGGCTGGCTAGAAAGAGTGTAGCTAGTGAGCAGAAGGGGGGGCTTGCCTTGCTCATTTTGGCATTGGGTGTGGCTAAATATCTCGCTGAGTCATGGAGGCAAGGAGGGTAAGTAAGTAACCAGAGTTCGGATGGGACGAAGGAAGGGGCGACCATGCGAAACAAAGGCAAAAGGCAAAGTGAAAAATTTACTTGGTTGGATTGGAAGGAAGGGGACTAGTGAAGGGAAAATTTCATTTTCTTTTATTTTTCATCTCCATGTTCATTTTCATCCATCAAAAGCAGAAGAGAGCAAAAAGAGCCAAAGGGGAATTAAATTTTATTTTTTCTTCGCTCTCTTGTTTCATTCATTCATTCATTCATTCCCTTATCAGTCAGTCAGTCATCGACCTGGGCCGAAATTCTTTTTTCCTTCCTTCTCTCTTTTTCTCTTTCTCCCTCCCTCCCTCTCATATTTATTCTTCACATTCATCATCAATCATCCTTTCCTCTCTCTTCATCAACACAATCCCTGACATAAATATCTTCATCGTCTCACACTCTATCCACATCAACAAAAGAACAACAACCAGTATTTGAAATCTCAAAAACCTCAAAACAAGCCAGATTCATATCACAAAGTTTACTCTCACAGAAACATGTCTTACGGTGATTACTCACGAGGAAGCGGCGGCGGTGGTGGTGGTGGAGGAGGATACGGAGGCCACTCAAACGGTGGAGGCTATTCTAACGGGTAAGATAGCACAATCCTTATAACTCACTCATAAGTTATTTCATCGTCGCACTGACGCGTTCCTATACTTACAGTGGCTATTCGTCCTACAACAGTCACTCAAACGGCCACTCAAATGGTGGCGGTTATCACGGATCATCTGGAGGCTATGGAGGAGGTGGTGGTGGTGGTTATGGAGGAGGTGGCGACAAAATGTCAAACCTGGGTGCCGGTCTGAGAAAACAACAATGGGGTGAGTGTTTGGAATGAAAAGCATGATTATTGATCTGGTGACTAATATGTTTCGATAATAGATTTGGATACAATGCCAAAATTCGAAAAATCCTTTTACAAGCCTTGCGATTCTGTACAGAACAGATCACCTGCAGAAGTCGAAGCATACAGAGCAGAAAAACAGATGAGAGTCCAGGGTACCAATGTGCCAAACCCAGTCCAAACATTCGACGAGGCTGGATTTCCAGGTTTGTTCATGAACCCTTGTACTATAAGAAAAACTTTCGCTAACGCTAAACAGCATACGTCATGAATGAGGTCAAATCTCAAGGCTTTGATGCACCAACAGCCATTCAGGCTCAAGGATGGCCCATGGCTCTATCAGGACGTGATGTCGTTGGTATTGCTGAGACTGGATCAGGAAAGACATTGACTTACTGTCTCCCTGCCATTGTTCACATCAACGCCCAACCTTTGCTTGCTCCTGGAGACGGACCTATCGTTTTGGTCCTCGCTCCAACTCGTGAGTTGGCTGTTCAAATCCAGCAAGAAGTCACCAAATTCGGCAAATCATCAAGAATTAGAAACACATGTGTATACGGAGGTGTGCCAAGAGGTCAACAGATCCGTGATCTTGCTCGAGGTGTAGAAGTTTGCATTGCTACTCCAGGTCGTCTCATCGATATGCTTGAGGCTGGCAAGACAAATTTACGTCGTGTCACCTATCTCGTTCTTGACGAGGCTGATCGTATGTTGGACATGGGTTTTGCTCCACAAATCAACAAGATTGTTTCACAAATTCGACCTGATCGACAAACTTGCATGTGGTCTGCAACATGGCCTAAGGAGGTTCGACAGTTGGCCAATGACTACCTAAAAGATTATATCCAAGTCAATATCGGTTCCATGGAGCTTTCCGCCAATCACAGAATCACACAGATTGTTGAGGTCGTTTCCGAATACGAGAAGCGTGACAGACTTCTCAAGCATCTGGAGAAAGTCATGGATCAGAAAGACACAAAATGTCTTATTTTCGTTGGTACCAAGCGTGCTGCCGATGATATCACAAGATTCCTGCGTCAAGACGGCTTCCCAGCTTTGGCTCTACACGGAGATAAAGCACAGAACGAACGTGATTGGGTACTAAATGAGTTTAAGACTGGAAAGAGTCCTGTCATGGTTGCTACGGATGTTGCGTCCCGTGGTATTGGTATGTGCACCCCTTTTCCCTTAACAAAATGAGAACCGTAGCCGTGACATCATCCCTTCCCGCTCGTGGCTTGTATTGATGACATGTTCCATCGCTCCAACCTGCTCCATTTTATCGTTTAAAAAAGAGCAGTCCGTTCTTGATCCTTGCTATTGATGTTTCTTTTTTGAGTCGGGGCTTTGACTTGCATGTGGCGTCTGGCGCATAATTCTACAAGTTTTTGTCTCGTATACATCTCCAACGGTACACTCTCCCAGTGTCCCAAAGGTCCAAGGCATCCATGTGGTTTACCTCACGTGCAAGCTTTGGAATAGCAGGTGAATATAGTATGGACTATTGCAATTCATTAGATTTGAATATGTGAGCGGGTTTGTGGAGTGTAAGGCGTTGTTCGCGATATACACGATGGTTAGCTGGGATATGTTTGCGGTTTGCCGGTGAGTGGTGTCCTGTCTTATACTAACCATTTGCAGATGTCAAGGGAATTACACACGTTATTAATGTGGATTATCCAAACAACTCTGAGGATTATGTTCACCGAATTGGTATGTTTCCTTCTTACTATAATGTCAGAGTATCAATGCTAACATTATTCCCTTTAGGTCGTACTGGTCGAGCAGGCACAACTGGTACTGCTGTAACATTTTTCACTGCTGATAACTCTAAACAAGCTCGTGATCTAGTCACAGTTTTGACGTAAGCCTCGAAACAACTTCCACACAATGTTATGACTAGATTTTGACTGACTTCCCCTTCTTTACAGTGAGGCCAAGCAACAAATTGACCCACAATTAGCAAACATGGCACGCAGTGGCGGAGGCTATGGTGGCGGTCGAAGCTGGGGCGGCCGAGGTCGTGGCGGTGGTCACGGACACGGTGGACGTGGAGGTGGCGGCGGTGGTGGTGGTTTCACATCATCCAACACAGCACCTATCGGCAACCGACGATATTAAGCATTTCTCCGCGTAAGCATCTAAGAGTCACCACACATGACACATCTACTGTCAAGCAAAAAAGTCTATTGACATGCATTCGTAAAATCGTAAAATCGTCTTTTTTGAATTCTGCACGGGTTGGGTTTGCGAAATGATTCCCTTTTTCTTTCTTCATTCTTCGTTGTCGTTTACCATTATAGACTAGAAGGTACTTAGATAGGCATTTGTTCTCTGCTTATATGTTTTTTTATATTTACTTATCGCTTCTTCTTTTTCAGAAGATTAATGCTTTTAATTCATATGATCATTATAACAAAAGTCTTTGTCCTGCTAATATTTAAATATTTTGAGTGACTTTACCTAGTGACAGATCCTCATCTTATCATGTCTATCAACACGCCAACTACTAATTATTTAACTAGATACCCGACTAAGTATATACTTAATCAATAAGTAATATCAGGTGTTCGCATGATACCCTATTAAAGGCTTATATCTCTTTCTAACTCTACATATGTTACTATAACACGTTTAACACCTTATGCGTAAAAGGAAATATTATTGACTTTTCTTGGAGACGTTGAGGTAGATAAGATGTATTTAACTTGTAAAAGCTATGATATGCCCATGATTGTTTATGATCGTTTATGATTGGGAGCATGTTATGATGAAGACAATATTTGTCATTAAGAGAGGTAATCATAACTAAGGTTTATGGTTTCAGATCAAAGGTTCTTTATTGTGATGTGACAGTATAAGGTTACCACCAACATAAAGCATTCATTGAATCTATCATTCTAGCATAAAATTATAAAATCATTAAGCACTAGATGTGACTGCTTTGACAAGAGGAGTTTGGGACATGCAAAGTATTCAGAACATCTATCTTCTTCTTCTTCTTCTTCTTCTTCTTCTTCTTCTTCTTCTTCTGTAATAGACGGATCAAAGTGATGAATGCATAGATGATACTGACTCGTATAGAACTAGTAATTAGGTGTAGATAATTAATATTCAAGAAAAGAGAATCGATGCAGAAAACAATGAAAATAATGATTAAAGCCACTTTCCAAACCATTTCAAAACCTGCGTCACTGAATCCTCTAAACACTTCCTCTCCTGAGGATCATCAGGATTACCTCTTACGGCAAAACCATGACGACCAGGCTTGTAGACTTGATGCTCCATCTCTGGAACAGTTTTCTCTCCACTCTCTTTAACCTTGGCATAAAAATCCTCCACTTCGGCCTTTTGCTTGATATTGACCGCAATATCCTCTTCTCCCCATCCACAACTAAATGGGACAACAATAGTGTCAACATCACCTGGTAATACCAGGTTACTTGGGTGTAGCGCCACTATTGCGTCTACAAGTGGTATTTTCTTACTGCTCCCGCCGACACTTTCAATCATATTGGATTCCAATCCTGCTCGAAGTGCATATCTCCCACCCCAGCAAAACCCAACCATTCCAATCTTTGTCTGCGCTTGTTCTAATCTCAACGCCCGCAAAAAGTCCATACACACCTTCTCAGTCTGTGCATCTTTATGTCTCATCTTCCACATGATGAAGGACGGAACGTTGGCGAGAATTCCTGTATATTTTGAAAATGTGGATTGTTTGGCTGCATCGACGGGGATCAGCACGTCTGCAATGTTGAGGGAGCAAGGGTCGCCCTCAAAGAAATCTGGGAGGTAGACGAGATAGTCTTCATTTTGTTTTGCGTATGAATCTGCGATGAGTTTATTGTTTGGAAGGGGGAGGCCGAAAATATCGGAGTATATAACGATGATTGCTTTGGGGTTTGTGGTGTTTCCAATAACGTAGGTGTTTAATCCATGGATTGTTTGTTCTTTGCCCTGGGGAAGACCGGAGTGGATAGAGCCCTGTTTTTTTATTATCAGATATTAGATTTATTTGTTTTCAAAATAAGTTATATGTTATCTCTTCTGTCCCTCTCTCTCTGAGTGATACACTGATCGTCAGACTTATGATGAAGCTTGATCTTTCTTTTCTTATCAAGATGAGCTTTGTTTTTTTGGCTAGGGAGAAAGCAAACTATTTTACCTTGATACATTCATTGCATGATGAATCCATAGTTATCGCACAAAACTTCCTGAAAATGTGGACTGAGTATATTCTCTAATTCAGAAGGATGAAAGAGTGCCTGTCAAAACAAGAGAAGAAAGAATCGGAGGTCGAGGTTATAAAGATTACTAGTATTACTGAGTACTACTCTCACCGTTGTCGCCTTTGTGATACTAGAGAGACTGCATGTCAGCATGGAGGGGTACTTGTGTGTTTTATATTCCTCTGCTCTGCCTAGGACTTAGTAGGTGGCTGATAAGGTTTAGCAAGGCACCTAGTGTTGATGGCTGAAGGCACTCAATCAGTCAATTGATCAACAAATCAACGGACTTGGGTAAAAATCGCGAATGTCCAACTACCATATCATCGATAGTTCGGAAAACCATGTCATTCCGAAGCTCCGACACCTCTATGCGGTTGTGTAAGTATCCGTTTATCTATCTTGTTCTAGTAAGGCTGCGCGGAATACTCCTTTGGACGACATGCAAAATTTGGTGTTGTCAAGTGCATCAATTCTACTGTGCAACACCATATCAAGGCGCCTACAACGATGAATTTACTGGTACATGTCACTCAAAATTTATTTCATTCCGTCTGCAAGTCTCAGTTTTTTCATCACATATTTAATATAGAAGACCTTTTTTCCCTCCAATTTGTCTTACTTTTAAGCTTATCAAGACTACCGCTGAGAGTAGAGCTAGTTTCAAAGAACAGTCCACTGTATCTACTTATGTAAGTAAGGTTACTGATGAACTAAGCTTATCAGTCCACGTACGAAACATACATATTTCTGAAAGATATCTGTCGGACGATTAAATTTTGATCAGTATACAGTAGCGCATCTTGCGCAGAATACCTATCGTAGGTTGGTTGACACATGTAAATGTATGCGGAGCTGTCTATCATTTGCGCATGTACGTTTAATCTAAATGACATTGTCGACATGTCATCTTGCTGCCTTGAATGACTCGCAAGGTTGAGCAAAGCCGATAATATGCATACGCGTATACGTTGAATCTAGACAAGTCTTCACAAATCGTTACATACACAAACGCACACACACACGCACATCATATTTGTGACGATAGTTCATAGCTTTTTTAATTCTTGTTCCAACAACCATCGCTTTCAATTCATCAGCGTGATTTGGAATGATTTTCACGTTTTTGTTACTCAAGCCCTCCTACATAAGCTTCATCTTTTGTTCATTGTTTCCCCAAGATACTTCAACAAAGGCCTATTCAAAGAAGGAAAGGAGGAGCACAGCGGATTGTCTAACAGTCTAATAACTAAGACCAATCAGATAATCTGCTAGTTTCTCTACTACGACATTTGCATCTCCTGGCTGGACTTCCTCTCCGTAGTGACCAACAATGATGGCTTGCAATGTCTTGACGCAGACAACGCCAGTTTTGCCCTGTGATGATCCATTTAAGATCGTGTTAGCAATTTTACTCTCAAAATACGACAAGCGGGGGTGTAGTATAGGTAGGAAGAAAAAAACGACGACAAAATGTACGTACAAGCTTTCCATAAATACTTCTGTCATTTGCTAAAACAACCATATATTTCTGCTTGCCAATGTACAGGCCATTTCCTTGTATTTCTGAAGGGTCCTTGAACGCTTTGGCGAGTTTTTGTACCTCAGCTGGCTCGACCTGTATGGTTTGTATGGAATCAGCTGCTATTTGTTTTCTTGCTCGCAAATCCGCGTATTCCATAGTTCTTCTCTTCCCTCCGCTGTATTTTTCTATCACTGCGGGGGTATTGAAGGAGTGCAGCTATGGTTCGAGGAAGAAAGAATCTTTAATGACATACAGAAAATCCTGATGATGCGGCCCATACTGAATCGCCGGCAACACTGAAGATGGCGCCCTTGTCTATCTTGTGGGAACCTAGGAGTCTATCAAAGACAAGAAGAAGCTCGTCAGCTTCGTGATGCTCTTGCATATGAGCTTTTTTTTTTCTTTTCAACGTCGAATCCTAATTCTGAAGCACTGTCTGCAGTGGTCCTTTTGTAAAGTGGCTATTTCAAAATCATAAGGAATAAGTGCATCAATATTGATGCTCTCCCCGTTCATATCTCAAGTAGCTTTCCCAGAATGTGTTTGACTTGTTCTTCGTGTGTAACTCCAATTTCCGACTCTTGCCATATATGGGGTTGGTAGGCTTTCTTTCATAATTCCAAAAACGTAATAATGACAATGATGGAGGAAAAATCCAAGGAACTGATGCTTACGATGAATCGACGTATGCTAAAAGAGATAATGTCAGATATATTAGCATTTGGAAACTCATCTAGCAAAGCTACAATCTCGATTCCAATTCTGTTTTCCATCTCTATTCTGTGACAACCTACAAAGCCCCTCAAATCTTGCCTCTGTTAGATACAACCCCCCTCCCCTCCCTCCCTCTGTTCAACTAACCACAGATCTACAAACAAGAAACTTTCTGACGTACCTTGCCACGACATCCTGTGCTGATTATGATGGTGTGTAAAAGAACAAAGAAAGAATCCTTCGAATTTGTTGACGAAATGAGAGTTGGATGGACTGCAAAGATTGTAGGATGTATTCCTTCTTTGAGAAGCTAGTTGTGTTGCTGAGGTGTCTCGTGGTGGCCGGGGAGGAGTTTATCGAAGATGCAATGTTGAATGGGATATTTAAATAATCATAATCTTGAAATGGACGGCGGGTTCAAGTGGGGCTAAAGCAAGGAAGCAAGTAAAGCAGCAGCGGATAAGACAAGAATGAAGAACAAAGACTCGATGCCAAAAAACAAAAAACAAAAAACAGGTCAAAGCTTTATGTAAGCAGGTGGGAAGGCATACTTAGGCCAACACAATGCTTCTGAAATTATATTCCTGTTCACAATAAGAAATCGGCGAAGCTCAACAAATCTTGTAGGAGGAAGAAATTCATAGTAACTTTGAAAATCGCTCAAGCAGTTATTGTCTCCATGTTTACATCAACCGTCAATCTTCAAACACTCATGCCCATATTAAGGTATATTGGGATGTATTGGATGGGCCGGCATTTGGACAGGTACATATTATTATTGGGACAAACCTTAAATCATTAGAGATATCCACGCCGAAATCAAGAAGTGGGTTTATTAGGATAAACGCTGATTATGAAAGATCGACCAAATGATTCACAATTATACAGCTTCTTCAAAAACAAATGCACATCTGTCCAATGGCACTTAAATGGCAGAATAGCATTTTGTCCAATGAACCTATCAAGCGCCGAAAATAGATGAACCCTCAGCTGCTTAGATTTAAACATACACATATAAATATACATCGATATAATTCTAAACTGGTAATTGTCTACTCCTCGCCGTCATTCTTGTTATATATGGGCCGATTATTGGTATCGATCCCAGGAACCCAGCTATAACGCCGAAAAAGTCGCCAAAGAGACTAAAGATGCCATACAGCTCGATGCAGAAGCCTATCAAGGGATATTTGAGAAGAATAACAATAATGCCAACGACAAAAGCTGCAGTACCGCGAATTTTCTCTTTCCGCGCAAAGAAGGCAAATGTTTTCGCAGGACCCATGACTAGGGTGAGACCTATGAGAAACAGAATCTGTATTTGTTTAAAATGTACGTTAGATGATATGATCAGAGTGACGACAGAGTGGCGTCGTCAGGCATTCGATAAATTGATGAGTACTAACATTGCCCATAGCCAACCTTAAAGGCAAAAAAAATAGGTTAGTTAGCGTAGGTTCAACAAGAAGTGGCAGTAGGAAACAAACATGGCTTTGTCGAAGAACATCATGATTCCGAAAAAGAAGAAAAAGGCGCCTATATCCGTTTTGAAACATATCCACTATTAGTGTCTATAAATTGAATAGATAATCGATGCCGTGTC
>Ga0160427_10000330_pt1 | contig 29876 bp, 28 predicted proteins | sample SolpanmetagenomL_FD_108194 | JGI IMG/M metagenome (GOLD analysis project Ga0160427, IMG submission 108194) | Solar panel surface microbial communities from Lawrence Berkeley National Laboratory, California, USA - L | ecosystem: Engineered > Built environment > Solar panel > Unclassified ...
CAAGCCGGTCCTCCGGATCAGGCAATGGCTGCAGCTGCCGAACCTCGCCACTTCCCAGCTTACGCTCATGATTCAGCACAGATGCAGGTGCAGTTCCCTGCTGGTCAGCAGATGCTTCCTACTACTTTCCAGCTCCCACCTATCTATCAACAGCAGCATCTGGTCGAGCGTCCTCGATCTGTGTATGGTCCCCAGATTGCTTACATTCCTCGTGAGCAGCCTCAGGTGTATCAGGGCCAGCTACCTGTCATGCGTCCTATGCATCATACTGCTCCAGTGCCTAGCTCTCAAGGATCTAGTCAAGGATCTAGGAAGCTCGGTGTCCAGGAGTTGGTGCAGTAGATGTCGAGTCACATCAACTACCTCAACACAATCAATTGCATACACAAACACATACATTAGCATTTGCATACAACACATCAACGCACATTGCATCACGACAAACGGATTTCATATACACCTCTTGCATTTTTCTTTTAACGAAGAGACGGATCAAACGTGGGTGGGATCTAAGGTATACATACGACTGGAGGGAAGAGGTAGATAGCATTTACTGTTCAGAACAAATCACAATGTCAATACATTCAATATATCATTACATCAAAACACCTTGTCCCTCAAAACGTGCAATAAAATCCTCATATACCAGTTTCTTCCACCTCTTCTCAGAAAGAAAACCTCCGAGCCTCGGCTCGTCTTCGCATTCGCCAGTCCACGTCGCTAACAAACACCAACAACAAGTATGATTAACAACACTATAACCAAAAGAGTAACACCACTTGGACAATCATTAACTAATACCAAGCTAACAAAACGCACGTGGATTCCCAATCCCCAGGCGCGTCTTTTCACCTTGGTCGTTAAATACCAATTGTTAGGCTCGCTTCGCCTGACTTACCGACTCACTCTGCGACGTTATGATTTTCCAATATAACGACTGTTGCAATAATTGTCTGCTATCGTCGATATACACGTTGTATTAGTTTCGCTTGTGCCTTGGAAAATATGGAAGATGCCGGAGTTGTGCTTCGTTGTTGGATAGCGTCGTTATGGGCTGATTTGCATCGACGATGAGGATGGATGGAGTGATGGTCAAGGCGAAGGACTACTGAGCTCGATACGAGATGCCTTGTTCTTTGCGATCGAGAGCACGAGATTCAAGATTAAATAGGAGGTGAGGAGTTGCTGTTGCTCCTTCTCTTTTCATGTTGCTTCTGCTACTGACCTCGTTCCTAGTGCATCAGTTCTTCCTCTCTATGTCGTTTCTGGTTTACTTGGAGAATCTCGTGACTTGCTAGAACCAAGGCTGCAAGGTCTGGATGCCACGAACTGCACAATGCTAAGACATGAAGCACTAGAAGCCACGATAATAAATGAAGTGCCAGGAGAGAGGTTTGTCACGTGACCAAGTCCGGCGCATCCCCTCTCATCTCATTATCTCACCCTCACACAATACAACAATGCCTGTAGCAAATCTCAAACATTGCAAGACGCAACATCTCTTTCTCCTCCCCTCCTCGCCCCAGGCCACCCATCACTCCTCATCACTCCAACAATCACCACAATCCGAAAAAGGCAAAGCTTTCTGCATCCTTCACTTCGCCGAGCCGGACCGAGAAAACTCTAAGAATAGTATCGTCACGCTGCTGTGACGAACTTGTGACTTCTCTCTAGTTTCCGCATTCTATCACATCACAATCACAATATCACATCACATTACAGACCATGAGTTCATCGTCCCTGAGCCTATCAACTTCAAACCATTTTCCAATGGACTTGAATCATCCTTCTCCTCATCTTGCCGCGACGGCGACGGCGGTACAAAATTCCATACCTTCAGGGATATCGTGATCACAAAAGTGTGTGCCGTCCTGGGGCCATTTTGGAAAAAGTTCAGCGGCAGATGTGTGTCACCACGGACCATGAGTTCTTGGTGATTGTGATTTGTGAGATGAATAAGGGTTTCTCCCGTCTTTGGCCAAGCAAGATCGCATTGACCATTCGATTTGATGCTTACAGGTACTGTATTGCTTGGTCGGATTCGAACCTCTTGCAGAAGATCTATGACGAGTATCCATTTCGAGTGGAACAACAGATGCTGGGCAAGCATCATCCATTTCACTCTAGTTTTGACTACCGTACTATATCTTTTATTTGCTTACAGCACTACCAAGACAGAGCGATGCCGTAGCCTAGGGCATGACATATCCAGCATTACGTCGTGGGGACATGCATCCTCGTCTCGAGGTGTCTGTATCGCATAAATTTGAACCCTTTTTGCCGTCGTACACCGAGCTATCACCATCCACCATGGACCCTCGTCACCATCACACGCACGAGTATTAGAGTAGCTCAGGTTTTGACCTCGCTTACCCTGTGTGTTCACAGCGAAACATGAATAGCACAACGCGGCTGAACAGGTCCCTTCCGCTTTGATTAGTACTGGAAATTAGTCGAGACTGAGGCCTCGGATAACGTAGTGCATGCCCGATGCGGTTGTCGTCCCTTTCGTCGTCCACATCAAACGTCAAGACGAGTCGTGTTTATAGGTTTGGTTCACAAAGCAACACGGCTCGCTAAAACTAGATACGTCTGCTACGTGGCTCGTATGTACGACCAGCCTATACTGTACCCACGACTGCTTGTTTGTGGCGGCAAATGTCGACTGTGGGTTTCAGATGGGCTCGGCGATGGACTGTTCGTTCGCGATGCCGCGGATTTGGCCACTCGTCATGAATACGGCTTATTACACTTCGGTCGGGGCTGTCTCTCTGTCATGGACGTGTTGTCATTTGCACGCATTCTAATGATATGAAGTGATATTGGTTTGTGGCATGTAGATCGCTCATAGTCTCTGTCTCACAGAGAGAAATTCACTTGGGCTCGCCAGCTTTCAATGCTTGAGAAGAACCAAAGGTCACCCCGAGAGTCACGCAGTGCATGTCCGATACGGACGTCGTTTCTTTCAGCTTCCACATCGAATCGAGTCGTGTGTTGACAAAACACCACGGCTCGTTAAATGGAGGTACGTGTGCTATGTGGCTTGTATGTATGACCGGCTTATACTTTAGACACGACGACTTACCTGTGACGGTAAATGTCGATGGTAGTAGGTTCTCGATGGCCTCGACAATAAATTGTTCGTGGCTTCTTTGGTATCCCTTGTATGCCACGGCATGGGCTACTCGTCCCCACTTTGGCTTATGGACGGCAGCATGAGTATGACATGAAGTGAACTGAGACACTGTGTTTGGACTGTCTCTGACATGGACGTGTCGTCATCTTGTGGATTATGATGATCTGAAGTGGTTGATTGTTGGATTATGAGTTACCGTTGCTCTCTGATGCAGGAGGAGAAATATGATTGGACTCGTCACCTTTACTATACCGTTTCGCCATGCCTCCAGAGCCACGACGACGAGAAAGAAAGAAAGAAAGAAAGAAAGAAAGAAAGAGCATACGTTGTAGGACGATAAGGCGCAGCAAAAATGAGTGATAGAGGCAAGGCAAGTTGTATGAGTTCATCTAGAGAAGGAGCAAAACTTATAGTAAACCAAGACTTACTAAGAAGAAGAAACTAAGCACAGCCACTACTGTTCGTTGGATAGGTGTCTGGCTTCCAGCTTATTCATCGACGCTGTGTTGAGCGTGGTGGTTAAGTTCAGCAAAAGCTCGCACAACGGCAGTGCCGTCCACCCTCCACGACCTCTTATGACAGCAAAAGTACAGAAGAAGATCCAAAAAACAGACGTACAACAACTGAAATTCGCATGTGGTCACCCACCATACAGGTCCATACTACGCAGTCGATCTGTGGCTTAAATAGGGCAGAGCGAACGGGATGCCTTGTTCTCCACAGTCTATGGTCGTACGTGAGAGAAAGATGACTTCTTAACAATATGAAGCCTTTGACCAGAAAGTCATAACCGCGGTATTTCAAATCGAGTCGAGAGTCTTTGACATGACAGAATTTCCTACTTAGCAATTGATTCGGAAACAACACGACGAAGACGAGCTATTTCTAGCTGAACAAAGCAGGAATATTACCGTCCTCGAAAAGGGAGTCACTTGGTAGCTGATAGTGGTCTCGTTAACCAAGGAGATGAAGGTCTTGTGTGACCAGCGTTATCGCTTCGGACACGTCACTCATGCTGCGAAGACAACGCGTCACTACAGGTCATTGGGTTGCCCAAAATATCCCCCCGCCACGTTCACACAACAAGATAATCGGCACAATCTACTGCTCAGTACGCCCATGATTGGACAACAGTATGCATTCTGCACGGAGCAGCGCTGTGACTACCTAGGCTGTCGCATCGAGTCTTGCGCCTTCTCGAGCTGCTTTGCTTTGTAGAGAACCTTACGTTTTGGCTTGTGTTGGTGAAAGACTAGGAGTAAGAACTTGACGCTGGATACAAAGTGAACATGCAAAGAATGATCAGAAGATGCTTATTACATCAAACCATAAAATTTCCAACAATCATTAAGACGCTCATATAAACACTTCTTATCGTCAAAACCGGATAACAAGTTTCTTCCCTGAGACACCCTTCAGACTCGTCTTCAATCCGCCCACAATAGCCTCCAATCCAGTGCCTACAATCTCAATATCAAGAGGCACCTTATACACGCCCTCCTCAACCGCCTCCTTCAGATTCCGCATCGTGTGCGCTGCCAGACCCTTCATCATGATCTGTCCCATCGTCGTCATATTGAACGTCACATCCTCTGGTACATGTTCCTTGTTAATTTCCGGTCCCGTAGTCAACATGGCAAACATCTTGTGCTCCGCGGGACCAAAGAGCTTCATATACTCTGCAGTGTTTGTAGCCGAAGTGCCAATGACGTCCACAATGCCATTGACTCCTGTAGGAACGACTTTGGCGATGTCGGAGAAAATGCTGGACGCGTTGTAGTCGAAGACTTGGTCGGCACCGAGGGATTTGACGTGGTCGAAGTGCTTGGGAGAGCAGGTCGTAAGGATGTTGGTCGAGGGAGCGAAGCGGCGGAGGAGCTGGATAGCTGCTGTACCTACGGCTGAAGCGCCGCCGAGGATGAGAACGGTTTGCATGTCTTTATTGGTGGGAGCAGAGGCACTGGCCAGGAAGGGCATGGGTGTGCCGATGCCGAAGTGTAGGGTTGCTGCGGCTGCGAAATAGCCGATACTGGATAATGAAAGGATTAATTGATTGTACAACTGTCTGGGCTAGGATGAATACTCACGGAAGTGAAGCAGCCTCTTGAGCACTCAATTTCTTGGGCTTCGGGACGACACCACCACCAGGTACCAGAGTGTATTCCTGGAAGCCGAAAGTAGGATTAAAGGTAGGTCCAACAACAGCGAAGACTTCTTCACCCTCCTTGACATGTGTGACACCAGCACCGACAGCATCAACGATGCCGGAGACTTCGAAACCACCGCCAACAGGCCAGTTGTCAATCATGAGGTCGTGAGCGATACGCTTCGCGTCGAGTGGATTGATCGAGACCGCCTTATTCTTGATCAGAACCTCTCCATCCTTGGGAGTCGGCTTGGGGGGGTGGATTATCTCGTGCTGGAAGTCGGGACCAGGGGCGGTGAATTGGAAGCTGGAGAATGTGGTGGAAGACATTGTGCTTGATGTGGTGGTGTTTGGGAGAAGATTTGGGAGATGATGAATGAGGTAGGAGAGATTGATGTGGTGATTGGTCTTTGGGTTCACTTTTGACTTTGTACTGAGGATGAGAGAATAGATGGAATCATTGTGGATGGCACGGTGGCTCTTTATACAACTTCAAGGCCATGTATGTTACGCCGTCAGCCAACATAATCAGAACACACGATTACTACGCAGTGCGTACGACGCCGCCTCTGAGTGCTTACATGTAGATTTCCCAAGCAAGGTAAATTCACATCTAGATCGTTGTTTCAGGTTTGTTTCGCTTACGTTCACGCTTTGAAAGCTGGGGTACTTGGCGTTTGTCATCCACGGCTTTGTTTCCGCGGCATCTTGGCGCTGTTCTGGACCTTACAAATTAACTTAACATCGCTAAATCGTGACGCGCGCAGTATTCCGTGTGCTGACCGAGCCTGGAGATTGTTCAGCAACATTGTCGTAGCGGTAGCTGCTGTTGAACTCACATATGGCGGACACCTAAGAGGTAGGTGACCCTGTGGGAGGCACGCCAGCGCCAGTCTTATGACACTGGCTACGAGTGCTTAAAAGAGTGTTCAATATGGTTCATGGCAGACTATCCGGAGTGCTCTGGAAATCTGTCAGTCTAAGCGGCCTTGCTGTGCTCTGTTAACCTACACCAAGAAGATCCTGCTTGGTCCAGAGTAATGTTCGTAAATAGAGGACGAGGCGAATTGCTGCTCAGTAATGTGGTATTGTGCCAATGGCTGTTCCCAAGTTCCCTAGTGGGCGGGCAAAGATGGAGGTGGTGGCATAGTCGGTGATTGGATCTTGGTCACCGCTTTGAGGGGTGCCGGTTTCTGGTATGGTTTGTTACAATCATGCTGACGGCGTAGAAGTGTCTTGCTATGGATGTGTTTTTCTTTCGAATAGACCTTTTATGATGGCCAAATAGGTCGTGTTTGCTGTTCTGTCTTTGTCTGTCATTGCTCGTGAATAATTTACTGTACCGACAATTTAGCGACGGGAAAGAGAGACAAGAAGACATTTCTGAAATATATTCATGGGAAATCTGCGAAATTGCACAATTGCCAGTTTCTTGATACAAGGTCACAAGCAGATTTTAGGAAAATTCTACTCTACAAACGACGATTAGCATCGCATAAGAACGGAGACGAACCAAGAACGATGCATCAACCAAAACCAGCAGTATGATTCCTCAAAAGATTCAAGATTCTTGGCATACACCACAAGAAACCTTCACAATCTATCAGAACCATTGCAAGGCACTATCAACCCCTACCCCTCCGCGCAGGACGAGCATTCTTATCCCGCCTTTGCTGCTTCTGTGCCCTTTCTCTCCTCACATCGTCCACACCTCTCAACTCGCTCTTGGGCTTACCACCAGGTCTTCCACCACCACGAGGTCCACCTCCAAACCCACCTCTACCACCCCTACCTCCTCTAGCATCACCTCCTCGTCCACTACCACCAGCACCATCATCCCCACCGCCCATAGCAGCCGCCCTCTTCTCATCAAACTTCCTCTTCTTGACCTCATAATCATCTCTATACTTATCCGGCATCTTGGCCTCTCTCTCCTTATAATGCATAAACCTCCCCGCGCCCCTCCCACCCCTCCCACTCCCCCCAATGCCACCCCTTCCCGTCACCATCTCCTTCTCCCCCACCCTTGGCATCCTCTCAACGCGATTCTTCCTCTTCCAATCCTCAAAAATGCCGCTCCTCAAACTCGCGGGAATCTTGACGCCGCTCTCCCCGCGCACCATCTTCCCGCCTTTGCCTTTACTACCGTCGGCGTCGTTGGCACGACTCACGTACTTCTTGCCTTTCTTGTCCCAGCGCATTTGTGAGGATTTTGAGGCTAGTAGCATGCCGGAGGACTCGTCTTGGTCTAGGTCCATTGTTGCGCCGGAGGCGGCGGAGGCGAAGTTGGACGCGGATTGGTCGGTGAGCGAGTAGCCACGGTCTTCGTGCAGGTTATGCGTGCGTGGAGTGTACGTGAGGAAGACGTCGGGGTCGGCCCAGGTGGAGGGTGTGGAGGCGGAAGGGTGGGAGTGTTGGTGTTTTTTGGAGGCGGGGAAGGAGACTTCGAGGTTGTCGTTGTCGTCGTTGCGGTAGGCGTCGATTGTGGGTGCTGGATCGTCGTCATCGTCTTCGGAGGAGAAATGTGCTGTGTCGTCGTTTATGGTAAAGTCGTGGTCGTCAATGTCATCGGTTTCTGTAATCTTGGGCACGGCGGCAGCTTTGGCGGCTTCTTTGATCCGCATTTTCTCGCGACGCTTTCGAACGACTTCGCCTACTTCCGTCGTTTCGTCTTTCTTCCTCATTTCAAAGACCGTTTCCTGGGGCCGGAAGCCAGCGATACGCTTGAGCATGTCTTCTTTCGCCGTTTCGGAATTGGTGTTTTCATCGTCATACATCATGTTTGGCGTGCTATATTCTGCAGTCGATGCTACTATCTTCGCTCGTTTTGCGCTCTCTGCCGAGGCAGAGTTGCGTGTGCGTTGGTAGAGCTTCTCACCCTTGCCGGCCACGTCGCGGAGATTAAGCAAATCGTCGTCAGCGCTGAGGTAGCGAATTACTGTCTCGTTGCACCGTTCGAGGCGGGAACGGGGAATACCACCCAGGACTAGATCCTCGCCAAAGTTTGGTTTGATATTGGTTTGCCTGCCTACAATCAAAGACTTTCCCATGAAAAGCTGTAGGTCGAGTAGATACGGTAAATCGCTATCTTGGAGAAAGTTGTAACTCCATCCCTTGCGGCCGGCACGAGCTGTGCGACCAACACGGTGGACGAAGATCTTAGGTTGAGATGGAAAATCATAGTTGATGACATTTGCGAGGAGGGGAATATCAATACCACGAGCCGCGACATCAGTAACCACGAGAATATTGGTTGTGCCGGAGCGGAAAGAGTCGACTTGCTGACGACGAGCTGTTTGATCGAGTGTACCATAGACGTAAGAGACTGCGAAGTTGGCGGCACGGAGAAGTGTGGACAAGTATTCGACGTGATGTTTTGTGGCTGCAAAGATGATTGTAGAATGTTGCGTTGGTGTGTCAGTATTGGCATTAGTAGTAGAAGACTGGCTGCGCTTGCGCTTCTTGGGATTGCTTGCGGCGTCAGCTGATGCCTTTGCTTGTAGTTCTTGCTCGAGGGGAATCTTGATGACATCTTGCAGGATGTGGAGAAGCGCGCCCTCTTTATCCGAGCTTTTCATTGCTAAAAAGGCACTTTCAAGATCTGGTGAAATCTTGCTTTCTGCGTCTAAACGAACCAAGCTCGGCTCCTGCAAACCTGCTTTGGCGAATTCAACGAGTGTTTTGGGTAGAGTGGCAGAGAATAGTAATGTCTGTCTGGATGCAGGCAGCTTGTGTAGAATCTCGGTCAACTGAACAGCAAAACCTTGCTCGAATAGGCGATCTGCCTCGTCGAAGACAAGATATCTGATCGAAGATAGATCGAGATTCATCTCAACTTGTAGATGCAGGAAACGGCCAGGGGTTGCGATGATGATATCGGGATTGGAAGTCATCTGGGAGAACTGCTCCTCAAAACTCTCTCCACCAACAAGTAAAACAGTCCTCAGGTCCGTTCCCTTGCCAAACTCTTTGATGGCTTTCAGAGTCTGCAGTGCAAGTTCTCTCGATGGAGACATGACGATCGCTCGAGCACCAACTTGTACACTATGCGTCTTAAGTTTCTCGATCATTGGAATCACGAAAGCTGCAGTCTTTCCAGATCCAGTTCTCGCCATACCTACAACATCTTGGCCGTCCAGTATAATAGGGATAGTCTTACGTTGGATAGGCGTTGGTACTGAAAAGCCTTTTCGTGTAATGGCTTTAAGTAGAGCTGGATTCAAGCCCATAGACTGAAAAGCGCCCGTCTTCTTTGCTGACTTGCTAGTCTTTGCTGCTGCTTTGTTTGCCACCACTTGTTTTGCGGCGATGAATGCTGCGTCGTCATCGTCGTCTGACAGTATGCTCTTTAGAGCATCTGCTGGCGATGGTACAGTCACGTGAGTTTGGAAGTCAGAACCAGCATCGCTAGCAGCATCAGGAATCAGAGCACTGGTCAGATCAAAGCCAGACTCTGATAGAGTAGGCGACACTTCGCGGGGTGGCATTTTTCGTGCTTTCAAAATCCTCGAGCACTGCCTGGTATTGCCTCACTTGGATTGACCAAGACTGGACTCAGAAAAAGTTCATCGGAGTTAATTCCAAAACTATGCACGTGACAAACACGTCGCGTAAAGAAGGCGCGACCTTCAAAGTTCGACAAAAGCGCAACAATACAACACGCCACAACAACCATTGCAGCAATCACAAATACTTGGCAGACCTTTCTATGACACTACTACTCCAGCTGAGACCCTAGATCCACGAATATAAACTGTAGAAAATCACGATGAGTAAGTGAATAAGGCTTCATCTGATTTCACATTCCAAAACTAAACGCCGCCCAAAGGTTACGGCGGTGGCTACTCAACGACAACATATGGAGCGACAGGTGGTGCTGGTGGAGGAGGCTTCATGAACACAGGAAGTCAACAAGAAGGAGGAGGAAACAAGGTCGGCACATGGAAATAAGCTACAAGATTCGAAGCAAGCTCACACTTGGCCAGGGCTACGGCAAAGACACTCTACGACCACTTACCATCAAGCAACTCAACGAAGCAGACTTGCCACATCCAGATGCAGACTTCAAGGTGGATGGAGCAGAAGTCACACAGGTATGTCAAGCAATAATCCTGCCTTTTCGAACCCAATCCAACCCTTCTTCCAGGTCACCTTTGTTGGCCAAATCCGCAACATCTCCACACAGGCAACGAATCACACATACAGATTAGACGACGGCACTGGTACAATCGAAGTCAAACAATGGATCGATCCAGACACTGCAAGCAACGAAACACCAGGAGATGCCTCGAAGCCAAAGCTGGTTGAGAATGGATACGCTCGTGTTTGGGGAAGACTGAAAGCTTTCAACAACAAGCGCCACGTCGGCGCTCATGTTATACGACCTGTTACAGATTACAACGAGGTGCAATATGCGCTACTCGAGGCTACAGCAGTACATCTCTACTACACAAAAGGACCTCTTGGAGCACCACAGGCGAATGGAGCGAACGGCAATGGTCAACAAGATTACGGTCAAGCAAATGGTGCAGCAAATGGAAATGGAGGCAAGCCGTTGCCAGCTGGTCTTTCAGCAAATTCAAGACGAGTGCACGAGTGCCTACGAACTTCACCACAGACGAATGAAGGCTTGCACATGCAGGACATTGCTGTGAGGCTGAATATGGATATGGCAGATGTTGGGAGAGCAGGAGATGAATTGCAGCACAATGGACTGATTTACACAACGGTAGATGATCATACTTGGGCTCTGTTGGAGGAGTTCTGAGGAGGGAAAGAGTGGGATTGTCAACAGTAGCAGCTGTTGTACCAATCGTTCAGCGCAGGACTTCAGCTTGAGTTGACATGAGGGAGAAAGGCAATCTTATTCGACAAGTTTTCTTTAGCTTCGTCAAGATACATTGAAGCTGATTCAAAGCTGTACTATATAATGTAATCACCAATGGATCAGCCGATGACGCCATCCCAGGGTCTTGTTTCATCTTCGTCTCAGATATCACACCTTCTATACACCACACATCTGAGCAATGTAGTCCACCAATGGCCAGCGATGTTGAGCCTCGCTCAGCTCTCACGCCAATTCCAATCCGTCCAGCAGTCATTAAGCAGTAAAACAACCCCCTACCTCGAATCTACCGTACAACCAGCAGCTTCCTAACACATCACGATCATCGCAGACGCAACGACTCCGCCTACCATCCGTTCCTAGCCCGTCCACTCCTCGGTGCTCTCCTATTCACAAACGAAACCTCAGATGCCCGCGACCATTGCGCCAGTTCGTCCCCGTTCCATCCCATCCACCGCTTATATCCCGGCCCCTCACTAACCACCCCTCCCCATCCCTGCAGACGAACGCACATTCCTCTCCTACCTTCGCCTCTCCATCTACCTCGCCATCGTCGGCATCGCCATAATCCTCTCCTTCCACCTCAAAAACAAACCCACAGCGCTCGAACTCCGCGTCGCTTTCCCACTCGGTATCCTCTTTTGGATTTTGAGTTTACTGTTGTTGGGCGTTGGTGTGAGTAATTATATCATTACGGTGACGCGGTATGGGCAGAGGAGAGCGTTGGTGCAGACGGGGTGGAAGACGCAGGGGGTGCTTGCGGTTGTGAGTTGTGCTATTGTGGGTTGTTGTGGGTTGTTTTTGGGTGTTGAGAGGGGTGGGCGGACGAGGTGATTGGGGGATGGGGCGGGGATTGTGGTGCAGGTTTCGATGTCGAATTTGGGGTAAAGATGGATGATTTGCATTGCTTTGAGGGATGGTAAGTGCAATCTGGACTACACTGGATTGTCAAGACAGTGAGCATCAACAGAGTCCTGCCAGAAAGAAGGAGAGACGGGCTTCCAGCGAGTTTGTCAACAGTTCACGAAAATCGAGAACCCCGCTTGCATCTCAATCTTTCAAGCCTCGAGATGATGAATCACATTGCGCGTCAAGCGAGATGCAAACTCCCCCGGCACCATTCACAACTTGCAACCTTGAGCTACGAATAATATTTTCTGGAATTTGACATGCCAAGTCTTTAGGATGTGATTGAACATTGACGTGAAAACGAAACATCGTTGTGATCACTGGACTATCGAGTCTGGTTATGAATTCAAGTACTAAAGGATGCCCCCGTCTGTTCGGATTCGCTTAGGCATCGAATACGGTGACATTATTAAAGGCTCTCGAGCATGGTCGCCCACGAAGAAGGTGTTCAAAGTGGAGTAAATCAAAAATAAAGCAAACCAAACCAAAACAAATGTGAAGCAAACAAAACAAAACACATCCGACGAGCGGGTCCATTGTCCCTCTTTGAACAATACATTCGCACTCGTAGGAGTTATACGTCCTTGATTTCGTCTACTCGTCTAAAGTCAAGCACAACCAGCTGCACCAACCGCAATATGATCCATCGAGATGGGATATTCACATCTATCATGCCCTTTCCAGAAGGAATGCCCTCCCCCGTAGCTGAGTGGTATGTGTACCAGGGAAGTCAGTGATTAGACTACTTGTCTAGAAACGTATGAGCATGTACACCGTCTCTCCGCCATGATTATTGGCACAATCATCCTGCCCTCCCTCACGCTAGGTGTCTTCCGAAGCACCTGGACAGCCATATTGCTTACGAAGAGTACCTGTCAACGAAACAAACCATTGGAAGAACTCACAGTAGCATCTTCTGCTTTCACTTTACTCAGGTCTCAGGGTATCGATTCCTCTTCAAGATCCACGACGGCGACTTGTAACGTGTTTCGTAGCATGGCGGCCACAAACTCGGAGCTTCGTTGTAGACTTCTGGTTATTAGATAAACAACACGTATAATGGACATATGCATCCCGATAAGACTTCTCTGAACCATTGTGTGACGAGCAGGTTTTGGATCTGCAAACTCAAAGATCATGGCGTCGTGGTCATCATGATTGTGATTATGCTTCTGTTGTGTTGTATCATAAAGTTCTTGAGATGGTCTGGCATCGGCGACATGTTTGATGATATGTTAAGAGGCTGTGGGTGTGGCTTTGACGGTGCAAGTCTGTAGTTATAAAAGCATTTGAATGGGAGAAATGAAGGCGTGAAGAGGAGGTACATGCGCGACCAATATAAAGCAAGCATAATCACGTCAGCAAGGAATCAGCGCAAATCAGGAAGCAGAACTTAGTGATGCCATGCTATCGCATCATTTCGCTACTCTAGTCGAATAGCTCCATCCTGTGTATTCACGCTATTCGTGCGTGGAATACCTTTCTTTGGTCATGATTACACCGCTATTGCCATGGTATTTGTCGCGAACACCTTGTCATATCATCCACAAGGCTCATTCTTCATGGAATCATCACTTCATATACTGCTGGTATTGCTGTGGTTGCTGCACACCCCTAGGCTGATGATTGCCAGGGTACACATCGATACCTCCGTTCACGTCGAAACCAGGCTGCATAGACCCCATAGACGGGTGTCGACGTCTCTGCTGTGACTGAGGCATCCCTGGTGGCGGACCTTGCATGAATCCAGGCGGAAGACCAGGCATACCGGCGTTTGGTGGCATTGCTTGAGGATAGTAGCCTGGAGGACCTGGTTGTCCTGGCATCATACCACGCGATTGGTAGAAACCTGGAGGCATTTGTGGAGGTGGAGGACCACGACCTTGAGATGCAAAGCCTGGTGGAGGGGAAACACCGTCAGGCATCATGGGACGAGACAAGTGCTGGCGAGGGTCGAAGCCTGGTGGTGGTTGTGGCTGGAACCGTTGTTCATCTTGTGGTGGCATATGGCGAGTTTGCATACCAGTTACTCTATCGTCCATATGCATTTGTGGAGGCTGCTTGGAGCGACTTTGCATTTGCTGATATTGAGTATAACCACCACGATCGTCAAGCTGCATACCAGGAGGAGGTCCTAGTACTTGGCCACGCTGCCCGACATTCAAGTTGCCCAATAACGATGCAATCTCCGCAGGGTCTTTTCGACTGTTGTATCCTTGACCGTAGATCTGGCCTTCGGCAAATGGCACACGTGGTTGTTGCATGAGCTTGAGTAGAAATTCGCTGTCGCGATTCACAGGAGGTGCTGGACGTTGAGGGTCAGGATGTGTTGGTTGTAGTATTTGCTTCGATGGAATTTGGGGATTGGTGCTTTGGGTAGTTTGAGTACTTTGTTTCGATAGCGGCTGTTGGGTTGGATGAGGCTTAGCTGAGGTTACGACGTGCTGTCTTTGTGGTTGTGGCTGCTGCTGTTGCTGCTGTGGTTGAACACCATCAACGCTCGTCTGCCGTCTTGAAGATGTCTCTTGTGTAGGTACAGCTTGCGAAGCAGGAGGAGGACCGCCAAATGGCAAAATACCAGTATTTTGAGCAGAGCCATTTCCTAATCTTAGCATTTGCATTACTTTCTGAAAGCCTTCCTGATCTTCGTCCCTTGGTCTGTTACCTCCAAAGTCGAGGGGGGCTGCTTGTGATGAAATGGGTGCTGGCACATGGGGCGGCGGTGTTGGTGATGGTGCTCTTGCAGGTTCTTGCATCTGTTGTTGCTGCGGCTCTGGCGCTGTCGGACCAAAGAATCCTGCAAACCTAGACGACTTTGGCTTTGATGTTGTCTTCGGCGTGGAGACGGATGTCTCACGTTCCTCTCGTTTCGGTTCTGACCATAGGTTGAAAGTCAGATCATTGGCGCTGCTCGGTTCTGTGGTTGGTTGTGTTGGCTTCCTTGCTAGGCCTGCAGCAAGCGATGATTCTGCAGCTATCATGTCCTCTTCATCTTTCGCATTGTTTCCCTTCATTGCCTGCTTCCAAGCTTCAAAATCTGCTTCTGTCTTAAGAGTAATATCTGCCTCGATCGGTCCTTCTTTCATCCATTGGGGATCCTGTTCCACTCTGCCTCCGCTTTGCCAGTTTCGTTGTTCACCTCGCTCACCGCGGCGATCTCGCTCACGATCTCGCCAGCCTCCTCTTTCGACACTAGGCTCAATAGAATCTTCCAGTCCACCACCCTCAACTTTGCTTCCACGGAACCATGGCTGATCAAGCTTAGCACGTCGTCTTGATTCTGCTTCCTCAGCGGCAACAGCTTCTTCATCCTCTTCCCCTGTTTTGTCGTTCGTCTTCCTGAGCCCACCATAGCCTCGACCCTCGTTTGTGGTCTGTCCATCACTATTACCATTCGCCCGCTCGTGTCGTGCTTTCTCGCGGCCTTCGCGCTCTTTCGGTGCCTTGTCCCGTCCCAGAAAGCGAGACTTTGATTCTTCATTAGCAGCACTTGACCTGTTCTCCTCCTCACTTCTGCCGGGTTGTCGCGCTGAAGCGAAGGATACTTTGGGACCTAGAAAGATCTCCTCTCCTGATGAACCTGTGTCAGAAGTACTCAACCCGGAACAGCGAGCAACGTCTTACCTGTTTGTTGTCTTGATGACAGTCGTTCAGAAAGTGCTGGCCTTTTCGGCTGTGGTTTCACAGGATAGTCGTTCTCATCTTTGCGTAATGTACCAACACCCTGTACTGTTTGTTCTCTAGTCTTCCTATCTGGTCTGACAAAGGTGAGCCTGATTGCTCAATGAGATGAGGCCGAGTGACAATCTTACTCGCACCACTGCTTGACAGAAGGCAAACGGTCTGGCTTTCCAGGCACAAGAGGCGAGTCGCGCAAGTTCAACAGCTCATCTTTGGTATAACGTTGACCAGCCATAGCTGGCGTGACCCGGTTGCAACGTCAGATGAGCTTCTGGATCGCCTCAATGCGATGTCTTTCAGCTGAATCTTGATAGAATTAGGTTTGAGGTTACGATGCTGGTGTGTGCCCAAAGTTTGCGTAGTGCGGGTTTCAATGGGCTAAGGGGTGGAGGTTTGGGAGTCGAGGTCAAAGTTGCGCAGGTAGGGAGTGGAGAAGAGATGGACTGCAGGAGATGTGATGTTGTTGGAGACTACATCAGATGGCACGTCAGTTAGCTTAAGCTTGAAACGCCAAGACTAGAGCTCTACATAGGGTAGCCGCTGTTCCTCCAAGATGTGAAACCCGCAAACCACAAACCACAATGCTACCTGCTAGCGAGCTAAGTACACTTGACCTATCGCAATACTATAGTGCTATATTGCCGTTATAGTGCATCTTGCCCCAACCGAAGTCACGCGTGCGCAGGCTTTTTGTGAGTCACAGCCTCGCTCTTGCCCTTAGCCTCAGTCTTGTCTCAGCCTTGTTTCTCGATTTTACCAATACCTCCACCTCTCATCTTCAATTGACCTTCTTCTTCTTCTTTTTGTTCCTTGCTTTGTTGGTTTATCACTTTCAGATAAAAAAGCCATGGTTACCACCAGATCGTCCACGAGCTCATCTACCAGTGCTGTGACTCCCCTCCATCTCACAAAATGCGCAAGTCCGGCACTGCCACAAGAGCTGTGTCCTCTGTTCACCACTATTCCAGGCGAAATCAGGGACCGAATCTTCTCTCTCGCTCTTGCAGACTACGAAGACAAGACACGGCTCTACGACGACATAACATGTTACAAACGACCTAACTATTTTGCTCCACGTCGAACCGACACAAACTTACTACGCACCTGCCAGCGCGTCTATAGAGAAGCATGGTTTCTGCCCTGGACGAATAAGGAACATACCTTCTGGCTGACCGAGAATAGTCGGATGCCACCTGAAGCGCAGGTGGGAGAAGAATGGCGGGATCCTCAAGCGAAGCCATGGGAGACGCCATTCAATGCAGCGTACAAGTTTCGTAGGACTCTTCAGAATCTTGCCGAGAATGTTCAGAAGACACACGGTAGTGTCCCGACGATCAATTGCATTCGGCTTTTCGCACAGCTATATATGCTAGAGCCAGGAGACATGCTGCAATACCTGCTCGACGTCCCTTTGTTCTTGCCTTTGCACATCACCCTAACGCTACGTCATGCTGATTGGTGGCATTGGGAAGAAGACCACGTTCTGCGTATTGCTGCAGACTGGGTAAACAAGTGCAAATTTCCAGTCAGCGTTAAAGAAATACGTCTGGAGCTTGAGAGTCTCAGCAGGAAGAAAAACCAAATCGACTCTATCGCGGAACAGATGGCCAGCCAATGGACCTTTCATCGTGCGGATGGAGTCAAGCTCATTGCACAGGCGCCCTCTCCCATAAACGCAGCTACATGGCAGGGCATCTCGGCATGGGGCGGAGTACGATGGCTACGAGACGAGTCTCAGCCTGGTCAGCTCGATTACTACGTCGCTACAGTAATCTGGCATCCTGAATCGACGTCCAACTCAAACGTCGCCAACCAGCTTGAGACTTCACATGCTCCCATGCTGACCACTGCTGTAGGCGCGCCTCTTCCACGCATGCCAGGCCTGTTAGTCGCAAAACTGGAGGAAGCTGGAATCGGGATGGATCTCCCACGAGAAGAGGTCATACGACGGATGGTGCGTGCGGAAGCTGCACTGCGGGCGAGAATGCGTGCACAACGGAGGGGTCTAGCTGTTGCAAACCCGACTTCTCAATAGGCGTCTCGCTAGTGCGCAAGCTAAGACAGGGTATCTCGACTGCATCAACTTGAAGAGGTTGAACTTGAAGTCGACGTTCCACGTGACGAGGCTGTGCGACGACTAGATCTTACGGAAGCTTCGTTGACGGCGAGATTGCGCGCTTTTGCGCAAGGAAGTATGATGGTTCAATCTTCAACATAGCTAGAAGCGACGTGGTGTGAACCATTCCGGGACACTACCAACGAAAATTCTATACAGCAACTGTCACAGTTTACTGTCATGATGCGAAATTCAGTACATACTTGCCATCACGTCAATGACTCTACTCCAGAGTCCACCTGGCTGCACCGTTCGACTGTGGTCCTAGGGCTGGATCTGGGCTACCGAGGAGCACTCTTTTTGGTACTGACGTGGTCTTGCTAAGCGTCGCTATATAGGACAAAAGGTTTGCAAAATCTCTGCACTCTATCTACCTTAGTGATGAAGTGATGCTTCGTTCGTAAGACAGCCGCGTCTAGTGCAGTCATTGTGCCACAGAGTGCGATCTGTTTTACACCACATATGTAAGATCTCAAAAGCTCACTCTGATACATACACTACCCCGGAGGCTTGACTGATGTTCAAACACACCTCTCCTCAAATCGCAAAATATGAGAGGTGAGCAGTGCGTGCTTATGACGTTACCTTACAAGACTTGCGCGTTGTGACACAGGAAGAAAGAAGGCTCCGCTCTGCTTGACTTGATTACCTATTATTATAGTAATTACGTTGTCTCACCTGCAGAGTCTTATATCTGCCGTGGTCCCAGCGACGTCCAAGGCCAACGCAGCCGTTCACAGCTTCCATCTCTTCAGTCAACCTTCTCACATGCCAGTCTCCTTCTTCAACTCTCCAATCTTCTCGCTAGCCTCCGTCTTAGTCATCCCCTCCACATTCACATCTTCGCCAGCTCGACTCGCCATTGCCTTGATATACCCCGCCTGCTTTCCAGTCGCTGAATCGCCACCAGTCGTCCAATTCTCAGGATGCTGTAACGTCTCGTCTGACTTCTTTGCTGGATCTGTCGTCGTGCTGGCTGTGTTTGATGTGCTGGAAGCAGGAGCAGCGGTATTGCTATTGCCACTGTCGCCCATGTTCTTGAGGCGGTCGATTTGCTGGGAGGCTTCTGATTTGTTTACGTTGTTGGGGTCGACGTCTGTCACCTGTAGTTAGGTTTGTGTTGTCAGTCATTTGTGCATCTGGACGGAGATGAACATATGTGATAGGTGATGGGCAACAAGATGTCAAAGACGTACGCCTTTATCTGAGACGAGTTTTGCTAGGAAGCCTTTTTGCGCATCTGTTGGGGCATCATTGCCTGTTACCCAGTCTTTTGGGTCGCGGACGGGGAGACCATTGTTGCCTGACATGTTGTTTTGTGGATGTCGTTAAGAAGAAGATGTGTTTCCTGGTTGTTACTGAATGCGAGGTCGGTGCAGTGGCGGCGTCAAATCTGTTGTTTGCTCGTGGTATCTGGTTGTATAAAGATGTAGTATAAGCTAAGTCCAAGAATCACGAGCACGTCGCGGTCATGCTTTCTTACTTTGCCCATGACGATGATGACATGACCGTGTCAGGCTCCATCTCAACCCTGGGTGTGATTTAGGGGTGGCAAACAGGTCGATATTGACTCTGTGCTTCTTATGGTTCTCATGAGGGATATTGCAATGCTCACCATTCAGCGGGTGGTAAGGACTTAGAGTGTAATTACACCAACTTAACAACGACAACGACGGGAAGGTGGTTATTTGCTGAAGCATGCTCAAGATATCGATCGAGGCTTGCCATTCCGAGCCTAGCGTCCTGACTTCCATGTTTTACCAGATTTGAAACATTCGCATGTGACACGACAATCATCTGGAGTAAACAACATGACCATCTACCATCATTCTATATTATATATTATTGCTAGTGCCAGTTGCTTGCAATCATTACGCTAAGTTGTGTCATATCATTCATAGATAAGTCAGTGCGGCAGAGCAGCTATAGCAGCGGCAAGAGGGGCGCCAGTAGCGAAAGACAGCAAGAATATTGGGCATTGGACTCCGCAGAGCAGAGACTATACAGCTACACAGGTCCGGCTGCCTCTTGGATGCATGGTCTGGTCCAAGCCTTCTCATGTTTCCGTAGCCTGACTGCCCCTCCTCTCTACCATGTCATCCAATCTCACTTCCTCCCGCTGGGCAAACACATCCAGATCCAGGAGCAATCATAGCTACAACTCAGAAGCAGAAATATCAGCCTTTGCAGCATTGGCATCTACCAAACCCAGCCGCGTACCTTCATCTTCCCATAAACCCCAACCTGCATTCATAACATCATCAATATCAACAAATACACCAGTATCAACAGCATCAATCTCAAACACACCAGTACCAACGCCACTCCCGCCATCCAACACCTCCCGTCTAACAGATCTACACGCATCCCAACGCCTCCTCCGCCGACTTCAATGGAAAGCGAATCTCCTACTCATATCCCACTCCTACGCCACTACCTCTCTTGAACACGAACGCGGCCTCGCCGAAACACAATTCAAGCTCGACTTTTTCGAATTCTTCGTCCTGCTCGAACGTGTCCTCGTGCACTTGCTAGCCTGTCTGCATATATCCGTGCATCGCGCGCCTGTATTATCGAATGGGCACAATGCTGCAGAAAATACTACAAGAAACACAAACATTTATGCAACACGCGGTCACATCTCCCACCCCAACACGCACCGTTTCCACGCCCACCTCCTCGAAACACTAGACCGCCCATCCAATCCTTTACACCCACATCTTGGCATTGGCGATGTACGAATGTATCTAGGAGTCGCCAAAGACTGTCGGAATAAGTGGAAAGACGCCGGTGATCGCGAACGAGCTTCTGTGCGTGAAGATATACCAAACGACTATGACTACGATCCGCCGCCGGAAACGTACACGGTAGCAAGTCTGAATTTGGTTACTATGCTGCCGTGTCTATTGCAGGGATTGGAAAGAGCTAGTGTGGTTGTAGAGGGTGTGGTTAAGGAGTTGCCAGAGGGGATGCAGGGAAGTGTGGTGTTGCGGGAAGATGGGGCCATGGATTTGGATGTTTTGGAGAAGTGGGAAGGTATTGAGAGTGGAATGGAGGACGTAGAGATGGAATGGGGATGAGAGTGAGAACGAGAACGAGAACGAGAACGAGCGTAGGTGTAAGAAAGGGAGGGGTCTTGATTATAAGCGGTCAAAGGAAAGCAATCGGCGCTCTGGTGGCAGTGATGGCAAGAGGGTCAAGGAAACGTGGTTGAGAAAGATGTGGTATGAACCAAAATTTTCTCTCACCCCGTCTGGACTCCCCTCATAACAACAACTACTTCGGTGGAGAGGCTCGAACAACATCATCACCCCCGTCCATCATATAGAAGAAGGGACTATCAGTACGATCTCGAGACAGTCTGAAGCGACTTCTCAAGTATGTCAACAACAAGAACAACGTATCCGCAACATGAACTCACGAGGTGGCTCCAGGATGTTCCCATCAGACAAAGATTAGGTAACATTCCCTTCTCTTTCTCATGCTATCTAACCAGCTACCTTGACATTCAAATCTGCCCTCATTTCCGAGAACACAAGCAGTAAATGAACACCGTCAGTAAGCAGACGCCTTGGAAACTGCTAAAGTCTACCGCTGTTGTTGTTTGTGTCTGCGTATCTCATGCGTCTGCCTATCCCTTGTGTCTGGCCTCCTCCCAGCCTGTCCTGGTTTATAAAGATTCACGATGTACTGGAGGGAATGACGACGTGGGTAGATGGCCTCAACATAGCAATGAACTGGTAGGAACGGTACACGCGCAGCTGCAAGTGCACAAAGCGACGATGTTAGATGGTACAGGCTTCAGACGCAGTATATGTCACGAGGACATAAGGAGCAGTGTTGGTTTTGAGCATTTCTTGTGGGTCAAGGAGGAATGAGAGGAATCGATTCATAGAGAAGTCTATCCGTAGAAGGTTGAAAGATGATGATGGATCATGATCATCAGAGATGATAAGGGGGATTATGATTTGAAAGATAATGCATTGTTATATTCGATGAGATGGTTACGAATCCTCATGATGTACGCAGGTCTTGAAGCCACCCACCTATATCCTCGTCCTGCACCTCGTGTTGGTTCAGTTACGGTAGTGCCGGCATCTATTCTCCATGTGGTCTGTGCTGGATTGCGTTTCCTTGGTGGCTGTGGCTTGACAAGCCGGCAGGATGCGACGACGTGCAAATTGCGTCCTGCCACATTGGGCATGTCCTTGATGAGCTTTGGTACTTCGCCGAGTGGTGTGTATGCGACCTTCCTTTCCCCGCCAATTTCCAAGTACTCGCATTTATCCATGAATTTGTTGACATTGAGGGTGGTTACTCCCAAGCCGTTACCACGTCGATGCGTGCCTGGACATTCTCGTCGTCTTTATAAGGAGCAGAATCTTCAGAGTCGACAATAGTCTCCTCAGACTCTGTGTTGTGGACGATGGATGGATGTATATATACCCATGTTGAGATTATTTTGGACCGCTAGTAATGGCCTTGTTCGTTCTTCCAATCGCTGGGCTGAGAGTCAAACTGTTCGTCGCCCATCACACAGTGTGCGAAAGGCGATACTTCCGTGTCAGAGGAAATCTATGTAAGATCATCAAACAACAACTCGTCTTAGTCCTTCAGTACCGCCTAGGATCTTTCGCCCAGTGATGGCGCATCGGCCTGATCCATTCTCCCAGCTGCCTTCTCTCGTATGTTTCTTCTTTCCTTCTCGGCGTCGGTCTTGGTCTGGCTCTTTCTCGTTATCGCCTTCCACATACCCCTCGTCTTCGTCTATCACACCGCCATCGTCATCTAAATCTTTATCGTCAGGCCATGCACGACCTTCCATAAAAGCAGCTTGTCTTTCATGAGTACCGTCAACCCAACGATGGATACAGGTATAACAATAGACGTAGCCGTATGGTGACGCTGTAGCGGTGACGATGGGATTGGTACATATGGGACAGATACTTTCTTTGTCGTTAATAGCAGGTTGAGGTGGTGGAACAGTCAAGATGGGGAGGTGTGTGGATGCCGATATAGGTGGAGGAGCACGAGGTTTGGGTTCTGCTGGAATTTCTTTCTCTGAAGTCGAGTCTGCGGACGAAGCTTGCTTTGTTGTTGTAGTTTTAGGTATGGCACGAATGATAGGCGGCGGCAATATCAGGCCTTCTGTGGCTTTTCTGCTCAACTGCCTTGCAAAATCCGACGCATGCCACCATTCCAGAAACTTCAATGCAAAGATCGAAGCTGGTAGCAGGAACCTCGTTGAAGATAGCATCGTCCCAGCCAAGACTCGTGGACTCAACATCGAATTGCTCAATCCTGGTCTTTGACCCTGCGATGAAGCTGTCGTCTGTGCTTTCATCGCAGCTTGATCAATAGCACGATGATCTGCAGCGCTCATCCTGCGCATTCGTGTGTTAATCAGCCAGAGAAGTGGAGAATGAAACTTGCTTTTATCGAAGAGATAGGCGAGATTGAAAGCGAGGGTGGTGAGGTAGTATGTTGCGTTTAGTCCAGGATATACTTTCCGCAGAAACCATTTATAGATGTAGAATATACGCTGTTGTATTGTTGCATCGTCTTCTAGAACTTCTTCCTGTCTGTTATCGAGTAGCATCGCGCCGGCTGCTGCTTGTGGTACGTGTACGTCGAAGCCATCGTCTAGTTTCCGTTTGATGTACGGTATGGCGACCAATACTGCTAGGTTGCGCCAGATATCGCGCCGGCGTAATCGTAGCGCTTCGCCCACGAAGCTGCTGGTTGATGAATTTAATTGGGCTCGAGGTATTTCGCCGCCTTTCGTACGCAGGACTCGGGTTCGTTTGAGGGAATAGAAGTGTTCGGTGAAGGAAGAAGAGTAAGTGCTGAGGTAGTAATGTTCGAGAAGGAGGAAGAGGAGAGCGTTGAGCTCGTCGAAGCGGTTGAGTATGCGAAGGAGGTAACGTGGGGAGCGATAGGTCAGGAGGGTTAGGAGGTAGCGGAGGGTAGGAGCGAGAAGGGAGGATAGTTGTGTTTCTGCGTTGAGCTCTGGGACTGGTTTAGTGGGTAATGGGATTGGAGGAGGAGGAAGGGCATACCGAAGAGTGATGGTTTCAATTCGTCGACGCCGCTCTGGAGGGCGGACATGAACTCCATCGCCGAATTATAGCGCCAATGGCGCGAGCGAGTCTGGTTTACATGTAGAGCAACGTGAAACAAGTAAATGTTCGTATCGTGGTGTTTGAGGTTGACCGAGGTGTCACGCGCAAAACGGTTTTCCGAAAAACGGTCTTAGTGGGTCCCTCAAGAAACTAGAGAGAGGCAACTCATCCACTACCTTACATCGTACGGCTGTTAGCCGTTACGCTCAAACAACATGATTTGCCCAAAATATGTGCTAGATATTGTATTAAGGGGAGGTGGCCGAGTGGTTATGGCGCTGTGTTTAGGTTTATTGTTAAACCCTAACGAATACTTCACCGCAGTGTAAGTCTTCGATCTTCTCTCATTCTCGACGGTCACAAATACTGATATTTCTCCTTTAGTCGAAAGAGCGTGGGTTCGATCCCCACCCTCCTCACATGCATTTGTTTTTGTCCTTTTTTCCCGCTTTGGCTCTCTTTTTCTCTTTAAATCTCTACTTCCCCTGACGTTTTGGGCCTCCACAATGAAGATAAACGTCAACCATACGATCATTTTGGCCAAGGTATGCTCGCGTAACAAGCAACATAAGGGTAACACTGTAGTATATATGGTTATAGTTAGAGCACGATATGCTACGATTGTAACTGTCAATTTGGAATACTCTATTGATTGTTGATAAGACATGTTGTTATGCATCCGCAACGCTGTTTGAGATGCGGTCAAGACTATATCGATCGGTTTGTGTAATTACACATCGGGCATTGCTTCTGCTAACCGAGACGCCTTCGGGCACTCGCTTCGGTTGAACATTCTGTAGACGAGATGCGATTCCCATCTTCATATTTAATCACAAAATGGCTACAACAATCGAGCATTGGGCTGCCTGCTATGGACCAACTCACTCAGATTGCTGAGGTTATCGAAGATGATGCTTTATTATGGCCAAGGAGTAAGAAATGGGTGGTTACAGCTGCTTTGTCCGCAAGTGGTTTGAACCGTATAATGGTGGGTTTCTACTTCTTGTCTTCATGCTTTAAGCACACATCCCGAGAAAGCTAACAGGAGAAACACAGGTGTCTACTATTATGGCGCCTGCTCTCCCCTCAATCAGCCGAGAGCTCCACCTTTCAGATGTAGAGTCTGTACTTGCTCTAGGCATCTTCGTACTCGCCACGGTCACTTCATTGTTCATAGGCCCGCTAACAGAGCTCTTTGGTCGTGCTCCTCTAATGCACTTGACCAACATCTGGTTCCTTGCCTTCAATATTGCTTGTGGATTTGCGAAGAATGGCACGACATTGATCACGGCACGCTTCTTCGCTGGGCTAGGCGCAGGAGCTATCTATCCCATCTCGTCTGGTTGCATGGGCGATATGTGGTCACCAGAAGAAAGAGGCAGGACTTATTCGTTGTACCTCCTTGTGCCACTTTTGGGTGTGGCTGTTGGTTTGTGGATGCTGCTCATCTTATAGTTCTTGCTATACGCTAACAACGTCTAGGTCCTATTGTGGGAGGCTTTGTTGAGACCTACTCGTCTTGGCGTGTCATCTTCTGGTCCACATCAGGTCTGCAATGTATCACCATTGGCATCTGCTTCTTATGCTACAAGGAGACTCATTTACCTACGATTGTCAAGGTGAAGCAACGTCAAGTGGATGGTACACAACGACAGGTTTGGCAAGCACCATTGGACTTCTTAAATGCTTGCATAAGCTCGACAACCTGGAAATTAGTCTATAGAAGCCTTCTGGTCCCTTTTCGCCAACTACTTACCCATCGCTCTGTTCAAATACAAGCAATAATGTCTGGCTTCGAGTATGGAATCCTCTACCTAGTACTCTCCACCTACTCTTCCCTCTTTACAACCCAGTATCATCAGAGTGTCGCCATCAGTGGTCTACACTACTTCGCCATCTGCATAGGCGAGATTATTGGCTCACAGATAGGAGGACGTGCAATTGACGCTCTTGGACAAATGGCCAAACGCTGGACGAAGGCAGATAGTTTTCGACCCGAGTTTCACCTACCTGTCATTGCTCCAGGTGTTCTTGTTGCTGCATTTGGGTTTTTGATGTATGGATGGGCGGCACAACGTAGGCTTCACTGGTTTGTTGTGGACGTGGGTGCAACGATCGTGAGCGGTGGCATGCAAATGACAGGTCAAGCAATGTCGGCCTACAATATCGACTCTTATCCACAGACTCGAGCATCGACGACCGCAGCGATACAGCCATTTAGAAGCCTGAGCGCTTTTGCACTACCTCTAGCTGGGCCGCCAATGTATGCTTCGTTGCTCGGATATGGTTGGTCGAATACCTTGTTGGGATGCCTGTATGTCTTTGGTTATTGCTCTGCGACATGGTACTTGTGGAAGAATGGGGAGAAGCTTCGAGCTGTTACTTTGATGTAGATCGATCGCGCACAAAGTAAGAGCAACGAGTGCTAGACCCAAAATAAGGGCGACTACAGGTAGTTCAATAGAGCAATACTGAGGTGAAACGATCACATGTGAGTATTCGTTAGGCAATATGTTCTCTGCTGTCATGATCATGACCATGACCACCGATAATTATATAGGTATGGTGCAGCTTTTTGACGAAGTGTGGATTTCGGTTAAAACACCTCTTGGATCGGATGAAGGGTATGCATACGCGATGCATTGTTATGCGTGGGTCCGGCGCTAGTCAACTCTAAGTGGTGGCTGAATGGGCAAGGGCTCTGTTTCCTGCACTCCTGCAGCTCGCGCATGTCCACAGCTTCGGCATCTGGCAGTCGAAACACTTGAACGTGGATGTAGATTCAACATGTCTCCAACTATCTAACATGTAATAGCATTGAATACACAACAGAACTGGCGAGGGGGTTGCACAGCATTGCAGAGGTGACGGGACAGCGTCATGCAGTGGCAAATACCCTGAGCTGAACCGTGGTTCAAGCAGCCGTATTCGACGTTAGACTAGACTGAGGCTTTGTCCCTCATGCTCGACCGCCATCTCGTCCCTATTGTTACTCCATCACCATCACCATCATCAATCACATCCCTCCCCCAGCTCATCGCCAATTCATTACCGCCATCTTTAATCACTACTCTGCTTCACCATCTCTGCCCGAGCTTGCAGCTACTCAACTAATACTCTTCACCACCTCGTCGCCTCCTCCTCTTCTCACCGCTCCTTGTTTACGTTCGGGCTTCGTAACCACCTCGCTTCATCTGATCCTAGGCTTCCAACTTCCAATACACCACCTTGATCCAGTATATCAACCACCATGTCTCAATTCTACCTCAACCCTGTTCACCAGGCTGCTTACAATACTCGCGCCGCCTTTGCTGCTCCTGCGCATCCCCACCACGCCGCTCGATCGCGCCGCTCAGCTCGTTACAATGGATCCCAGGGTAGCTCAAAGTCTTCAAAGGTACCTCGAATCAACAAGGACAATGTCGAAGTGAACCAAGCTTCAACAGCTCGCACTGCCTACGAAGCTGCGCGATCTTTTGATCTCGAGGATGACGAGGTTTTTTGCCCATGGCACCTGTTGACTGAAGATGATGTAAGTATACCAAATACAGCTCAGTCAATCTAGAGTGCAGGCACTAATATCATCACAGCTTCATTCAATGCACTCTTCTTCCTCCGATCGATCTTCGTCCTCCTCTGGTTCGCCCGAGACATCGCCCATGCAACCACAACTCCAACCCAATCCTACCTTTTCTCTTGGAGCTTCGGCACACAACACGATGCAGGCATCGTTCCAGCATGGTACCGCTGGCCATCTCAAGGTCCACCAACCTCTAGCTCAGCGAGCAAGGGCCATTCCCATCATCGACCCTACCTCTCGCAACACCAGCCCTCCTACTTCCACCTCTCCTGTTAGACAGGTCCAGAAGCAACAGCAGGCATACCTCGGCCGCCACTGGTAAAAAGAGATATACGATGACGACGTAAAATCTCCTTGACACGAAACGAAGTCTTTTTGCATTCCGACTTACACTTATACATTGGAGTTTCAACTTTTCAGGACAAACATGTTGGACGCGGGCACACACTCTCTTTTCACTACATGGACAATACAACTTTTTCTGGGTTTCACGAAGATGACGAATGATATCAATGCACGGCAGGCAGGAATGAAAGAATCGAGAATGGAGGAGGAGTATCATTGTTTTGGTTGTTTCCGGTTTTATTGTGATATCATGGGTAAAGACATTGGAAGGTTACGGCCTGTTTACTGCTTTTGGCATTATTGGGCGGGAAACATGAAAGACTAGAGCTGGGAATTAAATGTATAGCAGGTCGGTAAGAAGATGAACGAGGATTACAACAACGTGCACTCGTTTTGTTGTTTAGTCTGTAGCTGTACAACATAGACAAAAAGCTTGCTTTCCTTTTTATTCCCTGCCGAGCGCGTATCTTATGCTAATGAGAATTATTCGATCATCTTACTTCTATTGATATTGAGAAAGAGGAAGCTGCTGATCGCACGCACGCTTTGACGCCCTAGCTGGCAAGCCATATCTAATACCAATTCACCAGTACACGCCTAGGCATCTCGAAAGTCTTGCACTTTACAGTATCCGCGTGGAAGAGGAGTTGTGCGTGGATATTGTGCAAGTTTGTCTTTGTCTTTGTCTTCACTTGCGGGTTTGTCTGGCAGGAGAGACTGGTAGTTGATAGGTGGTTAGTGACTGTAATGAGAAAGCGTCAGTCGCGCTATATGATTATCGACCTGGCTGCACCCTAGAAGATGGACTATTATTGTCAGACTTGTTTTTCTCTGCTCATCTGCTGTGTTCCTACCTTACGTTACTTCACCTTCTGATACAAAGAAGTCGAGCGGGAGAAAGTTCATAAACAAAGCACTCTACTGTATCTCGAGAAGCAGAGAATGCACTAGTTCTATCCCAGATGAGACCCTCGATTGATTAGGCTCTCTGCAATCATTGCTTTTGTACTTCTTATTTTGTTGTTGTTGTGTACGCAAACGTGTTGTGTTTCATGTATATTTTCTTTTCTATTCGTATATAAATGTTTGTGCTGAAACCTTTATAGGGTTCTCATGCCGCCACCAAAACAGAAACAGTTTTTTTTTTAGGACGAAGCCCACATAGTAATGTCAACATCAACATTCTCCCCCCCCCTCAAACAGAACCAAAAAAAACAAGACGACAGCCCAAAATGGTCACGAGTATTAAGAAAAAATTGGTTTCGAGATCATTTTCATTTTTCTACTCACTTCCAAATTTCATTTCACTTTCTTTCCACCCACGGCTAGAATTGATTCTTGTAAAAACAGGCAGAGGATATAGTCAGATGGTACAGACTACTGCTCATCACTATCCACAATTTCTCAATTCAATGTCCTACATGATATCCAATATCTCTCGTGCTTGACAATAAGTCGCCCTGATCATAGCATGAGAATACACGGTATTATTTTTCTCTATACGTGAAGAGGGAGGGCTGTGTAAGCATGCAATATGCTTAGTAGGTAGGCCATGGGAGGTAAGGATATTGCTTTGTACTTTTTTCTTTGTTGAGAGTGGCCTTACGAAATATATTCTGAGCAAAAGAGAAGGAAAACTTTGGCCGAGACTGGGATAGCCAATGTCTGAAAAGTAGAATGGTGGGTGATGAGAGGACGACATGAGGAATTCGATGGACGGGGTTCCTTTCAGTGCGAACATTGTGCCTTTTAAACTGTCGGCGTTGCATGCCACAAACAGATCAATTGAAATCCTGAGATTCACCAGGCGTATTATAACCTAAGCTATCACTAGCTTTACAAATGCAGATTTGTTTTTGCGCTGTATTTTGCTCGCCTTTGCATTGGCATAATTAATCTTCCATGTGGGTTGGTCGTTCTGCATCACCGTTTCCCGAATGTCTGTTTCAGCTTTGCTTGTGTATGTTCATGTGTTGTTTACTCGACTTCCTCAATC
>Ga0160427_10000331_pt1 | contig 29629 bp, 22 predicted proteins | sample SolpanmetagenomL_FD_108194 | JGI IMG/M metagenome (GOLD analysis project Ga0160427, IMG submission 108194) | Solar panel surface microbial communities from Lawrence Berkeley National Laboratory, California, USA - L | ecosystem: Engineered > Built environment > Solar panel > Unclassified ...
GGCCTCTGGATATACTGGGCCAATGATATTTACCGCATTGGCTGGGGCAACACCACGCTCTACAAGTTCTTCCCGCAGTCGTTTTACGATGCCGTGCATCTCGACCACAAGCTGGCGCAGGGCATGGCCTGGCACTTTCTGCTGATGTGGGCCTTTTTCCTAAACGGCCTGCTCTATGTGGCCTACACGCTTCTATCGGGCGAGTGGCGCTACCTGCTGCCCAACCGCCATTCCTTCCGCGAAGCCTGGCAAGTGACCCTGCACGACCTGGGCCTGCGCCAAACCGCCCCGCCGGTGCAGAAATATAACGGCGCCCAGCGCCTGGCCTACACCGCCGTTATCCTCATGGGCGTGGGCTCGCTGCTCACGGGGCTCGCCATTTATAAGCCCACACAATTTGGCTGGCTCACGCAGGGCCTGGGCGGCTACGAGGCGGCGCGGGTCGAGCACTTTGTGCTCACCATCGGCTACGTGCTGTTTTTCATCGTGCACGTAGCGCAGGTGGGCCGCGCCGGCTGGAATAACTTCCGCTCGATGGTGGCCGGCTTTGAGATAGAAGATGTGCCCGCCGGCGCGGCCAGCCCCCGGCTAGCCCAGCGCGAACCCGATACCAAGGCCTGATTGTTTACCCGCTAGTCTATCCGCATTATGGCCCTGGAACCCACGCCCGCCTCCGAAAAGAGTATTCCGCCGCACCCGTCGCCCGACGGTGAGCGCCTCACGCTGCCGCCCGGCTCGGCTCTTGAGCGCGAGGCCACGCGCCGCACCCGGCGCTCGTTTATCACGCTCGGGCTGGCGGGCCTGGGTGGCGTGCTGGGCTGGCGCTACCTGCTCAGCCAGCCCGATGCCGAGGGCACACCCGCGCCCTTCCGGCGCGTGCTCGATGCCAATGGCCGCCTCTCGGCTGCCTACTTCCGCGAAACGCGGCTGGCTCCCGAGTTTGCCAAAAGCCAGGGCGTGCGCGAGGTGCGCACCAACGGCGCCGCCGGCCTGGAGTCGGATATTGACCTGGCCGCCTGGCGCCTGGCGGTGCAGCCCTACGGCGGCGGCAAGCCCCAGCAGTTTACGCTGGCCGATATCAAAGCCCTGCCACGCATCGAGATGACCACCGAGCTAAAGTGCATCGAGGGCTGGAGCATCAAGGTAAACTGGGCCGGCGCGCGCTTCGCCGATTTTCTGGCCAAGTATCCGCTGGCCAGCCGCAGCGGCCAGCCCATCAAGGACATAGCCAATCCGCCCGCCGACCTGGCGCCCTACGTCAGCCTCGTCACGCCCGACGAGGAATACTACGTGGGCCTCGATATGCACAGCGCCATTCACCCCCAAACCCTGCTCTGCTACGAGATAAACGGCCAGCCCTTGACCCTGGAGCACGGCGCGCCGCTTCGCCTCGTCACGCCGCTCAAATACGGCGTCAAGCACCTCAAGCGCATTGGCACCATCGCTTTCGCCGACCAGCGCCCCGCCGACTATTGGGCCGAACTAGGCTACGACTGGGATGCGGGACACTGATTTTAAGGAACAATGAGCAATGAACAGTGAGCAATTATTTCTTCCTAATTGCTCACTGTTCATTGCTCATTGTTCCTTGATTTTTACACTACCACGCGCACCTCGTAGTGTTCGGCGCTGGGGTCTTTGGCATTGGGCACGCTCCAGGCACCCACGCGGCTGGGGCCGTAGCCCAGGTTTACTTTCACCCACTCGTTGCGGGTGGGCAGCAGGCCGATGATATCCTGGCGGAGGCGGTCGAGGGCATCCTGCGCGTCCTGGTGTTTCAGGGCCAACTCGTCGGCGTGCTGGTCGAAAGAGCCAGTGGCGGGGCGCTGCTCAAACTCGGCGGCGGCTGCTGTCACCTGCGCATCGTGAGTGGGCTCGTTGCGCTCGGCAATGATAAGCTGTTGCAGCTCTTTTTCGGCCGCGAGGTAGGCTTCTACTTTCGCCTCTAGCGGGAGGAGGTTGGGGTTAAGGTAGTCGAGGTTGGAGGCCATTTTTTTGTCAGTAAGGGGGTGATGGGGAGCGGGGGAGGAGGTGTCGGGGGCCGGGGCAATGGCAGGAGGTAGCAGGTCAACTGTGCTAGGGAGCGCCTGGCACTGCTTACGCCATTACTTGCTTACTTCCTCACTCGTTTTCTTATTGCGTTGGCATTTCTCGCCGCAATATTTCACTTCCGGCCAGTTGTTGCGCCACTTTTTGCGGTACTCGAAGGGCAGCCCGCAGGTGGCGCAAATCTTGGTGGGAAGCTGGCCTTTTTTGAGCTGGGCAGCCATAGGGAAAATAAAAAGCGAAAAGCCGCCGGACCTTTACCGGCCGGTCCGGCGGGGTTTACGTTTAAAACCGCCCCGCCGGCCATCCTTTTTCGCGCCCCCGCCTCATGTCTCACCACGCCCCCGATATCCTCGGCCAGGCCCTGCTCGACTACCAGCACGGCCAGCACGCCGCTGCCCTCACCGTGCAGTGCAGCGCCGCCGACGACGAGCAACTGCCCGCCGCCTACTTCTTCCGCACCCTGCTGGCCATGCCCGAGCTAGAGCGCCAGGCCCTCGACGAGTGCCGGGGCCGCGTGCTCGACCTGGGTGCCGGCGCCGGCTGCCACGCGCTGGAGCTGCAAAGCCGGGGCTTTGCCGACGTGCGCGCCCTCGACCACTCGGCCGGCGCCGTGCAGGTGATGCAGGCGCGCGGCGTGCAGCAGGCCGCCCAGCACGACATCCTCGACAAGCGGGGCAAAGACGAGCGCCCTTACGACACCATCCTGATGCTCATGAACGGCCTGGGCCTGGCCGGCACGCTTGAAGGGCTCGACAAATTTCTGGCCCACGCCCGCACCCTGCTCGCGCCCGATGGCCAGATTCTGGGCACCTCCTCCGACATCAGTTACCTCTACGAGGACGAAGATGGGGCGCTGGTATTCAACCTCAACGGCCCATACTATGGCGAGGTCACCTACACCTTTGAGTATAAAGGCCAGGCCAGCGAGCCGTTTCCGTGGCTCTTCATCGACGCCTCCTTGCTGGAAGACGCCGCCCGGCAGGCCGGGTTTGAAGTCGAGTTTTTGGGCGAAGACGAAGGCGGCCAGTACCTCGTGCGCCTCACCCTGGCCGGCGGCTTCGAGCCGGCCATTAATTAACTAACCAAGCGTATTGCCATGCCTCATAGCCAAACCTATACCGTGCGCTGGGCCGAGCTGGACCCCAACGGCCACATGCGCCACTCGGCCTACGCCGACTTTGCCGCCGACCAGCGCGTGCATTGGCTCGCCAGCGCCGGCTTCGACGTGCGCAAGTTTGCCGAGCTGCGCATCGGCCCCATCCTCTTCCGCGAAGAAACCAAGTACCTCAAGGAGCTGCACGGCGGCGAGCAGATAACGGTTACAGGCCGCGTTACGGCCGGCACCCCCGACGGCGCCCGCTGGACCATCGAGCACACCATTAGCAAGGCCGATGGCCGCGTGGCCGCCACCGTCACCGTCGATGGCGCCTGGATTGACCTCGACCGCCGCAAGCTGACCGTGCCCCCCACCGAGCTGGCCCAGCTCATGGCCGTAGAGCAATGAACAGTGAGCAATGATTAACTGCTAATTGCTCACTGTTCATTGCTCATTACTTCAACACCTTGCCGATGCGGTTGAGCTGCTGCTGGTGGTGCAGCGTGTGGTCTACGATAGAAGCCACCGTTTGGCCGATGGTGAGCCAGCCGGCGCGAGGGTGGCGAAAAACCGTGTGGTTGAGCTTGGTGCCCGGAAACTCGTGCAGCACTTGCTCCAGCTCGCGGTGCACGGCGGCCCACTCGGCGCGCAGCTCGGGCAGCGGCCCAATAGTGGCCGGGTCGGGCGGCGGGGGCAGCGTAGGCGGCACCTTAAACTTGAGGCCCGGCACGCGTAGCGCCAGGCGCAGCAGTAGCCCACGCACCTTATGCTGGAGCGTGGCCAGTCGCCACTTGCTGTGGTCGGCGGCGAGGGTGCGGCGCAGGGCCGCCACAATGCTTTTTTCGGCCGTGAGCAGGTGGTGAATAACCTGCGCCGCCGCCCATTGGCCGGGCACCGGCGGCGTGTGGGCACGCGGCCCCAGCGCCTCGGCCGAGGCCAGGGCGCGCTCGGTGGCGCGGTCGAGCTGCTCAAATAAAACGTGTAAGCGGTTGGTCATGGCTGGCAAGGGGGCGGGATAGGGAGCGGGTGGGAGAAGGGAAAGGCGTAGATTTGACCAAGCAGGCAAGGGCGGCGCTGGCAATCAGAACTGGGCGGTTTTCTTTGCGCAAGCAGCCACGGCCCGGCTCCTGCAAATTTCGTGCAATCGCTGGGCCGGCCGGCAGTATTCTTGCTTTAAGCAACTCGTTTCGTGATTTTTAAGAATACGATTTCTAACCTCGCCCGGATTCGGCAGGTGGCCGAAGTGCTGCTGCGCTACGGCTTTGAAGACGTGGTGACCAACACGCCCCTGCGCCGCCTCGTGAGCCAGCGCCGCCGGGGTCGCTGGCTCGAAAACGACGCCCGCGCCGTGTTTGAAACCACGCGCTGGGAGCGAATCAGGCTGATAATCGAGGAGCTAGGGCCCACTTTCATCAAGCTGGCGCAGGCCCTGAGCAACCGCGCCGACCTGTTGCCCCAGGCCCTCATCGACGAGTTTGAGAAGCTGCAAAGCAACGTGCCGCCCTTCCCGGTGGCCGATGCGCGCCAGATTATCGAGGCCGAGCTGGGCCGGCCGCTGGCCGAAGTCTTTACTGAGTTTGACGATGTGCCGCTCGGCTCGGCCAGTATCGGGCAGGTACACCGGGCGCGGCTGCACAGCGGGGAGGAAGTAGTGGTAAAAATTCAGCGCCCCGGCGTGCGCGACAAGGTGGAGGGTGACCTGCGCCTGCTGCACGAGCTGGTGCGCCTCACGGGGGGCTTTTTGCGCAGCCAGGGCCTGGCCAACCCCCAGGATGTGGTGGATGCCTTCGAGCGCAGCATGACCAAGGAGCTGGACTACACCTCCGAGGCGCGCGCGATGGAGCAGATGCGCAAGCTCTACGAGCACTACAGCACCTTCTATATTCCGCAGCCTTACCGGGCGCTGAGTACCGATAAAATCCTGGTTATCGAGTTTGTAAATGGCTGTAAGATAACCGACAAGCCGCAACTGCTGGCTTGGGGCCTGAGCCCCGAAACCGTGGCCGAAACGGGCATGGACATCTACCTGACCCAGATATTCGAGTTCGGGTTTTTTCACGCCGACCCACACCCCGGCAACGTGCTGGTGCGCCCCGATGGCACGCTGGTGCTCATCGACTTTGGCATGGTGGGCAAGCTCACCAAGCAGCAGAAATACGCCTTTGCGGGCGTGTTTATCGGCATGGCGCGGCAGGATGCGCGCAGCATGGCGCTCAATTTCCGGCGCCTAGCCCTGAGCAGCGACATCCCCGACATGCGCGCCTTCGAGGCCGACCTGAGCCTGCTCATCGAGGACTTTGCGGTGCTCGACGTCAAGGATATGAGCATGAGCGATTTGGCCGATTCGCTCCAGGGCATCATCTATCACTACAAGCTGCAAGTGCCAGGCGCGGTGTTTCTCATCTTGCGGGCGCTGGTTATCCTGGAAGGCATAGGCAAGGTGCTGCACCCCAACTTCAACACCTTCGAGTTTGTACGGCCCTACGGCGCCCGCATCCTCAAGGAGCAGTACTCGGCTACCAACCTGCTCAGCGAGGCCGAGTATACGGGCACCCAGCTGCTGGCCCTGCTGCAAACGCTGCCCATCGACCTGCGCCAGATAATGCGCAAGGTGAGCAAGGGCGACCTGCGGGTGAAGGTGGAGCTGAGCGGCTACACCACCCTGCTGCGCAAGGCCGACCAGCTCGTGACGCGCACCGTGCTGGCGCTGCTCACGCTGGGCAGCATCGTGTTTTCGGGCCTGAGCTTGCTGGGCCACTACTCGGCCGAGATGCCCTACTTCCGGGGCCTGCCCGTCATTACGTGGTATAGCCTGGGAGCCAGCCTGTTTATGGTGCTGCTGCTGACGGCCCCCCGGCGCACTCGGCGCGAATAACCCGGCGCTAAAGCCGGTAGAGGCGCAGCTGCACGGTGTCGCGGGCGGCGGCGCGTTGCAGGGCCATGCTCTGGCCGTAGCTCAGGCCCGTGTACTCGGCGTGTTCCAGAAAGAGGAGGGGGGCCGTGAGCTGGGGTTCGGGCCAAGCGGCCACCGGGCGCTGGCGCCGTAGCGAGTCAAACTGCTCAATGTTGGCAGCCCGCCAGTAGCTGTCGAGCAGCACGTACTGCACGCCTTGCCGGCGCAGGGCGGCCAGCTGGTGCTCGGTGTTGAGCAGCGTAACAACCTGGTTTTTATCGACAAAAGCCTTGACGTTGATGCCGGCCGTGGTGGCAATGCGCTGGGCGTGGTGCGCCCGCAGCCACGCCACCACCTGCGGGTAGTGCGTGGGCAGGCGGCTGTAGAACTCGCGTTGCAGGAGGTAGCCATTCACGCCCAGCGCCAGCAGCGCTGCCGTGGCCGCGGCCCCCCTGGGCAGCCGCCGCAGGGCCAGCACCAGCAGCGCCGCCAGCGGCCCGTAGGCAAATAGCAGCGCCCGGGGCGCCTTGGCCAGCAGCGACAGCCCCAGCAGCAGGCACACTGCCCACACCAGCAAATAGGGCCCCAGCGCCAGCTGCTGCCCCCGCTGCCAGTGCCGCCGCCCGCGCCACAGCCACAGGCCCGCCCCCAGCCCCAACAGCAACATGGGTTCAAAATCAAAGAGATAGCGCAGGTAGAACAGTGGCTCCAGGTGCACCGTCGATTGGTTGCCGGCCAGGTTTACGCCTTCGGGCATCAGGCTGAGGTAGTAGGCCAGGGGCCAGCGGTACCAGGGCAGCCCGGCCGCCACGCCCACGGCGCCCAGCCCCACGTAGGGCGCCGCCAGAATGGCCAGCGCCTGCCACCAGGTGCCGCGCCGCCATAGCAGGCCGTCGGCGGCCCACCATTCCAGCACCGCCAGGATGGGCACCGTAAACAGCAGCTTGAAGCTAAAGCACAGTCCCAGCGCCAGCCAGGCCGCCGCCCGCAGCAGCGCCGCCGGCTGCCGGGTGTGCAGCCGCTCGTAGTAGCTGGCCAGCAGCCCCGAAGCCGCACCCAGGCTCAGGGCATTCTCCACAAAGTCGCGGCCCGAAAACGTAAGCAGCAGCGAAGTGCCGGCCAGCAGCACCACGGCCGCCGTAGCCGCTGGCCCCAACTGCCCCGCCCGGCTCACGAAGCGCCCAAATATGCCCAGGCTCCCTACTCCCAGCACTGCGTGCAGCACCTGAAAGGCGACGTAGTCGGTCGTCAGCCAAGCCACCGGCACAAACAGCAGCGTGAAGCCCGGCGCCGCGTGGTGAAACAGCACCTGCCAGTTGCCCCCGGCCAGGGCCAGCACCGTTTGCCAGTTGCCCACCGAGTCGTAGTCGGTAGGGCCTGCTTCCGGCAGGCGCCACAGGCGCAGGCCAAGCACCGCCAGCAGCGCCAGCAGCAGGGCATAAGAGGCAGCCCGGGCCGGCGGGCTAGGAGTACTTGACATGAACAGCAGGAGAGCGGATGCCTGAACGGGGCCGTAAAGAACGGCCCGCCGGCCGGCTTACCGGCCGAGCACGACGCCGAGGCCAGCGCAGTGTTCGGCCAGGCCGCGCCGGCTAGTGGGGGCCGCAAAGGAGCGCCCCGCTTGCCCCCGTTTGCGGCGCCCCCCCGGCCCACTGCCCCAGGAGCCGACGCTACGGCGGGCCGGCGTCCATCGTTTTTGGCAGTCCACACGTTATTCTTTTGCCTAAGCTAGCCAGCCAGCCCGGTGCGCATCGTTATTTTGTTTATTCGGAAGCGGCCCCGCCGATTTCGGGGTCTTTTTGCCCGCCGGGCAAGGGCCACAAAATCCGCGTAATCCGTTTAAATCCGAAAAATCCGTGATTCATGAAACTCTTCAAGTCAGCCGACCTTATCCGCAAAAGCAAGTATATCAGCCGCGATTTGAGTTGGCTGCGCTTTAATTACCGGGTGCTCGACCAGGCCAAGGACCCCGGCCGCTCGCTGTTTGACAAGCTGCGCTTTATCAGCATCACCAGCTCGAACCTCGACGAGTTTTTCATGATTCGGGTGGGCTCGCTTTATAATTACCTCGACTACGGCAAGGAGCGCGTCGATTACTCGGGCCTGCGCGAACTGCCGTTTCGGCGCAAGCTGCTCGACTTCGCGCACCGCTTCGTGAATGACCAGTCGCTCACGTACCTGAACGAGCTGAAGCCGCAGTTTGAGAAGAACGGCTTTAGCATCCGGCGCATGACGGAGCTGACGGAGATAGAGCTAAAAAAGGTGGAAGGCTACTTCAAAAACACCGTTTTTCCGCTGCTCACGCCGATGGTCTACGACTCGTACCACGGCTTCCCGCTCATCATGAACCAGGTGCTGACCTTTGGCGTGGTGACCCGCGAAATGGGCGCCCCCGAAGCTACCACGCTGGCCAACCCGCTGCCGCCCGACGTGGAGAAAGGCCAGGAGCGCCTCACGTTCGTGCAGATTCCGCAAAACCTGACCCGCTTTTTTGAAATCACGCGCAAGGACCGGGTGGTGTTCGTGCCCATCGAAGAAATCGTGCGGGCCAACCTACCCAAGCTCTTTCGCAACGTCGAAATCGTGTCGGCCGACTTGCTGCGCATTACCCGCAACGGCGATTTTACGCTCGAAGAATCGGAAGATATCGACAGCGACTTTATCAAGGAAATTCAAACCGGCCTCAAAACGCGCAAGCGCGGCCGGGTGGTGCGCGTGGAGGTCGAGCCCGACGCTTCGCCCTACCTCATGAACATCCTGCGCGAGCGCTGGAACATCGACAACGGCAACATCTTCGTCATCCCGGTCTTGCTGGATATGAAGGGGTTGAATCAGATTTTGCGCTATCCCAGCTTCAAGGGTAAGGGTGCCAAGCTGCCCGCTCCGGTGCTGCCGCTGAGCTTGCCCGAAGGCGTGGAAGACAACATGTTTGAGTACCTCAAGCACCACGACGTGCTGCTGCACCACCCGTATAATTCTATTGAGACGGTGGTGCGGCTGCTGGAGCGCGCCGCCGAAGACCCGCACGTGCTGGGCATCAAGCAGACGATTTACCGGCTGGCCGAAGACTCGCGCGTGACGGCCGCTTTGCTGAAAGCGGCCGAAAATGGCAAGCACGTATCGGTGCTCTTTGAGGTGAAGGCGCGCTTTGATGAGGAGCGCAACATCCGGGAGGGGGCGCGGCTCGAAAAGGCCGGCTGCTTCGTCATCTACGGCGTGGGTAAGTACAAGACCCACACCAAGATGCTGATGATTATCCGCAAGGAAGGCGAAAAGGTGACGCGCTACGTGCACATCGGCTCGGGCAACTACAACGAGCAAACCTCGCGCCTCTACACCGACCTGAGCATGCTGACCACCAACGACACGTATGGCCACGACGTGTCGGAGTTTTTCAACGTGATAACGGGCCACTCGCAGCCCGACGACTACGAGCACCTCATCACGGCCCCGCGCGACATGCGCCAGCAGCTCATTCACCTGGTGCGCGAGGAAGCCAAAAATGCCAAAAAGGGACTGCCCAGCGGCATCGTGATGAAGATGAACTCGCTGGAAGACCGTGAGCTGATTGACGAGTTTTACAAGGCCAGCAAGGCTGGCGTGCCCATTCGCTTCATTGTGCGGGGCATCTGCTGCCTACGGCCGGGCCGCGCCGGGCTGAGCGAAAACATTGAGGTAAAGAGCATTGTAGGCGAGTACTTGGAGCATGCCCGCTTGTTCTACTTCCACCACGGCGGCGAGGCGCGCCTCTACGCCGGCTCGGCCGACGCAATGGTGCGCTCGTTTGACCGCCGCATCGAGGCGTTGTTTCTCATCGCTAATCCGCAGCTGCGCCGCGAGGCCATTCACATCCTCCAGCTCAACCTGCTTGACACCCAGAACAGCTACCTCATGCGCGAAGACGGCGCCTACATTTGCCAGCGCCCCGCGCCCGGCGAGCCGGCGCTCAACATTCACCGCGACTTCTACCGCCGCCCCGACGAGGCGCAGCTAGCCCAGGCCACGCCCGAAGGCCTGCTGACCCTGCTGCACGACCAGACCGCCAAGCGCCGCCAGCTAGCCGCCCTGGAAGCCGCCGCTGCTGAGGCTGCCTCCGTGCTGCCCGTGGTAGAAGATGGCGCCGATGATTTCGGTCAGGGCGAGTCGCTGATGGAAGCCGAGGTGGAGCAGGAAGCCGACATCGCGGCCACGGTAGTAGATGAATAAGGTTAGCCGCTAGCCGGTTGTCCTTGCGAGCGCAACGCAGTGGAGCGCGGCAATCTTTCTTTCACGTCAGGGTTACTAATCCCAGCGTGAAGGAAAGATTGCCGCGCTCCACTGCGTTGCACTCGCAAAGACAGAAAAGAGACTACACCAAGGGCCCGTTTTCCACATCGGCCACGGGCAGCATGTTGGGGTGCACGTTGGGGCTGATTTCGTCGAAAAACTGCTCGAACAGTGCTTGCAGCATCCCGTCTTTCAGGCCGATATCGGGTACTATCATGCTGCTCACGCCGGCCCAGTCCATGGCCGAAAGGTAGATGTGGCCAGCAGGCACAATGACGTCGGCGCGGTCGGGGTTGAGCATGGCCACGTTGACGCGCTCGCTCATGCTCATGTTGCCGAGCCGGTCCAAGATGGCCTGCACGCTACGCTTGGTCACGGGCTTGTTGGGCGCGGCCGGCGACAGGCTGTAGATCTTGTTGATGTTGCCGCCCGTGCCGATAGCGCGCGTAACGTGGTAGCGGCGGGCGTTTTCGCGCACCCAGGCTTCCATGCGCTGCCAGAGGCCGTCCATTTCCTCCACGGTGCGGCCGCTTTCTTCCTGCTGCATCCGGCGGATGGAGCCGATTTCGAACGACTGCGCGGCCACCTTGCGGCGGTCGTGGTAGATGTTAAACTCGGTGCTGCCGCCGCCCACGTCGATGTGCAGGTAGTGGCGGTTGTCTTCGAGCACGTGCTCGATTACGCGGTTGATGTAGGCGGCTTCGTCCTGGCCGTCAATCACCTGGATGGTGAGGCCTAGCTCGTCTTGCACGCGCTGGGCCACGGCCGCGCCGTTTTTGGCGGTGCGCATGGCCGAGGTGGCACAAATGAGGTGGTGCGACACCTCGTGTACCTCCATCAGCAGCTTGAGCGAGTGCAAAAACTTGACGAACTTATCGGCCTTGCGGGGCGGAATCTCGCCGGTGGCAAACACGTCTTCGCCCAGCCGCAGCGGGTAGCGCACGTACTCGACGCGCTTGAGGCGGTAGCGGCCATTGAAGAAAAGCACGGCCGAAATCTGGCAGCGCACGGCATTAGAGCCAATATCGATGGCGGCGAGCTTGGTCAGCTGATACTCCATCAGGCAAAGGTAGGGCGGCCGTAGGGTGCGCCGGCGCTAGTTTTCGCCGTTTATGAGGTTCACGACCAGGGTTGCCATCACGTCTTTATCCTCGGGCCGGCTTTCGGCAATGAGCAGGGTGAGCGCCACGAGCGCATTATCGGCCAACCGGCGCGCCCCGTCGGGCCGATAGAGACAGCCGTTGCGGTCGAGAAAGTACACGAATAAAAAGGCCGCAATGCGCTTGTTGCCATCCGAAAATGAGTGGTTTTTGACCACGAAGTACAACAGGTTAGCCGCCTTTTCCTCCACGCTCGGATACATATCCTGCCCGCCAAAGCTCTGGTAGATAGTGCGTGCCGAACTTTCAAAAGACTTGTCTTTTTCGCGCCCAAACAGCTCGGAACCACCGAATTGCACCCGTAGCGCATCGATAGCCTGCATGACACTTTCGTAAGTCAGTTCGAAGCCCGCATCGGTGGCCGGGGCCACGGTGTCGCGGGCTACGCGCAGGCGCTGGTGGTCGTACTGGTCAAGTACGTCGAGGGCGCGAGCGTAGTCGCCCAGGATGCGTAGCAGCGCGTCCGATTGGTCGGCTGTTGATGCTTGGCTGCTGGCTACCTCGGCTTGTAGCTACACGAGGCGCTTGAGGTCGGCTAGCTGGCGCTGGCTTTCACGCAGGCGCTTCTCATTCAGCACGAAGCCTTGCACGAGGTACTGACGCAACACCTGCGTGGCCCACTGCCGAAAGCTGGTGCCACGCTTCGACTTGACCCGGTGGCCGACCGAGATGATAACGTCGAGGTTGTAGTAATTGGTACGGTAGACTTTGCTATCAGCGGCAGTGGTCAAGGAATCCTTGACCACTGCCGCTGATAGCAAAGTCTTGTTCCTTAAATAAATTGCGAATGTGTAAGCTAATATTCTGTTTAGTAGTTTCAAACAGCTCACTTATTTGCGCTTGCGTGAGCCACACGGTGTCGTGGTCGAGCTGCACATCTAGCTGAATTTGTCCGTCGGGCGACTGGTAGAGGAAGATGTCGGAGGAGGTGGGCGACATGGGTGGCTAGGAGTAATAACCAGCAAGATATAGCTGGTTTTGCTAGTCAATCAACCAGCTTTAAAATACTTCGCCCAGGTTGAGCGAGAGGCCGCGCGAGCCGTCGAAGCCGAAGCCATAGTCCACGGCCAGGTTGGTGCGCGACGCTTTGTTGAGGCTCAGGCGCAGGCCGCCGCCCACGGCGGGCACTACCTTCTCGAAGGTGCCATCCTGCACTTTGCCGTGGGCCACGCTCAACTCGGTCACGCTCTGGGCGTTGGTGAAAACGACGCCCCCTAGCAGGCGGTTGCGGGTGATGCCGAAGCGGTATTCGGCCTCGGCATAGAGGAAATTCTTGCCCCGAAACCGGCCTTGGATGAAGCCGCGTCCGGTGTTGCCGTACATGTCCCAGCCGGTGGCGGGCAGGTCTAGGAAAGGCGGGTTTCCGTTGAGGGTGAAGGTGTTGTAAGACCACAGCGCCAGGATATTGGGTGAGGCGGGCGAGGGGTGCAGGTACACTCGGCCCTCCAGCAGCAGCGTCTGGTAGTTGGTGTCGCTGCCCAGCCACTGGCGGTTGGTGCGGTACTGGGCATTGAGCAGGTAGCCGCCCTGCGGGTTGATGGCGTTGCCCCGGTTGTCGTGCAGCAGGCTGATGACCGGGCCCGAAGAGGCGGAGCGGTTCGACACGCCGTAGGTGTAGCGTGAGATGCTGGCCACCTCGCGGCGGCTGTTACGGCTCACAATATCCCAGTGGTTATCAAGCTGATAGCCCATGCCCACGTACCAAGCCGGGGCCACGCGCCGCAAGGCCGTCTGGTAGAGGCGCAGGTACTTATAGTCCATCGACACTACGCCGTCGGTGGTGCTCGTGTACATACCCAGGCCGTAGGAGCTTTGCGGATAGCGCATGACGCGCCAGTCATTGACAAAATTCCAGGTGTTATCAGGTTGCCAGAGCGAGGAGGTGACCGTGAAAATAAGCTGTTCGTGGGCCGTGTACTCGGCCGCGCCCACCAGGGTGGAAACGTTGGCATTGGGCCGCTGATAGGCGGCATTGAGGGCTAGCTCGACCACGGCGCCGGTTTGCTGCGAGTAGCCCGCCACCGGCACCAGCAGCAACATATGGTGGCCGTGCTGCAAGCCCAGCGAGTCGTGAACGGGTATGCGGGCCAGCCGGGCAAACGCATCGTGCGCCACATCGGCCACATCACGCGGTACGGGGCGCGGGGTGGGCGGGGGCACCGTTTGGGCCGGACTGCTGTGGGCCAGCAGGCACAAAGCTGCCAGCCCGCCCACGCGGCGCCTTATTGCTTGCAAAAAAGTGAAGTACACGTGAACCAAATAGTTGCGAAAGCCAGCGGCCCGGCTAAGGTATCAATACCAAAGCGCTTTCGTTGCTCAGACTATCGAAATCTGGCAAAGGTTCAATGGCCCCCGTGCCCGCAACGCAACTTATCGGCCAGCGGCCCGGCCACATCGACCAGGCCGCTGGTTCCGGCTACTTATCGATGCGGAAGCCCAGGCCAAATTGCACCATGCTATTTTCCTCCGATACTTGGTAGGAAATGGAGAAAGCCAGCGTTTCGACTACCGGCGCAACGTAGAAGCCGCCGCCGTAGCCCGCGTGCCAGCCGCCCGGCGAGTCGCCGTTGTAATACACCCGCCCTTGGTCGTAAAAGCCAAACACGCCGTAATAAAACGGCAGAAAGTGGTTTTTGCTCTGGCCTAGTGCGAAGCGCAACTCCGAGTTCAGGTACAGGCTGGCGTCGCCGGTAAAGCGGTTGCGGTAGTAGCCGCGCAGGTTTTCGGCCAGCCCCAGGCTGGTAAGCTTATAGAACGGAATGGCCGAATCGGGGCCGTAGTTTTTAGCGCCGCCGCCCTTCAGGGCCAGCGTGACCGGGATGCCCAGGCGGGCCGTGCCCAGGTACTCGGCCGACGCCTGGGTGAGGCCAAAATTGCGCTTGTCGCCGGTAAGCTGCTGGTAAGAGTCGTGGCGCACGAGCAGCCGCACGCCGCGCTGGGCAAACACCTTGCGGTTGCGCAGGTCGATGTCGAGCAACGCATTAACACCCAGCAGGCGCTGGTTGTCGGCGTTGGGGCGCGGGTTGTCGGTGCCGGGCGCTTGCTGGCGCAAATCCTGGCCGAGCTGGCTATCGAAGGCGTAGTCGGCATCGTAATACTCGTAGCTGGGTCCCACGCGCAGCACGCTACGTTGCCAGAATACGCGCTCGCCAAACGCTTTCACCGTGAAGCCGCGGTAGCGGGCACGGTAGTACTTGGCATCGTACAAATCCTGGCTAAGCTGCGTATTGTTGCCGATGCCAAAGAAATTGTAAAAAGGGAAGAAGTTGCCGTAGCTCGCTTCCGCCCCAATATCTACCTTGCCAATGGCGTAACGGTGGCGGCTGGCTGCCGTGAGCTGAAACTGCCCACCCGTCGAGGCTTGCAAATCGAAGTCGTAGCGGTTCTTATAGCCCGGCTTGCGGAAGCCCTGGCGCACGAAGCCCACGCCCGCGCTTAGGCCAAAGCCATCGTTGCGGTTGTAAAACAGGCCTGCCCGCGGCGCGTAGCTGTTAAACTCAAAGGCCTCGCGGTCATACAGATTAACGTCGGGGCTGCTTGAGCGGTGGTCGTCGGTTTCGGGGCCGGCGGCCAAGTCGGTGCCCGGCGTGTCGTACACCTTGGTGAGGGTGCGCAGGCCAGTCGCGCGCGAGTTGTCGGCAATGTTGTCCTTGCCCGCGCCGCCAATCACGCGCACCGCAATGCTGTGCTTGCCGCCGTCGCCGGTCACCTGGAAAATATCCTGGCCATCAAGGCCATAAATGGCAATTTCCTGGGTTTCCTTCGGCTCAAATGTGCGGTCAAAAAGAACTGGGCCATTGGGCTCCGGGCTGTCGCCCTTGCGGTCAAACTCCTGCACCCGCACCCGGCCGCCGGCCAGGCGCTCGACCTTGAAAATCTCGGCCTTGTTGGAGCCCACCACATCGACGCGGCTGGCCAGCAGCAGGTAGTAGCGGTCGAGCGCCTTGGGCAATTCCTGAAGGCGGGCCTTGAGCTTGCGGTTGATTTCCTGGCCCGAAAGCGGCTGCACCTCGGCGGGCAGCGTGGCGGTGGCCTCGTCGATGATGGCGGGCGTGAACTTGGTTTGGAGGTACTTAGCCGTGGCCTGCCAGTCTTGGCGCGTCAGGCTTTGCAGCAGGAAGCGGTCGAGGTGGCGGGCGGGCCAGTTGAGGCTCTTCATATCGTGAAACTCGTTGCCGAAGTCCTCGATGCTGGGTACGGCCCACTGGCGGTTGGCCAGGTAAGTGAGCAAGCCATTCCACTTCGTAAACGCCTGGTCGCGGTCGCGCGGGATGGGGCGGTACACGGTGCCTTTGCCTTCTTTATAGCCGGCCCATTTCCAGTTGTCTTCGTGCTTGCCAAAATCGGCCACCAGCATGTCGAAGGCGCGGGCGCGAGCCAGCGCGGGCGCATCTACGCGGTTGTCGTGGTCCTTGTAGAGCTTGCGGAAGAAGCCGTAGCTGCGCGTTACCTCATCCGACTTGCCGAAGCCCGGCAGGTTGGGTTTCGGGTCGGTGGGCCGGTCTTCCAGGGTGCCGAGCAGGCCGGCGTATTCCTGGCGGTAGGGGCCGAGCTGGTTATTATCGGGCAGGCGAAACAGGCGCGGGCGGGCGTGCAGGATGTCGGTATGGTCGAGCAGCGCGCTGATAGGCAAGCCCGAATACGGGTTGGCCGTGGCCGTAATATCCTTCAGAATGGGCGCTACAAACGAGGTGCGCAGCTCGGGCGGTAGGATGGTCGTCACGTCCTTATCCACCGAGCGAAATACGTATTCGCTGGAGTCGGCCGCGATGAGCTTGAGCGAGGTCGTCTGGCGCCCGCCGCCCCGGCCAAAGGGCTTCAAGCCGCCCTTCTCGGTGCGCAAATCCAGCGTTTTTACCTGCACAGGGGCCAGCCACGAAGTGCGGTAGATGGGTCCGATAAAGAACCGCTTCGAGCGGCCGGCCGCGTACTCGGGGCCCGGCACGACGGTGGTAGTGGCTTGAAAGGGGGCATCGGGCCGGCGCTCGGCGGGCGTCTTGGCCACGCCCGGGCACTCGGTGATAAAAGAATTGACCGGCGCCCCACCCGCCGTGTCCGTAGCGCAGGGCGAGCGAAACAGCGTGCCCGCAAACGCCTCCCTGACCGGTTGGCTGGCCTCGCCGAAGGTGAAAAACCGGCTCTTCACCGTGCCGTCGGCGTAGTAGTCGAGGGCGGCGTAGCCGTCGGCTTTTTCGTTGAAGAGCGTCTGGCCATCGGCGCCCACGTGCTCGCTTTTTACAAAGCTGCCTGCCACCAGGTGGTAGCTGCCCTGGAAGGGCGTGAGCTGCAAGGAGTAGTCGTGCGCGGCGGCGTATACCATGCCGGGGTTGCTGCGCAAGGCATTGCTGAGCAGCTCTTTGCGCAGCTCCTGGTAGCCGGGGTTGGCCAGGTCGCGGGGGGTGCCCACGTTTTGGCGGTAGGCGGCGTAAATGGTGCCCAGCACCGGTGGGCTGAGGTGGCGGCTCAGTGGCTCGTGGCCGCCGTACACGCCGGTAGTCACCACCGGGTGGTGGCCCACCAGCAGCAGGTTTTTGCCCTTGGTGTCGTCCATAATGTCCTGTAATTGCTCGCGAAACTCCTCCTTGGTCAGCGTTTTGCAGTCGGTATCGGGCGCCTCGGGGCGGTCGTAGGGGTGCGTGAACCAGGGCGTATTCAGGGCCACAAGGCGCACCAGCGGGGCCAAGTCCACCACCTCGGGGCCGGGGCAGCCGTTGGTGGGCACGAAGGCATTTTGGCCAGGCAGCTGCTTTTCGATGTATTTCTCCAGGCGGCGCACGGCTTTCAGGCCCTGGCGGCCCGAGTTAGCCCAGTCCTTATCGCCGGGCACGAAGTAGATTTTGCCCAGCGGCAAGCCTTTTACCAAGGCAATGAAGGCGTCGGCGCGGCTTTTTTCCTGCGCCGAAAGGGCCGTGTCTTTTTTGGAAGCAAGACCTTCGTTGCCCACTATATCGCCCAGGTGCACCACTGTGAAGGGCGTTTTCTGCTGCTCCAGCACTTGGCGAAGCTGTTGGAGGCGGGCGGTGGGCAGGTCACCCTGCGCGGTGTTGCCCAGCAGAAAAACGGTGTGGGCTGGCGGGGCAGTTTGGGCTACCGCCGTGGTAAGCGTCAGCCAGAAAAAAATTAGTGCAGAAAGAAAAGGTGTACGCATAGATGAGGAATGAATGAGGCGCTTACGCAAAAACGGCTCTCGGGTATGCCCAAGAGCCGTTTTTATTGCTTGTCAAGCAGTTGGCCAGCGCCTATGTACCAGGCTCCTGGATGCCCAGCTCCCGCAGCTGCCCGGCGTACTTGTTGTAGATAACGCGCAGGTCGGCGTTGTGCTTGGCCGCATCCACGCCCTGACTCACATTGGCCGAGTGGAAGCGGTGCAGGTGGCTATAGTGCGGGCACACCACGGGTAGGTGCCCAGCCAGCAGAAAGCGCACGTACAGGTCCAGGTCCTCCGCCATCGCCAGCTCAGGGTCGTAGCCGCCTACTTCATCCAGCAGGGCTTTGCTGTAGCACACGTTGCCCTGAATAAAGTGCTCGGCCCGGAAAATGGCGGTGAGCATGGCCGTGGGCGAGTCAAATTTCCAGGCGTAATAATCCTCGTTGGGCAGGTAGCGGGCCTGCTCATCCACGCGCAGAAAGTCGGCTACAAGCCAGGGGCGGTTGGGGTGGGCCTCGATAGCGGCGGCGTAGTGGTAAAGCGTGCGTTGCAGCAGCAGGTCATCATCGTCGAGGGGCACCATCCAAGCGTCGGCGGGGGTGTGCTGGCTCAGCTCGTTGCGGGCAAAGCCGGGGCGCTTGGAGTCGGGATGCTGCCAGTGGCGCAGGGGCGGGTAGGGCTGGGCAGCGGCTTCGGTGAGCACGGCGGCGGTGCCGTCGTCGGGGCCATTCTGGTAGAGGAGGTGCTCAAACGAGAAATCCAGCGGGGCCGAAATGCTGGCCCGCACGCTGGCAATGGTTCCGGGCAGCAGGGCGCGCCGCCGGTGAGTGGGGGTAATAACGGTAAAATGCATGCGTCCTTTTCGGGTAAAAGTGCCCGAAGGTTGCGCCAGGTGCGCGCCAATCGGGCGCTCATCAAAAGAGAACGTCATGCTGAATGCCGTAAAGCAGCGCGCTCGCGTCGTTAGAATACCGTTTTAACGGCGCGAACGAGCTGCTTCACGGCGCTCAGCATGACGACCTTATTACTCGTTCTAAGCCACAGCCACTTCCTTGCGCTCGCCAATCTGCTGGCGCCACATGGCGTAGTAGAGGCCTTTCTGAGTCAATAATTCTTCGTGGCGGCCAGCTTCGGCCACCTGCCCGCGCTCCAAGACGAAGATGCGGTCGGCGTGCAAAATCGTACTCAGGCGGTGGGCAATGAGCACCGTAATGTGCTGGCGCGAGCCCGACAGTTCGCGCACCGTGCGCCCGATTTCCTCTTCCGTAAGCGAATCGAGGGCCGAGGTGGCTTCGTCAAAAACCAATAGGGTGGGGTGGCGCAGCAGGGCGCGGGCGATGCTGAGGCGCTGCTTTTCGCCGCCGCTCACCTTCACGCCGCCCTCGCCGAGCACCGTGTCGAGGCCCTGGGGAGCGCGGGCCAGCAGGGTATCGGCGGCCGCCTGGTGCAGGGCGCGCAGGCACTCTTCATCGGTGGCCTGCGGGGCCACGAAACGCAGGTTTTCGCGGATGGTGCCGGCAAAAAGCTGCGTATCCTGGGTCACGAAGCCGATTTGCTCGCGCAGCTGGTCGAGGTCCACGTTCTGGCTCGGGATGCCGTTGTAGAGAATCTCGCCCGCCAGGGGCGGGTAGAGGCCCACGAGCAGCTTCACGAGCGTGGTTTTGCCCGAGCCGCTGGGGCCTACGAAAGCAATGGTTTCGCCCAGCTTAGCCCCGAACGAGATGCCGGAAATTGCCGGCGCCGGGGCCGTAAGGTGCTTGAACGTGACGTGGTCGAAGGCCAGCGTTTCGATGCGCTCCACGGCCTGCGGGTGGGCGGGCTTCACGTCGCGCGGGGTATCAAGAATCGTCTGGAAATTGCCCAGCGAAATCTGGGTTTCGCGGTAGGTGCCGATGATGGTGCCCAGCTCTTGCAGCGGCCCGAAGATGGAGAACGAATAAATGAAGAACGAGAAAAACTCGCCCAGGCTGATGTGGTTTTGCACCCGCAGGTACAAGAGCATCAAGATGATAATGTTGCGCAGCAGATTCACAAACGTGCCCTGCACAAAGCTCAGCGAGCGCAGGTAGCGCACCTTGCGCAGCTCCAGCTTTAAGATTTTGTCGGTGATGCCGTTCAGGCGCTCGGTTTCCTGCTGGGCCAGCCCCAGGCTTTTAATCAGCTCAATATTGCGCAGGCTCTCGGTGGTGGAGCCGGCCAGCGCGGTGGTTTCGCCCACGATGGTCTTCTGGATGACCTTGATTTTCTTGCTCAGCGCAAAGCTCAGAATGCCCAGCAGCGGGATGGTGAGGAAGTAGCCAATGGCAATGGGCCAGTACACCGTGATGGCGTACCACATTACGAAGATGATGCCCACCACGGCCGTAAACAGCACGTTGACAAAGCTTTGAATCAGCTTCTCGACGTCGATGCGCACCTTCTGGAGCTTGCCCAGGGTTTCGCCCGAGCGCTGGTCCTCAAATACCTGGTAGGGCAGGTCGAGCGAGTGGCGCAGGCCGTCGGAATACATGCGCGCCCCCAGCCGCTGGGTGATGACGTTGACGTAGTAGTCCTGAAAGTTTTTGGCAATGCGGCTCACCATCGCCACGCCCAGCATGGCGCCGATGTAGGGGATGGCCTCCCAAAAAAACGGCCAGAACGGCACGAGCCGCAGCCCGCTCACGGTGCTGTTGCGGGGCACAAAATGGTCGACGAGCTTGCGAAACAGGTAGGGGTCGAGCAGCGAGAAAACCTGGTTGACAGCGGCCAGCACGAGCGCCAGCACCAGCAGGGGCCAGTAGCGCCGCAGGTAGGAGTACAGTAATTGCATAAGAGCGGGCACGCCAGGCCTCGTAGCTCGGCGCGCCTAGTAAAGACGGGCTACCACCTGGCAACCCAAAGAAAGCCAACCCGCAGGCCTACCAAATAGTTGTGGCCGGGCCCTATTGCCAGCCACCGCCCAAAGCCCGCACCAACTGCACGGCGGCACGTAGCTGGGTAGCCTGGGTTTGCACTACCAGGCGGGCAGCGTCAAGGGTCTGGCGGTCGGCATCTACCACGGCGAAGTAGTCGATGAGGCCGCGCCGGTAGCGCTCCAGGGTAAGGCGGCCGGCCAGCCGGGCCGCGCCGAGCGCGCGCTGCTGGGCCGCTAGCTGGGCCTCGCCGGCGCGCACGTCGGCCAGGGCAGTTTCCACCTCCTCATAGGCCGTGAGGGCAGTGCCTTGGTACACGGCTTCCGACTCGCGGCCCTGGGCGCGGGCTAGCTGCTCGGCCCCGCGCAGGCGCCCGCCGTCGAAGAGCGGAATGTTCAGGCCCCCGCCCACGTAGTAGGTGAGGCCGTTGCCCACCTTGGCCACATCGCCGATGTGGCTGCTCTGGGGGCCGATAAAGCCGTTGAGCAGCAGCGTGGGCAGGCGGTTGAGGCGAGCTTGGTCGGCGCGCAGGCCGGCAGCAGCTAGCAGGCGCTCCTGGCGGCGCAGGTCGGGGCGGCGCGTGAGCAGGCCTGCTGGCAGCGTGGCCGGAATGCCGGGCAGCGGCACCAGCAGCCGGGGCCCGGCCGCCGCAGCGGGTCGTTGCTGGCCGTCAGCCAGTGGCAGGGCGCTTTGGTAACTCACCGAATCGGGGGCCAGCGAGGGTAAGACAAAGCTGCTGGCCGGCTGCCCGGTGAGCGTGGCCAGCGAGGCTACTAGCCCGGCGCGCTGGCGACGCAGCTCAATGGCGTTGGCTTCCACGGTGGCCAGCTCGGTTTGGGCGCGGCGCAGGCCAATTTCGTTATCGACGCCGGCTTGGAAGCGGGCGTTGGTGAGCTGCACATTGTAGCGGCGGGCCTGGCGGGCGCTATCAAGTACCAGCAACTCGGCGTCGAGGCCGCGCAGGCTGAAGTAGGTATTGGCCGCGTCGGCCGATACAGTGAGGCGCACGGCCTGCTCATCGGCTTCGCTAGCTTGCTCGCTGGCGCGGGCCGCCTGGGCACCGCGCCGCAGCCGGCCAAATAGGTCTATTTCGTAGTTCACATTCAGCGGCACGTAGTACTGCTGCTGCTGCACGGCCACGGCCGGAATCAGGCTCGACTGCACCGGCCGCAGGGCCGAAAGCTGCGAATTGTATATCGACGGGGCCAGGGCCAGCACCGGCGAGCGCTGGGCCTCAGCCACGCGCAACTGGGCTCGCGCCTGGTCGATGCGCGCTACTGCTGCCCGGGTCGTAAAGTTGAGCGTCGAGGCCTGGGTTTCGAGTCGGGTCAGGGTCGTGTCGTTGAATACGGCCCACCAGGCGGGCAGGCTGGGCACCTGGCGCAGCTGCCGCGCCGTGTCGGCTGGGGTGGTAGCCACGGGTACCTCCGGCCGGCCCCGGCCCAGCGAATCGACGGGCGCGGTATTCTTAAACGCCGTGGGTACCGGCACGGCGGGCGGCTCGTACTTATAATGGCTTACGGCGCAGCCGCCCAGCGCCAGACCAACTAAGGCAACAGGAATACGCATCTTTTCTAATTGTTAATTGGTTAATGAGCAATGGTTGACGAATGAAAATAAACGGCTGACTACCAAGTAGTCAGTGCGCATCAGTCATCAAGTACTACTCATTACCTCTTGCCGTTTACTTGGCCAAGGGCGACGACACACGCGGGGCGTCAGGGTCGTTGGGGCGCGGGGCGGTGGGTGGCGGGCCAGCGGGCTTATTGGGTTTGGGCGCGGCTTTGGTATCTACGGCCAAGCCTTCAGTCAGCGACTCGGCAGGGTTGATGATGAGCTGCTCGCCGCCCGTCAGGCCCTGGGTTACTTCGACGGTCGAGCCAAAGTCACGGCCCAGCACCAGGGGCTGAAAGTGGACTTTGCCCTCGCGCACCATCGCCACCTTTTGCTCGATACCCGGCATGAGCGCATTGGCCGAGATGAGCACGCTCGGCGTGGTTTGCGGGATGCGGAAGCGCACCTGGCCGTACACGCCGGGGCGCAGCTGCTTCTGCTGGCTACGGTTCGGAATGACTACCTCCGTGCGGAGCGTACGGGTTTGAGGGTCAAGCGCTTCGGCGTCGCGGGCTACGTGGCCACTGAAGGGTTTGGTCGGAAACTCCGGTACCAACACGTCGGCTTGCATGCCGCGCCGAATGCCGGGCACGAAGTTCTGAGGTACATCCACAAAGGCGCGGAGCGTGTCGGTCTGCTCTACCTTAAACAGCTGCGTGCCAGTGGCGTTGCCGCCCGTCACGAGGGTGCCCACATCCACGTTACGCTGGGTGAGCACGCCGCTGAAGGGAGCTATCACCTGCCGAAAGCTGCGCTGCGCCTGCAACTGCCGCACGGCTGCCTCCTGGGCGGCAAACTGCGCCTTGCCGGCATCTACCTCCTGCTTCGACACGGCGCCCGGCAGCGTCACGCTGGTGAGGCGGGCGTAGGAGGTGCGTGCCAAACCCAGGTTGGCCTGCGCCTGGGCAATCTGCTGGTCAATTTCGGGCGTGGCGATGGTGGCCAGCACCTGGCCTTTGCGCACATGCTGGCCAATGTCGGTAGTCCAGCTTTGCACAAATCCGTTGACGCGGGCAAAGAGGAAGGTTTCGTGATTGGAGCGCAGGTCGGCGGGCAGCGTCACGGTGGTGGTGTCGGGGGCGGCCTTGGCTGGCTGCACCGTCACCATTGGCTTGGCGTTGTTTTGCTGCTGCGCGGCCTCGTCCTGCGCTTTCTTGTGCTTGATACGAGGCAGAAAGCCAACCAGAAACAAGCCGCCGAATACCAGCAGCAAGATGAAAATGACCAGCCAGAAGCGGCCGGTGCCGCCCGTTTTTTCTTCAGTTGACATAGAAGGAAGTCTTAAAAAAGAGCGTCAAACAGCCGCGACGCCCTTTTTTATGGGTAATGCTGAAAGATTAAGCGGCTTGCGCCTGGGCTTCGGGCTGTGCCTCGGCGGGGGCCTCCTCTTTTTTCTTGAGGTAGGAGAACATGATGGGCACGAAAAACAGCGTGGTCACGGTGGCCAGCATGAGGCCGCCAATCACGGCGCGGCCAAGCGGGGCGTTTTGCTCGCCGCCCTCGCCCATGCCCAGCGACATGGGCAGCAGGCCGATAATCATGGCCAGGGCCGTCATCAGCACCGGGCGCAGGCGGGTGAAGCCGGCATCCAGCGCCGCGTCGCGCGGCGAGAGGTCGGGCTCTTCCTCACGCCGCTCGTTGGCAAACGTGACGAGCAGAATGGAGTTGGCGGTGGCTACGCCGATGCACATGATAGCGCCCATCAGGGCTGGCACGCTCAGCGTGGTTTGCGTCACAAACAGCATCCACAAGATGCCGGCCAGCGCGCCCGGCAGGGCCGTGATGATGATGAGCGGGTCGAGCCAACTCTGAAAGTTTACAGCCATTAGCAAGTAAACCAACACGATAGCGCCCGCCAGGCCCAGCCCCAGGCCCACAAACGAAGTGCGCATCGACTCCACCTGCCCGCGCAGCACGATGGTGGTGCCTTTGGGTAGGTTTTTCTCGGTTTCGCTGATGATGTGGCGAATATCCTTGCTCACGCCGCCCAGGTCGCGCCCGCTCACGCTGGCGTAGAGGTCCACGGTGCGCTGAATATTATAATCGGAGGCCACGGCCGTGGTCTGGGTGCGGCGCACCTGGGCAAAGTTGGTGAGCAGCTGCGGCGTGGGTTGGCCAGGGCCGGTCACGGTGATATTGCCCACTTCACTAAGGCTGGCCAATTGGTTGGGCGGTGTTTGCACGGCCACGGTGTAGTTGACGCCGTTTTGCGGGTTCAGCCACTGGTTGGGGCTGGTTTGGGTACTGCTGCTCAGGTTCACGAGCAGGTTGTTGGCAATGTCGCGTTGGGCTAAGCCGGCTTGTTGGGCCCGCACCCGGTCGATGTCCAGGCGCAGCTGCGGCTGGTCAAATGCTTGGTACACAAAGGCATCTACCACGCCCATCACTTTATCGATTTTGGCTTTCAGCTCGGTAGCGATGCGCTGGTTGGCCTTGGTGTCGCGGCCCGTCACCTGAATGTCGATAGGCGCTGGCAGGCCAAAGTTCAGCGTTTGATTAACGATATCGGCCGGCTGAAAGAAGATAATCAGGTCGGGATACTGCCGGTGAATCTGCTGGCGAATCTGCTCGATGTAGGCGCCCGTAGGGCCGTGCTCTTCCTTCATGCTCACCAGAATTTCGCCGTCGCCGGCCCCGATGGTCGGGTTGTCGCTCAGCAGCAGGTTAATAGGCACCGCTGGCAGGCCGATGTTATCGAGCACCAAGTCTAGCTCATCGGCCGGAATTACCTGCTTGATAACGCTTTCTACCTGCTTGAAGCGCTGCTCGGTTTCCTCCACCCGCGTGCCGGTAGGTACCCGAATGTGTAGGCGCAGTTGGCCGGCATCCACGGTCGGGAAGAAGTTCTCACCAATGAGCGGAAACAGCCCCAGCGAGCCTACAAACAGCACCCCAAAGGCCGTAACCACCAGCGGCCGGTGGGCCAGCGCCCAGTCGAGCGCCGCCGTATAGCCGCCCCGAAACTTCTCAAACCCGTGCTCGAAGCCGGTATGAATGCGCCACACCCAGCTCTGGGTAATGCCCTTGCTTGCCCGCCGCTCGGCGTCGGTGATGGGTACTTCGGCTTCTTCTTCAGGCGTGCCGCTGGGGTGGGCCTTTTCAAACTGCTCGCGGCGCAGGCGGGCTAGGTCACGCTCGGCCTGCGTTACCTCGCGGCCGTTGCGGAAGTGGGCGCTTGGCACCTCTTCTTCCTCCTGCGCGTGGTAGATGGGCAGCTCCTTACGTAGCAGGTACATAACCAGCGTAGGTACCAGCGTCCGGCTGAGAATGTATGAGGCCAGCATGGCGAAAATAACCGCCGTAGCCAGCGGCGCGAAGATGGCCGACGCCACCCCGCCCAGGAAAAACACCGGCACAAACACGATGCAAATAGCCAGCGTGGCTACCAGCGCGGGCGTCGCAATCTGCTGCGCCCCGTCGAGAATACTACGCTTAAGCCCTTTTTTCTGGCCCATGTTGCGGTGAATGTTCTCGATTTCCACCGTCGCGTCATCTACCAAGATGCCCACGGCTAGCGAAAGGCCGCCCAACGTCATGATATTCAGGGTCTGGCCCAAGATGTTCATCACGATAATGCTAACCAGAATGGACAGCGGAATGCTGATGGCAATGATGAGCGTAGAGCGCCACGAGCCCAGAAACAGCAGAATCATGAGTGCCGTGAGCGCCGCCGCAATGCTGGCCTCGATGATAACGCCCTTGATGCTGGCACGCACAAAAAACGATTGGTCAAACAACAGCTTGATGTCTAGGCCGGGCGGTGCATTAGCCTGGATGTTAGGCAGCGTCTGCTTTATCTTATCGATGATAGCGAGCGTGGAGGCCGCGCCGCTTTTCAGAATGGGGATAACGGCCGTGCGCCGCCCGTTCTGGCGCACAATATTTTGCTGCACCGCCGAGCCCTCGTGCACAAAGGCTACGTCGCGGATGTAGGTCGTTACGCCGTTCTCCGTCTTGATAGGCAGGTCGTTGAGCGTAGCCACTGCCTCAGGGCTGGAGTTAAGCTTTACGTCGTACTCCCGGGTCCCGATTTTGGCCGAGCCGGCCGGGATGATGATGTTCTGGGTAGTGAGTGTGTTCACCACGTCGTCGGCGCTCAGGCCCTTGCCGGCCAGCTTTTGCGGGTCGAGGTCCACCATTATCTGCTTGGGCTTGCCACCATTGGGCAGTAGCACCGAGGCACCCTGCACCACAGCCAGGCCGGGGCGAATAAAGGCGTTGGCCGCATCGTAGAGGTCCGACTCGCCCAGCGTGGCCGAACTAAGCGACGTTTGGGCAATCGGCACGTTAGAGGCCGAGTAGCGGATAATGAGCGGCGGCGTAATGCCGGGTGGCAGCACCCGCAGCAGTGTCTGGCAAATAGCTGTGAGCTGGGCCACGCCGCCATCGGGATTAGTGCCCGGCTGGAAGAACACCTTTATAAGCCCAATGCCCTTCAGGCTTTGACTTTCTTGGTGTTCCACGTTGCTCACGGTGGTCGTGATGGCCCGCTCCACGGGCACTACCACGCGCTGGTTCATCTCCTCAGGGGCAATACCCGAGTAGGTCCACACGATGCCTACCACCGGAATCGGAATATCGGGAAAGATGTCTACCGCCATGCGCTGAATCGTCAGCACGCCCCCAATCAATATCAGCAGCGCCATTACCACGAAGGTGTAGGGCCGCGCTAGTGCTAATCTTACTATCCACATCAGCTAATATTCCCGGCTCCCGCCCGGGCACTTGTTAAATCATGCCTACTGCCGTCCTCAAGCCCAAATTCTGTACGTAACTCCTTTTTAGGAAGAATGGTTGGGGCTGCTCGCCTACTTTATTGCTCAGCGGCGGTGAAGTAAGCAGCAGTTACTCAACTATTTCACGCGTGCTTCATCTATGGCTAGCCTATGGATTGCCTACCAGATGCAGCCGCTACGAGTGACAACTTTTTACTCACGCAGTTGCAGGTAAGCAGGGCTTTCCTATAGTTAAGCCCTGCCAGTCAGGGATAAAAAAAGCAAAAAAAGAGCCTCCCCAATTGGGGAGGCTCTTTTAAGCTAAGTGGCAAGGGCCACTAGTAGCGGTACACTTTATCAGCGTTGTTGTTCTTGAACTGCTCTTCGAAGTACTTAGCATCTTCAGCGTTGCGGGGCTTCACGCCCATTACAATGCCGCCATTTTTGATGCCCTGCTCGTACTCAGCAGCGTGCTCCTCGGGGATGCCCGAACCTACCAAGGCGCCTACCAGGCCACCCGTGAGTCCACCGGCACCGGCACCGGCCAGCGCAGCGGCCAGCGGGCCAGCGATAATCAGGCCGAGGCCCGGCAGCGCTACCGATGTGCCAATGGCTGCGATAGCACCGATGATAGCACCAGCCGTGCCACCAATGGCCGAACCTACGCCGGCACCTTCCATTGCCTTGTCGCCCAGCTCGGTGCGCTCAGCATCGTACTGGTCATTAAACTGGCTCTTGCGGGTGTCGTCCGACATCATCAAGTGCACATCATCCTTGTGGTAGCCACGCTCGTGTAACGACTGGTAAGCCTTCTCGGCGCTGCTACGGTCGCGGAAAATACCGCTTGTAGTGCTGCCTTCTACGTGGTCGTAGCTATCGTTGGTGCCAGTAGCGGCGTCTTTTACTGCGTGAGCAGCGCGGTCGGTAGTGTTCTGAACTGCGTCAATGCCGCGGCCTACTACGGCACCGGCCGTGCCAGCTACAGCGGCACCCTTAGCGGTGGCGCTAAAGTCATCGCCGGGGCGCGTGGTCGAATCGGTCAGGTGCGTCGAAGTCGTATTCTTCGAGTTGTCACCATCGTAGCTGTCATTGGTGCCGGTTACGGCGTCCTTGATAGCATGGCCAGCGCGCGAAGCGGTGTTTTCTACAGCATCAATGCCACGGCCTACGGCCGCACCGGCATCACCCGCGATTTCGCCACCCTTCTGGGTAGCAGTATAGTCGTCGCCGGGGCGCGAGGTCGAATCGGTCGAGTTGGTAGGCGTAGTGGGCGAAGTGGTAGACATGGGCTTGGTTGAAGTAGAGTCGAGAGAAGAATCGTCCGAAGAAGTAGCACCGCCAGTGGCGCTGCTGTAGCCGGTGCCAGCGTTGTAAGAAGTGCTTTCGTTGCTGGTCGTGCTGCTATCGCCGAGGCCGGTGCCAGTGTTGCTGGTGCCGTAGTTGGCGCCGGCGCCGGTGCCAGAGGTCATCGGGTTATTTGCATCGTTGGTGTTCATCGGAAAAGGGGTGGGTGAGTGAATAGCCGCCGGGGCCAATGCCCGGTTTCTGGGAGCTAAACGGAGCAAGGGGAAAGCGGGTTGCGGTGGGGTATAAATTTAGCTGGAGCGCAGTGCCCGCTAGCCACAAAAAAAGCCCCAACTACAGCTGGGGCTTTCAGGTAAAGAGCGGTATAGGTAGGCCCACGGTGGGGCCTAGGCTTCCTTTAAGGCAAACTGGGCGTAATTGGCCTCCTGCTGCCAAAACTCACGACATTCCTTGATGAGATTTTTAAGAAAGGTCTCATCCTGCTTCAGCGTGCGCCACTCACCCATTCCCAGGCGCTCGCACATCTTATAGAAATTATCTCCCTGCCCCTTAGAGCCTTGCACACGTACTAGGGAGCTGAGTAGGGGTCGGCCCGCTGCAAATTCTTCGGTCGAAATCTCCGTCAGCATTTCATTGAGACGGGATTTCTCGTGCGAGATTTCCAGGTTCAGGCCCAACTCGGATTCCTGGACCAGCGTGAGGTAGCTAACGGTGCCAGCCTGCTGCCGGGCGTACCGGATGAGGTAGTGACGAAGGCGATTAATCATTGAAGAAGAGAAGGTGGGCAGCTGCCCTGCGCGCAAAGCGGCCCGCGCCGGGGAAGCTTAGAAAGAATAGAAGAAGCAACAACGGCTAGCGGCCGCTAAAGCCGGGCGTGAAGTTATCCAAAAATCGGGCCGACGTTCCGGGTAACTGCCTTCTACGCTAACTTTTTTCCAAGCCTCGCGGGTGTCTTTCGCTATTAGCCCCGGCCTTGCCGGCGGCGCAACTCTTTCTGAATGAGCAGGAATTCACGGCTGCTTTGGCCGGCAATGGCCGTGTTCTCGTTAGCGCGGCGCAGCAGGTAGGGCATCACGGCTTCCACGGGGCCGTAGGGCACATATTTGGCGGTGTGGTAGCCGGCGTGGGCCAGGTTATAGCTCAGGTTGTCGCTCATGCCGTAGAGCTGGGCAAACCACACGCGCTCGTCGTTGGGGGCCAGGCCGGCCGCCTGCATCAACTGCGTGAGCAGCAGCGAGCTAGCCTCGTTGTGGGTGCCCGCGCAGAGGCTGATGCGGTCGATGTGCTGCACGCAGTAGCGCAGGCTCTCATTATAGAGGTCGTCGGTGTGCTGCTTGGTAGGGTTGATGGGGTTGCGGTGGCCGCGCTGCTGGGCCACGCGCGCCTCTTTCTCCATGTAGGCGCCGCGCACGAGCTTCACGCCGAAGTAATAGTTGCCCTGAGCGGCGCGGTCGTGGGCGGCTTGCAGGGCCTCCAGGCGGTCGTGGCGGTA